>Ga0335078_10005649_pt1 | contig 18494 bp, 18 predicted proteins | sample Lox_Sample_32_FD_206711 | JGI IMG/M metagenome (GOLD analysis project Ga0335078, IMG submission 206711) | Soil microbial communities from Loxahatchee National Wildlife Refuge, Florida, United States - Lox_Sample_3.2 | ecosystem: Environmental > Terrestrial > Soil > Wetlands | place: USA... | reverse complement strand
ACGCCACATCCAGGGAGTCCGATTCCTGCCGGCGGATTTCAGGCCTGCAGGCAGTTCGTTCTCGGGCCAGCTCTGCCACGGCGTCCAGATTCTGTTGCTTGACCGCCAGGCGCTCGATTCGCCCGCTCTCGGCGTTGAACTCGCCACCGCGCTCTGGAAACTGTATCCGGCCGTTTTCAAACTTGACAGTACCCTCGGTTTGGTTGGCGCGCGCTGGGTCCTGGATGACATCAAGGCGGGGAAGGAACCGCGCCGCATCGTCTTCGAGTGGCAAGACGCGCTACAGCAGTTCCGCGCGCTGCGGGCGAAGCATTTGCTCTACTAGGGGCGTCGACTGTTTTGGATTTTTGATTTTGGATTTGGGATTAACGCCACTCGGCTTCCGATTCTGAACTCGCGCCCGCCTGTCATTCTGAGCAGAGCGAAGAATCTCCGCAGTTTTTCAGTGCGCCGACGATTTGCGAACAACTGCAGAGATCCTTCGCTTCGCTCAGGATGACAGCGGTTCTTGAAGCTAGATTCGGGGCCGGCGCAACGCTTTGCGGTCCCCTCGTTTTGCAGAACTGGCGCTAGTTAATGGTAACCTTCACGGTTTTCTTGGTCCGCCCGTATTGATTAGTCGAATCGAGCGTGTAGGTCGTGGTTGCCGACGGCGCCGCAATGATGATGCTCGAACCGCGCACGGGCCCGACTTGCGGCGAGATGATGTTATAGCTCTGGCCGGCGGTCGTCCAACTGAGGGTCACCGGTGTTCCCGGCGCCGCTGTGGTGGGGTTCGCGGTGAAACTGGAAATCGTGGGCGAAGCGCCGGTTGGCACGTTTGAGGGTGTGTAAACCGTACCGGTTTCGACCACATCGAAGTCCGCGGCCGTGACTTGCTTGAGCAGCGCAAGGTCATTGTTATTCCAACGGCTGTCGGGCGCGCCGGTGATGTAGATGGCGCTGCCATTATCCGCCAGGATAAGACCGTACTTCTTCATGCAGGTAAGAATCACCTGGTCGTCGGCAGGGTAAGCCGAGATATCAAAATCCGCCTTCAACCGCAGGCGCAGCCCCATGGGCGGCGCACTCGAACTGGTGTTGCTCGATGCCCAATGGGTGGCAGGCAAGACGAAGGCCTCCTGAGTCGTAGGCACCGTGAAGCGCAAAGCGTGATGGATGGCGCCCGCGGCCACTTCGTCGTAACGCGCCAGGCCTGCGAAGACTGGCAAGCCCGCCGCGTCCGCGGAAGTCCACGTGTACGGCCGGTGCTCATCAATCGTCATGTCCCAAATGGCGGTTGAATTGGCGCTCCAGGCGCCGCTCTTCGACTTGGTGGCGTAATAAAGCTCGTAGAGCCAGCAGTTGCCCTGGTCAAGCACCAGCACGTGCCGATCTCCGCTTCCGGGATTGGGGTAACCCTCAATCAGCGCGTTCGATGGGATCGGCATGGGACCGGGGTCGCTTTCACTCGCATAAGCTCCGAGCGCGACCTTAACGTTCGCCTGGGACCCCGGGACGATTTGGTACGGTATGCCAATCGTTTGCTTGTCGTAGGTGCCCGAGCCGAAGTCGGCGTGCAAGGTGGTGGCCGCACCGATAAAGCTGATGTAGTTCGCAGAATTGGAGTCTACGGGGGCGTTTGATATATTCGTGTTCCACAAATTGTCGGCAGGGAAGGGAATGAAACCATTCAGGCTGGCGCCCTGCCCAAGGCTCATGCCGGCGCAGGTACCGGTTTGCGCAGGGAGTGGTAGAGCGAGCAGAAGAAGTGCAAAGGCAGCGATAGAGAGTCTATGAAAAGCCAACACGGGTCCTCCTAACCTAGAAATTAATGCCGAGTCAGTATACACAGTCTCGATCCTGCGGGCAATCGGATTGCCTCGGGCGCACCGTATCCGCCGAAGATCAGTTGTTGTGGGTCAGACTCGCGGAAGGAGCTCGCGCCGGGGAGTTGGCGGAGCGGGTTTGTGCCACCTGCGTCAGAAAGCGCTCCGCGGTATCCAAACCAGCCTTCTCGGCCAAATAAACAAAATGCTCTATCAAATCGTGCTTGGCCGCAGCATGCTTATGGACTTGCGCCATTTCGACCTTTATTCTTGCGCCCTCGAAGGCGCGCCAAAGCCTCTTTGCGGACGTCCGAAAAATCTTGAGCCGCCAACTCACTCTCGTTGGTCGCCAAGCCTTCCAGAAGTAGTGTTTCCAGCCGCTCCTCGGCTTTACGTTTCTCGTCGTCCCGAATCAACATGCGGACGTACTCGCTCACACTACTAAACCGGCCGGAGGCAATCTGCGCATCCACAAACTCCTTTAATGGCTCGGGCAGCGAGATATTCATCGTTTGCATGACAAGTACTCCTTCTTCTAAATCTATGCTTCTTTGCCAATAATTGTCAAATTTTGTCATGTCCCGGCGCGGCCCGTGAATTTAGAACCAAGCGCCGCGGGGATGGCGAAGGCATCATTATCAACGCGCCATTGCCCTATTGTATTCGTTTGCATTGGGGAGTAGTATTGCGACTGAAATAATCCGAGTCTGAGTCTTGAGAGATTCATCTCCGCACATTCGAAATGCTAGAGCAAGCGGTACAGGAGGAATGATGCGAACTTGCCGACCTACGTTCCTTGTGCACGCCGTGTTTTGCACTCTTGCGATGACGGCTGCGCTTCCGACTTTTTGCGCCGCCAAGGAGAAGCCCGCGACAGTCAGTTCGGATGACGTCACGTTGCGCCTTTTTCAGCTTCTCGACAGCTCTTACGGCGGGAAGCTATCGGATTTCTACTTTGTAGGCGACGTCTACAAAGATCCCAAGAACCCGGACAAGGAACTTCAGCACGTTTTCAAGGCGGAGTACGACAAGGCTCGGGCCTTTGGCAGGTTACGACTCTACGTGCGCGGCGTCGACAAGCTTACCCCCGGCCAATTGAAAGACTACACTCCCCAACAGATCTACGACTTTGCGGACGCAGACGTGGAGAAATTCACCAAGACTGACCCGGGCCCGCTGGGCAGGACCGGCGACCTTTACTTCCTCGCCACGGAGAATGGCCCTCTTGCTACGACGCCCATCACCGACGAGGCACGAAAGGAATACGAAGTCTGCGTTTCACAGTGGCTTACACCCGCCCTCGAGAAGAAGTGACCGTAACGCACTGCTGTCCGCTATTCATTCCAACTGATTCGATACGTGTTGCCTCACTGGAACAGGTCTTCATGCAGGAGTTTCTGCCCTCCGAGTGAAGTGTAGAACCCCCACGCGGCGATTGCGACGAAACTCAGCACTACGGCCAGGGAACTGGTGGCGTACCAGTTGCTGAAGTCGAAAGTGTAGGGTACGTTCAGGAGAACGTTGGCGGTGAAGATGGCCACGGCCAGTGAAATCAGGCCAAAGCGAGTGACGGCGTAAGCGGCGATAGCAAAAACCACCAACCACACCGGCACGGAAATCTCCGGCCGCGTGTTGCGGAGGGAATTGTTCGCCGTCCAAATCGCGACGAACACGGCGGTTGCCAGCCACTTGTTGCGCAAGATGATGCGAAGCAGGAACATGGCAAAAAAGAACTCGATCGTGCCTCCGATACACTGCATGATGTTCAGCAGCCAGATTCCCACCAGTTCGCGGCCGCCGGCGAGAAGGGATTGACTGGGTAGTTGCGGAACTTCGCCAAGCCGATTCAGCACGAGCATGCCGATGCCGATCACCACCGTCCATACCACACCGAGCAGAACTCCCCAGAGCACGTCGCGCGCCACCAGCGGGTCACGCACCCGTCCGGTGGTCAGCCGGCTCCAGGAGACGACCGCCTGCGGCCAATGCCGGCGCACGTAGGGCTCAAGCGCCAGGTAGAGCATGCCAATAGCTCCCGCCAGAAACAGCCCGGTGCTCACCGCCAACACGAAACGCCCGAAGGCGGCGAGAGTAGGGATGAAATGGTAGAGGCAGACCCAGATGGCGATCTCGATCACGAAGACTGTGACCGCAAGGCGAAGAGCTCCCCGAAGATCGCTCTTTCCTCGCAGGTAATTCCGCCGTGCGATCAGAGCGCCAGTGGTCAAGAACAGAATGATGAGAGTGACGCCAAGAATCGAGCGGGTGTGCTCAAGCCCGTTGGTGCTGGATTGCTCTTCCCGGCCGGGTGTGACCCAGGGCCCGATCAGCCGGAAGTAAACCGGCTTGCCTCGCCAGGCGGCCGCTTCCACTCGCAGGGGCCGGCCCGAATCGGGCCAGGTTCCGGTCCACGCCGCGCGCGTGTCCGAAGCACCCAATTCCAACCACTGCGGCTCTGCGGGTTTCAACTGTGCGAGACTGATCCCAGCCGCCGCGAAAAGGGGTTTCCAATCTACGGGACACACGGGCGGCGGGTTCGCGTCGAATTCCTTGGGAATCGCTTCGAATGAAATCAATCGGCCCTGGGAATCGACAACCAGGTTGATCATGCCGGACTGAATTGCGGGCGGGTCGTCAAACTGCACGATCCCTGGAGTGATCGAAGTGCCCTGATAACCTTCGGGATCCAGATAGACGGGACTTTGCCGATACCCGTAGACGAGAACTAGGGGTCTTTCAGAAAGTATCTTCGGCCAATCCGGCCGCGCACCGTCGTGCGTTTGGACGTAACGGGTGAAGTCTGTTTGGTAATACCACTGTGCCGAATGGTCGACCGGCCGATCGGTGTAGCCAAGGCTTTTTACAATTTCCTGCGCTTTGACTTCCAGGACGGGGGCAGGCAGGGGATGCGGCATCAGGCGGAGCGCGTTCACGCGGGCGCCGACAATGCAGGTGATTGTAAGTCCCGCCACGACCGCCGCGAAGGCAGTGACCGCGACGCGCGGCGCAATGCCTTCCTTTTCGCCGGCCGCCGCCACCATTTCCGGCGTGGGAGTTTCGCCCGCCGCCAACGCCGCCGCCAACGGATCGCCGCCCGGCAAGGCCGCAGCGACGCCAAGAGCCGAAGCCGGCCGCGCGTCGGGCTCCTGCTCCAGGCAGCGCATGATCACGCGCTCGACCGCGGGCTCGAGGTCCTTCACCCAGCTTGAGGGATTGCTCACCGGCCTTTCATTCCGAATTCGGACGAGGTCCGCGAGCGTCTCGGCTTCAAAGGCGCGCTTGCCCGTGAAGACCTCGTAAAGCACGAGGCCGAGCGAATAGATATCGCTCTTGGCGGTTACTTCCTTTCCGGCGAGCTGCTCCGGCGACATGTAGGCAGGCGTTCCACTGCGCAAATCCGCGCCTTGAATCTGGTCCACGAGTCCGGCCAGGCCGAAGTCGGTGATCACGGCGCGGCCGCGCCCGTCGAGCATCACGTTCGCCGGCTTCAGATCGCGATGCAGCACGCCTTCCTTGTGCGCGGCGGCGAGCCCGGCGCAAAGTTGCCGCGCAATCTCGATTGCCTTGTCTGGAGGCAACCGGCCAATGCGCCGCAGCAGAGACGCCAGGTCTTCGCCATCGACGTACTCCATGGAGAGAAACATATGGCCGTCGACTGCACCAACGTCATAGACCCGGCACACGTTGGAATGGGAAACACGGCGCGCGGTGCGGACTTCGTTGCGAAAGCGCGTGAGCAGCTCCTCGTTGCCCGCGGCTGCTTCCGGAAGAAATTTTAGCGCCACCGGCTGGCCCAGCACCAGGTCGTCAGCGCGATAGACCTCCCCCATTCCGCCCCGCCCGAGCACGGCTACGATTCTGTAGCGCTCCGCCAGCAAGGCTCCGGGCAGAAAGCGGCCTTCGCTCGCGAGGCCGCTCGAACTTGTGGAGGTGCGCGGGCTTGTGAATGGGCGTGAACCGCTCGTACGCGGCCGAGCCTGCACGCTGACCACGTTCGGGGAGGCCTGCCCCGGTTCGGCCGTAGTTGCAGCCGCGGTAGCGGCCGCAGTGACTGCGTAGTCAGAAGCAACGCTCGCCCCACAGGACGAGCAAAACCTCGAGTTCTGAGTCAGAGCAGTCCCGCATGATTGGCATTTCAGCATGAATCGCCCCGCCAGCTACGTCTTCGATGTTCCCATTGGCACGGTCAGACTGCTTCAATGATATCATTTAAGGTTCATGAAAAAGCCAGATTTCGATCCCGGCCTCACGCAACAATACAGCGCCAAGCTGCGGCGTGTGATCCGCGACGACGGCGAGTTTAACGTGAAACGCCGGGGCAGAACCTGGCGAGACGTTCATCCTTATCTTTTCCTTCTCAACACCCCCTGGACGGCGTTTCTGGGGCTGCTGCTGGCGGGGTTCGTCAGCGTCAACCTGTTTTTCGCGTTTCTCTACTATTGGGTGGGCGGAATTGAGAGGGTCCATCACGCCTCGGTCACACCATTCAGCCGGTTTCTGGACGCGTTCTTCTTCAGCTCACAGACTTTGACGACGGTAGGTTACGGCACAATCTGGCCGGAGACCACGGCCGCGAATTTGATCTCTTCCGTTGAAGCGATGACGGGTCTCCTGGGTTTTGCGGTGGCCACCGGCTTCCTGGTGGGCCGCCTGTCGCGCCCCACCGCCAAGATCGGATTCAGCAACTCGATGATTGTTGCCCCTTATCAGGACGGAACCAGTCTCCAGTTCCGCATCGTAAACCGCAGCGTCAGCAACCTGATGGAACTCGAGGCCAGGATGCTGTTGATGACGGTGCAATCAGTGGATGGACGTATGGAGCGCAAATATGAACGCCTGGAGCTCGAACGGTCCACCGTTCTTTTCATGCCTCTGACCTGGACGATTGTTCATGTCCTGGACTCAGAAAGCCCGCTTTATAAGAAGACTGCTGCTGACTTCGAGCAATTACAAGTGGAATTCCTGATCCTCATCAAGGGCGTCGACGACCGCTTCAGCCAAACCGTGCACGCCCGCTATTCCTACCGTTACGATGAGATTGTTTGGGGAGCGAAATTCGCCCGGGCCTTCGATGTCGACGAAGACGGCGACTTGCGGCTCGATCTCGATCGCGTGAGTGACATCGTCAAGGCTGGCTGACGTAGGGGCGGCCCTTGTGGCCGCCCTCGGGTACATACCAGGGTTGCCCCTGCAACGAAGCGAGTAGCGCGGACCGCCGTTTTTGCGGTCCGCGGTTCGTCAAATTGAAAAGACGCGGACCGCAAAACCGGCGGTCCGCGCTACCAGCCATTTACGCTTCCTTGGCCTTTCCGCTCGCGGCGTCCCAGCATATTTTCTTACCACTGCGCACCGAGAGGTTCACCATGTGGCCGGTGGCGGCGGAGCGGTGGCCCATGGCGGCATTTTCCACGGGCTCGCGCCGGGTGCGAACCGAATCGAAGAAGGCGTTCAGGTGGAAGATAACCGCGTCGGGGCCGCTGGGCTTGTAGTCGAGGGTGCCCTCTGCTCGAACATAAGGGTTTGATTCCTCTCGGTGGTTTCCCTCCGCCCAGAATTGGTCTTGCAGTTTCTTGGGCCAGGGCTCGATCTGCGACTGGTAACCTTCGCGTACGCTCTCGTTGGTCAGGGTCATGTCCTTGTCGAGGGTGACCATCAAGGTGCCTTCCGTGCCGAGATACTGAATGCCCTGGGAAGAGCCGCTGGCGTTGTTCATGGTCGAGCCCATGTTCACGTGGAACGTCGGATAATCGAACAGCGCATCGAGCGTGTCCGGAACTTCGCGGCCATCATGACGCGCCAGGATGCAGCCGATCGCGGCCACAGTGTCGGGCATGGGGGAGTCCATCACGAAGTGAATCGTATTAATCAGGTGGACGAAGAGGTCGGTGGAAATGCCGCCCGAGTAATCCCAATACTTGCGGTAACGGAACACCCGCTCCGCATCGAACGGACGCTTGGGTGCGGGCCCCAGCCATTCCTCCCAATTGAAATTCACGCCGTTCTTCAGGTCCGGAGGGATGGGATAATTCCACGCGCCGGTCGAGCTGTTGCGGTTGTAGAAGGCGATGACCTTCGTCACTTTGCCGATTTTTCCGGACTGGACGATCTCTTTCGCCTTGATATGCATGGGAGCCGACACCCACTGGCTCCCCGCCTGCACCATGCGGTTTGTGCGCTTCGCCGCCTCGATGATTTTCGGCCCCTCCTCGATGCAATAGGTCATGGGCTTTTCGATGTATACGTCCTTGCCGGCCGCCACTGCGTCCAGGACTATGGGCGTGTGCCAATGGTCAGGCGTGGCGACGACAACAGCGTCCAGGTCTTTTCTCTCGAGCAGCTTCTTGTACTGCGCAAAGTAGGTCTCGATCGCGCCGTCGCTGCGTTCCTTAGCTCGATCGAGATGGCCCTGGTAGCAGTCGGCCACGGCAACCAGATTCGCCTGGCCTGTCTGCTTTACGTTTTCCATCAGATAGCAGCCGCGGATCCCATAGCCGATAAAGCCAACGTTGATCCGATCGTTAGGGCTCGCGGGTTTGGGCAGAGGCGCAGCCTCCAACCGGACCCGCTTTCCGTTGAGAAATAATCCCAGGGCCGTAGCCCCGGCAGTGCTTTGCTGTATAAATTGGCGGCGTGTAACGAACGACATTTTGTACTCCTCCATCAAGCGCAAATAATCCAACGTATATTATCTTGCCAATCGCCCCAGATCAAGGATCGAGTGATTGTGATCACTAGATCGGGAGATGGGGTGATCGGACGATCGGGTGAACATGGGATCGGAACGTGCCCTCACCCCTCACCAGACCATACCTGGCATTCTGAGCCGCCGTTTTCCGGCGGGCGACGAATCCCCGCAGTGGTCGGTGTTCCTCGCTGACCGTCCGAATCACCGGGGCCCTTCGCTTCGCTCAGAGCTCGTGACTTTTTTCAGTTCGAGCAAACGGCGAATGCTGTTACCAGAGCTAAAAACTCACCACCGATGTCATCCTGAGGAGCCGAAGGCGACGAAGGATCTGCATTTTCCTGATTTCAAAATGCTCGGCGACTGCAGATCCTTCGCGTAGTTCACCCTGAGTGAGAGAACGGGCTCAGGATGACAGATTGGGCCGTTGGCTCTGCCAGTCGGCGCCCCGTAAGACTGAAGAAGGCACACGCGCTCGGCATGGCATATTCTCATGTTGGGGTTCAAACCGACCGATGGAAAGTAGATCAGCGATGGGATTAACAATGTTTTCACCCGATCACCGGATCTCCCGATCACCCGATTATCCGATCTCTCGATGGCAGGATTTGGCAACCTAAAGCTGCATCGGTTTGGTATTCTCTGATTCATACCGTTTTTGGAGAGTAAAGCATGACGACAAGGAAGCAGGAAGCCGAAGAGACACTTTTGGTGGCCTACCGGAACCACCATTTTCTCGAGAGCGGCGATGCCCGCATGTTGCGGATTCTGAGCGAATACCTGGAACCGCAGGCGAGGCTCCGTCGTTTGGGCGTCCATCACACCGTGGTGTTCTTCGGTTCCGCTCGCATCAGGCCGCGCGCCGAAGTGCTGCGGCAAGTTCAGGATCTGGAGAGCAAGGGCGCCAACGGAGGCAAGGGCCCCTTTGGCGCAGCGCTCAAGAGGGCGCGCACGGACCTCGAAATGTCGCAGTATTACGAGGACGCGCGGGAACTCTCACGCCTGGTGACGGAATGGGCGCTTACCCTCCACCCCCTATTCATGGTGGTTTGTTCGGGCGGCGGACCGGGCATCATGGAGGCCGCCAACCGGGGCGCGGCCGAGGCCGGCGGCCAGTCGATTGGGCTTAACATCATGCTTCCCGCCGAGCAGCAGCCCAACCCTTACATCTCGCCGGAACTTGGTTTTCTGTTCCGATACTTCTTCATGCGCAAGCTCTGGTTTGCCCAGCCCGCCCGGGCCCTTATCGCCTTTCCAGGCGGTTTCGGCACACTGGACGAGCTTTTCGAAATGCTGACTCTCATGCAGACACACAAGATGGGGCACCGCGTCTCGATTGTGCTCTACGGCTCGAGCTTTTGGAAACGCGCCATCAATTTCGAGTACTTCCTCGAGGCGGGGACGATTTCGGAAGATGATCTGAAACTCATCCGCTTTGCAGACTCGCCCCAGGAGGGGTTCGGCATCATCAAGGACGACCTGACCCGCATCCTGCAGATCAGGTCGGTGATTAAGCATCCGTTCATTTGATTCTTGTTTAGGCGCCCGCTATCATTCCTTGCTGCGCTCTGAATAACAGCGGGGAAAACGCCGGACTTCCAAATCCTTACTCCTGACTTCTGACGAATGACTCCTGAATCCTGAATCCTTGCTCCACAACCCTGACACCCGACACCTGAAACCTGCGCTATAATTCTCACCGGAGGGCCCGATGCAATTCTTCCAAGAGAGCATGCTGGAACTGATCATTCAGACGTCCACGAACCTGCCGCCTGATGTGCGCGAAGCTATGGGTGTGGCGATCAAAACCGAGGAGCCGCGAACCCAGGCGGGCCAGGCGCTGGCCATCATTGGCCAGAACATTGATATGGCCTACGAGAATGAAGGGGCGATCTGCCAGGACACGGGCATGCCGACATTCGAAATCAAAACGCCCGTCGGTGTGAACCAGATAATCATGAAGAAGCAGATCCATGAAGCCATCGCAGAAGCGACGAAGCGCGGCAAACTGCGCCCCAATTCGGTCGACTCGATTACCGGGAAAAACAGCGGCAATAATCTTGGCCCCGGCACACCCGTTGTGCACTTCGAACAGTGGGAAGAACCCAATATTGAAGTGCGGCTGCTTCTAAAGGGCGGCGGCTGCGAGAATATGAATATTCAGTATTCGGTGCCCTGCACTCTGGAACATCTGGGGCGCGCCGACCGCGACCTGGCGGGCGTCAAGAAATGCCTGTTACACGCCGTATGGCAGGCGCAGGGAAAGGGTTGCGCGCCGGGCGCCATCGGCGCATGCATTGGGAGTGACCGCGCGGCAGGCTACCACCAGGCGAAGCTGCAACTGTTTCGCTCGCTCGACGATGTGAACCCGGATCCCATTTTGGCCAAGCTCGAGCAGGAGGTTATGGACGAGGCCAACAAGATCGGCGTAGGCACCATGGGTTTCGGCGGCAGGGCCTCCCTGATCGGCTGCAAGATTGCCGCCGCGAACCGCCTGCCCGCCAGCTTCTTCGTTTCCGTCGCCTACGATTGCTGGGCCTTCCGGCGGCTCGGGGTGCTGCTCGATGCCGATTCCGGCGCCATCAAGCACTGGCTGTATCGCGATCCGCAGCGGCCTGTTGAGAAGTTGATGGCCGGCGCAGGGTTCCAGGTTTCAGGCAGAGAAATACGGTTGGAGACGCCCCTCAGCGAAGAGAAAGTTCGAGCCTTGAAGGTCGGTGACGTGGTTCTGGTTAACGGGCCAGTGGTCACGGGACGCGATGCGGCCCACACTTACCTGATGCATCACGACGCGCCTTGCGACCTTAACGGCGCCATCCTCTACCACTGCGGCCCGGTAATGCTGAAAGAAGGAACGCCGCCTAATGTCCACTGGCGCACAAACGCCGCCGGCCCCACCACCAGCATCCGCGAGGAGCCGTACGAAGCCGACGTGATCAAGCGTTTCGGCATACGCGCCGTGATGGGCAAAGGCGGCATGGGCGCGAAAACCCTAGCAGGCTTGAAGGAATACGGCGCCGTTTATCTTCACGCCGTGGGCGGCGCCGCGCAGTTCTACGCCCGCTGCCTGCCCAAGGTCCGCAGCGTGTATCTGCTCGAGGAGTTGGGTGTCCCCGAAGCCATGTGGGTCTTCGAAGCCAAGGATTTTCCCGCCATCGTAACCATGGATTCTCATGGAAACTCACTGCACGCGGACGTTGCCGCAGCTACTGGAGCGGAGTTGGAGAAGGTGGGAGCGGCGGGATAGGCAGATGGGCAGGTAGGCAATTGGCGGAAAGCAGAAGGCAGAAGGCAGAAGGCGGAAGGCAGAAGGCAGAAGACAGAAGATCCCCCCACTGCCTGAACTCCGCAAAGTTACGAAGGCTGCCCTCTCCCAGGGGAGAGGGTGGTCCGCTGCCGGCGCTTTCATCAGCCGGAGCGGGCCGGGTGAGGGGTCGCTGCTGTCATGCCAAGGAGCGTCCCTCGCCCTTTTCAAGAGTTGGCTATGGGGCCGGTGTCGGTTGGGGAGCTGAATGCACTTGGGCCCTGCTGGACCGACGTCTTGTCCCACGCCCACAAGTGAGAACGTGTGAAGAAAGTGGGGACGTGTCATCCTGAGCGAAGCGAGGGATCTCTGCAGTTGGTCGTAAGTCATTGAACCACAAAAACTGCGGAGGTCCTTCGCTTCGCTCAGGATGACAGACGGCTGACTCTTTCACACCTTCTGACTGGTTGGTAAAGCATGCACGCGCTTAAAGAATTGGTTCGGACCGCCGCGTGTCAAACAGACCCGGACACTACATTTACTAAGCTGCTTTCGGGTCTTCGAAAGCTCGAGGTCGAGATTGAGTATGAAAACCGCGGCACAGGCGAGGTTATTGCCCGCTGTTTTAGCCTCTTCCTGAATTTCGCTCTGGCGCTGTTATAGTGACAAGTTGCTTTTCGAACTCAAAAGTGCGGACGGAGTTCGAACCAACGTGAATGTTTATGCGATTCCGAACTTAATTCGAGTCGAGGTCGGCAAGGATGAAAAGCTGACCGATTTGGATGATTTCATCGCTCGCTTAGAGGCTGAGATCCGATGAGCCCTTGGTACGCAGCCCCGAGCGATGCAATGGCGTGGGCTACGTCTTCTTGCAAAGCTCCTTAGTCCGTCCCATCCGCCTTCCATATTAGACCATCTCCAAGCGGACTCTTTGGCTCTGCCTTGATTTCCCGCATTCTGTTACAATGCCGCTCAAGCCCGAAAGCTATAGGGCGGAACAGCAAGTGGGATCGACGTCCCCAGGTAATGGTGGATGCATTGAGGTGAGCCGCAGTGGAACAGGAACAGGAGTTGCTGGACCGTTGCCTCGCCGGTGAGGATACCGCCTGGGAGGCACTCCTCAAGTCATACAGCCGAAAAATCTATAATCTCTGTTATCGTTTCACCGGCCGGGCGGAAGAAGCCGAAGACGTGACCCAAGAGGTTTTCATCAAGGTTTTCCAGACCTTGAATAGTTACCATGCCGCGCAGGGCAGCTTTGGAACATGGCTTAACCGGGTAGCGCGCAATCACCTGGTAGACCACTACCGGCGCGCTCGCAAAGACCGTGTCACGTCTTCCTTAGAGGACGAACTACCCGAGGCGGAGCAACAGCCCAGCCCGCATATGGAGCCCGCGGGGCAGGTGGAATCGCGGGAACGCAGGGAGGTACTGCAGCAAGCGCTGGATAAGCTCTCCCCCGATCTGAGGGAGGCCGTGATCCTGCGCGACCTGCACGACCTCGACTACGACGAGATTGCCCAAGTCTTAAGTGTGCCTCAGGGAACAGTAAAATCTCGAATCAATCGCGGAAGATTGGAACTGGGGCGAGTTCTTAAACGTATGGAAGGAATGAGAGGCCTCGCATAGGCGGGGAACGAGCCATGACGCACTTGGAAGTCGAAAATCTGACGAGCGATTACCTGGAAGGGCTTCTCGATGAGGGGCTGAGAAAGCAAGTCGAAGCCCATTTGAACATCTGCTCTTCCTGCGGCGAACTGGTGGAAGACGTGCGCCGGGCCATGGACTTGTGCCATGCCGCCCCGGAACTCGAGCCCTCTCCCTGGCTGGTGAAGAAGATCATGCTGGCCACGGTGGGCGAACGCAAGCCTGGCTGGACGGAGCGGCTGGCTGCCTTCTTCCGGCCCACGATTCCGACCCGGATTGCTTACACCGTGGCGATGGGCGTGTTCTCACTTTCGATCATCGTCAACGCGGCGGGGATCAATCTGCGGCACCTGACGGTCCGGGACCTGAACCCACGCACCTGGTGGAGCCGTGCGGATCGCGGCATACACGTGTACATCGCCCGTGGCGAGCGGCTTATCTATGATGTGCGAGTTGTCTACGAGATAGAATCCCGGATTCGCCAACTCCGCTCTCATTCCACTGAAGATCAGGAAGGGCCGAAGCAGGAGCCGGCACCGGGAGGCTCAACCAATTCCGTACCGCCGTCTTTCCCCGCGCTGGCAGCCAATCAGACTCGAATCGTCGAGATGGCTAACACCCGCGCTGCTCTTCAAAATGCAACTGTGCTGCCACCTTCGATCGTCGAGTCAGTAAGGAGCCAAAACCCATGAAATGCGCCAACCATCCTGAAGTTGATTCGATCGCTTATTGCGGCTTGTGCGGACGCGCGCTCTGTGCGGACTGCAAGCGCGACGTGCACGGAATGCTCTATTGCGAGACTTGCCTGGCGACCCGGCTGCAAACTCCCATATTCGGCCCGCAGGCCGGTCCCAGCCCCGGAGTTGGCTTGGCCCTGGGGTTCATCCCGGGTGTGGGCGCCATCTATAACGGTCAAATCGTAAAGGCCATGGTCCAGGTGCTGATCTTCGGCTCTCTCATTGCCCTGAGCGACAGAGTGGGTAGCCCCATGGACACCATTTTCGGCCTGGGCGCGGCGGCCTTTTACTTCTATATGGTGATTGACTCTTATCAAACTGCCAAGGCCAAGCAGTTCGGCCAGCCGGTCCCGGAGTGGTTTGGGCTCGGCGACATGAAGATGAATGCGCCGGTGGGAGCCGCGCTGCTGATCGGCCTGGGGGCTTTATTTCTGCTGGATAATCTTGGCATTCCGGTCTTTCGTCAAATCGGCAGATATTGGCCCGTGTTGCTCATCGTAATTGGCGTGCTCCTGCTGCAACGGCGGATGAGTGGCGGGGGCGGTGGACAACGGCCTCCCTCGGTCTCCTCCACCGACGCCCGCAGCTTAAAGCAGGGGCCCGGAAGCGGTCCGGGTCCGTTGGCACTCTAGATATGGGAATCGCGCACGACAGACTACTAGCCGGAGGTTTCGCATGGAAGGCATCCTGACCAACCCGATCTTCATCCCGCTCGGCGCGTTCGTGATGGTCGTCTTTATCGTGGGCATCACCGCGATGCGAAAAATGCGGGAACGAGAGCTCCAAGCCCACCAGGAGTTGCGCATCCGGGAAATGGAGCACGAACGGAAACTGAAGGAGATGGAAATCGAGAAAGCGAAGCTGGAGCTCGAAAAGGCCAAGGCTGTAAAAAGTATATAGCGGGCGGCGCTCGTCAAAGCGGACGCACTGTGCTCGCCTAGCTTGCGAAGGAGATTACATGTGGCAACCCGGTCTGCTGATTCCCATTGTGGCCATTGTCATGCCGTTGGGCATTGTGGCCATTGTGTTTTGGTACAAGGCGCGTGCAACCGAACTCCAGTTCCACCAGGACTTGCGCATTCGCGAAATGGAGCATCAACGAAAGCTGAAGGAGCTCGAACTGGAGATGGAAAAGGAGAAGAGCCGCCGCGCTTATGAGAAGACGGTCTGAGCCCGGAAGCTGGTGGACACCGGCGCAGCGTGAACTTCATTGAGAGATTGCGGAGGGAATAGAACAATGGACTCGCCGGTAATTATTCCTTTGGCGGCATTTGCTCTGGTGGTGGTTATCGTCGCAATCGTTCACCTGATGAAGATTCGCGATGTGGAAATCGATTCCCTCCAGCGATTGCGAATCGAGGAGATGGAGCACCAACGCAGAATGCGTGAGCTGGAGCTGGAACTGGAAAGGGTGAAGCAAGGCGAGTAAACGTGGTGAACTAAGTGCACGGTAAAGAGAACGAGGAAAGGAGGGGCCACGGCAGACTATGGAATATTCGCCAGGTACGCCAATTTCGCGCAGAGCTGGATTGATGGGGCCGGTCTTTCTAATTACTCTGGGCATCGTTTTCCTGGTCGGTGAGTTTGTGCCGGAGTGGGGCGTCAGCCGGACGTGGCCCCTGCTTCTGATCGTCATCGGCGTTCTGAAACTTGTCGATAGCACGAGGCCGCCGCGGCCGCCGGAGGGGCCCAGGCTCTAGCAGTAAGGCAGAGGAGACTTGCCGATAAGCGAGAGGCTACGGCGCAGAGGACACCATGAGCACTTATGTATATCGTCGCGGATCGATTTTCTGGGCGCTTACACTGATTGGGGTGGGCGCGATCTTCCTCTGGGAAAACTTCAACCCGGCCATTCACCCGTGGCAGGTCATTGCCAAGTTCTGGCCCATACTCATCATCTTCTGGGGCCTTTCGAAGTTGATCGACTACATCCAGGCCCGCGCCCATCCCGAGACCACACCGCCTTCCCTCTTCAGCGCCAGCGAGGTCATCCTGCTGGTGTTGATCCTGGTGTTGGGCACTCTGGTTTCGAAGGTTGTGTTGAGGCCGTGGCAACAGTGGCCTGCCTCCTGGGGCATGGATATGGACGACGAGGGCTTCAGCGGACTGTTCATGAACTCCTACACCTACACACAGACCTTCTCTCAACCGGTCCGTCCTCAGCCTCATCTCCTGGTGGTGGACCATCGGGGTGACGTGGAGGTGCACGGAACTGACCAGACTACGATTGACGGCGTGGTGAAGAAGACCGTCTGGGCTCCGAATGAAGAAGACGCGATGAAGCTCTCCAACCAGGTCAAGATAGAAATTGTGGAGCAGGCAGGCCGATATCTCGTTCAAACCAATCTCGATTCGCTTCCGGGCGGCGGCCACAACGTGCGCCTGGACTACACCCTTCGCGTTCCCTCCGCCACCAGCACGGAAATTACGGTAGAGCGCGGTGACGCCATCCTGGATGGGCTGAAGGCTGAGCAGGCCGTCACGGCGCGTCACGGTGACGCGCATGTCACCAATGTGGAAGGCCTGGTGCGCCTGACTCGCGGCAGCGGGTTGACGGAAGTGCGCGATCTGAAGGGCAGCCTGGAAGTTGAGGGACGGGGCGGCGACGTCGATGTTTCCGGCGTCACCGGCACGGCAAGCATCAACGGTGAGTTCAACGGCGATATGGACTTCCGCGACATCAAGCAGACGCTACACTTCAAGTCCTCGCGTACCGATATGACAGCTCAGAAACTCACCGGCCGGCTCAACATGGAGATCGGTTCGCTCGAGCTGAACGGCATCGACGGCCCTTTCGAAATCTCGACTCGCCAGAAGGACATTACCCTTACCGACTTCAAGCACAGCGTGAAAATCACGGACACCAACGGGGACGTGCAACTTCGCACCTCCACTCCTCCTGCCCATCCCATCGACGTCGAATTGAAGAAGGGCGAAATTGAACTGAGCGTGCCTGGTTCGAGCAATTTCCAAATTGAAGCGGCTTCGCCTCATGGGGAAGTGGATAGTGATTTCTCCGCGCCGGGGTTGCAGGTGACGAAGGAAGGTGACAACCCGAGAATCAGCGGAAGCCTGGGTAAGGGCGGCCCTCCGATCCGGCTCGAAACGCAATACGGAACCATCCGCTTGCTGCGCACGGGAGCGCACCCGCAGGCGCCGCCCGCCCAATCCCATCCGGCATCTGGAGATGAGAAAAGAGCCTGGAACCCGCCTCAGCATCGTCGCTCCGTTTCAGGCGAAGCCGGCCGTCCGGTGAGCACTCTTCCGGGAGCCCAGCTGTAGGGGCGGCCCGTTTGGCCGCCCGAGGGCAACCACAAGGGTTGCCCCTATGCCCCTGGCCTCATGCCGTGACATTGTCCAGCGTATCGAAGAAACCGGGGAAGGATATATCAACGCAACTGCTGTTCTTGATGCGCGTGTCGCCCTGGGCGACCAGTCCCGCCACCGCAAACGCCATGGCGATCCGATGGTCGTCATGGGGTTCGATCTGGGTCCCGTGAAGGGTTTGACGCCCGGCAACGCGCAGCCCGTCCGGAAATTCCTCCACCTCGGCGCCCATCCGCCTCAGATTCTCCGCCACCGCCGCCAGCCGGTCGCTTTCCTTCACGCGTAACTCAGCAGCCCCTCGAAAGGTCAGCCCCAGTTCGGTTTGTGTTCCCAAAACTGCCAGCACCGGCAATTCGTCAATAAGCCCCGGAACAGCGCTTTCCGGGATTTCGCCGCCCTGCAACTTGCTGGTCTCCACGTGGAGGTCGCCGATCAGTTCTCCATTCATCATCTCGAGGTTCACGACGGAAACCCGTCCGCCCATCGGGACGAGCACATCGAGGATGCCCGTGCGCGTCGGATTCAATCCGACGTTGTGGAGCATCAGGTTGGAGTTCGGGGTCACTAGTCCTGCCACAATGAAGAAAGCGGCCGATGAGATATCACCGGGCACAAAGAGCTTCTTGCCTTCGAGGCGCGTCCCGCCGCGCACCCCAATGCTGAGTGCATGGCGGCCGATGTCGGCGCCCAGCTGCTCGAGCGCGATCTCGGTGTGGTCGCGCGTCCGCACTTTCTCGACGACCTCAGTCTCCCCCGCGGCGAACAATCCCGCCAGCAGGACCGCCGTTTTCACTTGTGCGCTGGCCACCGGCATTTCGTAGCGAATGGGATTGAGCCCGCCGCCTTCGATTTCGAGCGGTGGAAGCCTGCCTTCACGCAACTTGATTTTCGCCCCCATCATGGACAGCGGGTCGGCAACCCGCTTCATGGGCCGTGCCGAGAGCGAGGCGTCGCCTGTGATAACCGAGCGGAACGGCTGGCCGGCGAGTATCCCAGCCAGCATGCGCATGGTCGAACCTGAGTTGCCGGCGTTCAAGGGCTCAGCGGAG
>Ga0335078_10005648_pt1 | contig 18494 bp, 9 predicted proteins | sample Lox_Sample_32_FD_206711 | JGI IMG/M metagenome (GOLD analysis project Ga0335078, IMG submission 206711) | Soil microbial communities from Loxahatchee National Wildlife Refuge, Florida, United States - Lox_Sample_3.2 | ecosystem: Environmental > Terrestrial > Soil > Wetlands | place: USA: Florida... | reverse complement strand
GTTGACATGATGTTAGACCTAATCAAAATCGCATGGCAAAGATGTCTTCTTTATGGAGATTATCTCGTCTGGTCTTGCACGCCAGAGGTGATGTTATTCCAAAGGCCGACTGGATTGCCGATAAAGTCTGCTGATCCGAGGACTTTGTGGAGTTGACGAAGCGCCTCGCCGCGGTACTTGGCAGCTAACTGATTAAGCAATCCCTCTACGGAGCTATGTAAATCTTCTAGGACGACAGCGTTGAATGTGATTGGGGCCTCGTTGATGTTCAGCCCTACCACAGTGGCCATATTGGTCAAGATGCCAAGTGGGTTGCTCGTTGACAAACACCATCTACTATTAGCCGGCTTCCCAGGGCGGCAATACTCTTGGAGGAGAGTTGGCTCAGAGTTGATTGCTTCTAACCGAACGAATGAAATGTCAAGTTGAATGGGATGAAGGAGGAACAGTTCAAAATACAGATTTCCACCCGATGCTTCAATAACATCTTCGCTATCTCGAATAGGTGGGTCTGAGATCTTGTAATCGTATGAATCGGCAATCTTGAAACTTGCGACGACAGATTTAACTGTCTCTAAGACCGCCCAGAGGAAATCCTCGTCTACCTCGGCGGTCATCTCCTGCAAGAGACACTGTAGATATTCAAACCGGATGACACGGTGTTCCGTATCTTTCAACAGCACGCCCGAGAGATTGAAAACAGGATGATCCACCAAATCCTTCTCTGACTTGGGAACGATCGTGGGATACAAAATGATTGGATAAAATCCGCCAAACAGCTGATTATCGATCTGAATCCACCCGACTTCAAGCGTTGACGTATACTCCGTTTCTGTCTCGCGGACATTTAATCGTATATCTTGCAGGTTGAGGTATGCCAATTCCATGCATCGGGCGCTGTTGATGAATGATATCCCTAACCCTTCTTTAAGCAGGATGCGGACGCTCGTTTTGGCCTTGTTGGCCTGTGAGGCGGGGGTGCGGGAGCGATACAGACTTTCGTTCGTCTCGACGTAATACTTGATATCGAGATGTTGTGTCGTGGCGTCGTCAGCAGCCCAGATATCAAAGCCAATGGATCGTGATTCTGAGAGTTTCATGGGCGGTAATATCCCGATTTCCTCTAGCTGAATAGCACGTTGACGGCCGTCAATTTCTAATACGAGAGTCTTGTTGTAGGCAGCGGGGTAGTCCCAAGCATAGCACATTTGGCTTCTGGGAGTGAGACGATACGTGTTGGAGCCTGTGGAAGTTCCAGGGTCACGTTCAGCTTCTCGGTCCCACCGAGCGGCGTCCTTGTTGTCAGACTCCATTATCATCCTGTGTACCTTCTGGAAGAAATTGATTGTCTTGTCAGTGAGGTTTCTGATTTGATATGGCCAGAACTTTTGCTCCTTGACATGGGTAATCTGCAAGCGAAATGTCGCCTCACTGATGACAATGTTGATTTTGACCAGGTCGGATGCGCCCTCGACTTTATCGAGCTTGACATAGACCTTTCCGAGATCGCCCATATTGAAAGGGTTTGACCTGCAGTTAGCCTTGCAAACGGAAGAGTGAACCATTTATTTCGAGTGCTTTCACCAAAACGGAATTGAAGACGAGCGAATTCAGTGCTGAGATAAATGATATCCTTCTTAGCACCAGGCTCAAGCACAGAAAACTCCTTCGATCCTGGCTGGCGGAAAAAAATGGCGTCATCAAGGTAACTCTCGACAGCCCATCTCGGACGAATTGTAATGATCTTGGTAGGCTTGTATTGTCCAACGCCATTGCTGATATTGACACCAAGATGTGCTTCCCCAGGCTCATGATCGGATTCTTTTGGGATGACGGTTTCGTATGACTGACCGACAGCTTCGAAACTTTGGGGGGCGCTGTATGCTGATTTATCGATTTTGATCAATGCGCGATTTCGTCCGTCGTCGGTATCATACGAGAACATGCAACTTTGTTCTACAATTAGACCGCTCTTGGAGGGGATATACTCGGCTTGATTTTGCAAGGCACCTTATCCGCCTGTCGAAGGAACAATTTTGATCTGATCTCTATATCCATGCCCGTCATATTCCATACGAGATAAGGGGAGTATATATAGACAGCAAGTGCACCACCGCCATTCGGAATATCGCTGATATTAGCAGAGAAAAGACGGGACATACGAACAGCGCAGACCAAGGTGCAACCCTCCTCCCTTTTTGTCCTTGAGACGGAGTTGACCCTCCCGTCGGAACTTCCGGGGATCACCAGCGTTGATGACGGCATATTCGCTCGCTTCATAATTCCCACCAAAGATTTCAATAGCCAAGAGAAGTAAATGTGATAGCTGGACGCTATGAACAGGCGACTCCTCTCCAACTTTGATCGTATCGACGAATTTCTCCTGCAACTGCTTGTCGTACAACTGATACTTGAAATCATAAGGTAAGAGATTGACCAATTTGAGAGGGGTTGAAATGCGCAACGTCATGAAAGGATACCGAGATGGCAGCGGTGTACTTTTGTTGATTTCGGCGAAGGCAATGAAGTTGAACGTGGCAGTTGCACCAGACCGACATCGAATCGTCCGCTTAGAATCCTTCTTGAGGAAATCGCTCCAGACAAAAGGTTCATCACTCCAATCATACCCATACCCCTGCGACGGTCGAATCTGGATTCGGCAACTTTGGGCGAGGAGAAGGGGGACTGCATAGTTCGTTCCGGTGGCGATAGTGACGTCAGTATGCTCGCCAGTTTCATGGAGCATCCTCAATTCGAGGTCATTCATTGAGATATTCTCTATTAAATACGTCGATCGGATGATGACTTCTTTCACGTTGTCACTGCCAAGTTTGACTTGGCAAAGAACATGGTGTGGGATATTAGTGTAGGCCGGCTTCAATCTATAGCGTTGATTAGCCTCGGCGCTTACGGGGATGCGTTCAACGTTGTTGAAAACTGTGTTTTTCAATCGGATATCGAGGAGATTTGCTTCGGCGTCGATGGTCACATTCTCGTGGAGACTTCGCCAAGAGTCAAAGTGCCAGGGCACTGACCCCTCGTTTGGAATATCTGTGGCGGCACTCCCCCCAGGTTGCTGAGTGTGTGACCAAACATGAATGTCGAGACCGGTACGGTTGACGATCCGATACGGCGCTGCTGAAGAGACAAGTCGTTGTTCTAGCCCACTCATTACAGAAGCAATTGACGTTCTCATCGGCATCGGTACATCACCCAGGATCCTGGTCATCATCCCCTGCAACAACACGATCATATCCATCGTCCTCGTACTGATGACCAAATCCAACCGCTTCTTCGAGCTTACATTAAAGTCGACCTGCGGATTCGGCGGCTGATGGAATCCAAGTTGCGCACTAACCTCCCACGGCTCAATAAAAGGCTCCCACTTTGATTTCGCAAAATTGAACATGTTGAACGAAGTGCCGATCGTCGATGTGAGGATATTAATCTCCTTGAAATTATCCCACGCTTGCAAATCAATCGTGAAATCTTTAACTTTCATATCCAAGATAGGAATCTCTGGCATGTCGCCGATAGAAACGATTCGAAGACCACCGAGTAAAGCTTGATAATGTGTCTTTGCGAGGAGCTGGGCGAGGACTTCAGGTACATCGGTCTCAGGATTTTCCAAGGCGACATGCGGGGTCGGGGCGGCCGTTAATTCGTTAATCTTATGAATCTTGGGGAGGATATTCTTTTGCAGGGAGAGCGCGAATTTGATGTCTCGAGGGGAAATTCGGACAACGATGGGGTCGACGGTTGCTTTCCACTTGGATCCTTCTTTATGGGCGTCCACACCAAAATGATCGACGAAAAGGACGGGTTCGTCGGAGGATTCAATGCGGCGCTGGTACATGCATGCATGCAGAACCTTGAAGAGGCCATCGTCGGTGGTGGCGAGGGCAATGAATTCAGCGGAGACAGTAATGGCGCTAGTATTTGGATCCGACGAGTCCTCGAGAAGGGTAAGACGTGGAGATTGCATTGTCAATTCGACGAATGGAAGTGGGCCGACTGGGCCCTCGGGGTTGGTGAGCATCTCCTGGAGTTCTGATTTGAAGGAAAGGAATTCTGAGAGAACGGACACAATTGCGTCTACGTCGATGATAAGTTCGGGGTTGATAAGACTAATGAAAACGTCCATCGGTGCGGATTTGTCTTGGGGTAAAACCCCCCTCATACTTAGCTGGTGCACATCTTCTTTTGTGATTGCCGGGACGAGATTTGGGAAAGGTTGGGATCGACGATTAATCAGACTGAACGATTTGAGATCCATCAAGGCGGTGATATCCCCGTCCGAGGTCATCGTCACAAGGAATTCGAAATCCGGCAGTCGAATACCGAGCATAGGCTCGTCATCTTTAGAACTGATTAAGTCAACATCCAACCCGGTAAGATGAAGTTTGTGTTGTCCGATAATCGTCACTTCGGCATTTGGATCATGCACAGCTTCGGCCGGCGGGGATGTTCCGGCAAGCGCATCCTTGGCCTGCATCGCCAAAGGGAACGTCTGTGCAATAGCTCCCAATGCGTCCAACACCATCCTCAATTGCGGTGGCCGTATATTCAACGTAGCAATATCAACCATGGTATCCGTCTCGATGACCTTTTCCAATATTGCGTGCGTGGTCACCATCGCCTGGTCCAAAATCATATTCTTCTCCTGTTGACCATGATCATACATCATCGAATAAATCGTGACAGGGTGAATCTTGACCTTCCCGAGCGTGGGCAGTTTCCTGGTGCGGTGAATGAGATCGTGAGCAGATATATTCCCGATTTCAAGAGAAAAGTGATCGCGCGAGTGGGAACGGAAGGTCCCTGGTTTATACAGATTAAAGCTGACTTGATGGAGACGGACGTCGAACTTGAACTCGGAGAGACCATTGTCTTGTGGAGAAGGGAGGTAGGGACTCGGGGGGGGTAGAGATTTGCGAGCTTGGACTTTGAGGATGTAGCGAAGGATATGAGAAAGTGGATCTTGATCGACGTTGAAGAGGATATCTTGTGTTATATTGGCGTTGACCGAGGTCATCCAGCCAGGATAATTCGGACTCGTGTGGTCAAACTGAATAAGGTCAAGCGTTGCCGGAAGTGTTCCTCTCCCAAAATCAAAGATAATCCCCATATCCTTGTCATCCGAGAAATCATGAAGATGATGTCGCGCTGTGAGTTGTTGTACTTTTGCCGTCAGTTTCTTCAAAATGTGATCATCTTCGCCCGTCGCATTAGCAGAAGTTTCTTTATACTTCATCTGCAAAGCCTCCAGATTCAATGTCGCGATCTTTTTACTCCCGTTCGGTTGATCTTCCCATAGTGCAACTTGCACATCATCAACATTCAAAAAGTAAATTAATTCCTTTTTGGGAATGACGATATCTGATCGTGGTTTGAGCGATTCAATCTGTGCCAATTTTTGTACGTCATTTACAAATTCCCAAATGCGTTCGGGGAGATTCATTCGTACTTTACCAATGTCGCAACGGATGATCCGTGGCAGGACATTATAGTCCACGCCAATGACAGTCAATTTATTCTCGTAACTAATTTTGACGATCGGGAGTTCATGATCGGAAATAAGCAGGGGTTCGTCGGCCGCCGTCCGGATTATCGCACCATGTAATTCCGTTTCCGCCCAAAATCGGTAGGCAAAAACCCGCATCCGAACTTTGAGTCCGTCGGCGTTGATGTGCAGGAATCGATCAGTGCCCTTGGATAATTGATGATTTGTGCTCCTCGTGACTTCTGCCTGGGCCTGAGAAACATCAAGTTGCAGCGCGAGCATGAACGCTTCCTTATTCCTCGAGCGATTGATTTCTGTCTCTGTGAACTGACGATCAATTTTTTTCTCGATCTCGGACGGCGTCGGCTTGACCACCGGTGTCTCCTCATCATCGAATTTCGGAATGAGTTGCAGCAAAATCGTGCGTATGGCAAGAATTTGAGTATCTGAAATAGCAGCTGATAAATCGTCTGAAATGGCAGAAATTGAGAAATGAGGCACGGTCTGCGGGGGACGAAAAGCGGCCTTGACGTATGATTTGAGGGAAATTTTTGGGATGATGTAGTGTGCTTCGTCCCGGTCTTGTGCGCTGTGGAGAGTGAGAGACGGTACGGAACCGCAGACAGCGACTTGAACGTTTTCAATATGGACGGAATAGATATCCGCTGCACGATCGTGCAGTTCTTCAAGTGATAACATTTTGAGCGCATGAGGAGACAAGGGATCTCGAACGACGTTTTTAACAGACAACTTTCCAAAATCCAAGCCTATGCATCGGGATTGTGCGTCCGTCACGCTGACTGTCAACATATCATCAAGAAAGGTATGGGAGGTCATACTCCTCAGGGAAAATAACCAATGGTGCCTTGAGATGGGCCTCAATCAAAGTCCCCATTTTCTCTGTAATTGCAAATTCCAAAACACTTCGACTCATCAGCGCCTCGGCAGTCCTCAAACTATCCATCGTCTCTGAAGCATATTCCCTCGTCGCCTCCATCATAGCATTAAACAGAGCAGTCAACGTCTCCTCTTTAGCGGGCGGTTTAAAAAACCTCACAATCTCCTCAAGAAACCGTCTATGATAGAAAATGAGGGTTTCGTCCAACCGGATTTCAACGCGTTGCTTATATCCCGTTTTCGGATCGAGTTGGGCGACGCTGGTGAACAAGAGCGGGTTTTCCCATAATGCAGAGGCATCAAAATCTGCTTTATTGGGGGGCCTTTCGTACTTTATGGTCGAGGCTCTGCCATCTGCGGCCGGGCGGGGGGCTTGGACGATTTTTTTGAATTTAGATGTTGGGAGGGATTCATCGGTGACGATCAAATTTGCTAAAGTCGATTGTAAGGCCCATGTTGACGGGGAATCAGTCTCATCTGGAGATGTGAAATATCGAAACACTGGACGGAGACCGTTGAAAGCGATGGAAGCTAGTGGGGTGTGACCTTCATAATGCCCTCGACGAAGGGTTAGACTGCCTTTTAACATACGGATATCGATGAATAGAAACTCCTTTGCGCTTGTGGGGTAAGGGGAGATATGATTTATTCCGAATTCGAGGCGTTTTGCGGCCATGACATGGTAGGACTCTGGCGATTCCGGGAGTGTTTCACGCTCACTTCGTTCAGAAGATTTTGTCCTTCGAGATCGGGCAGAAGCCTCTGAGCTTCGGAAATCAAGGGAAGTTTTGTCCTCTGAAGTCATCGCGGCAAAAGAATCGGAGGATGCAGCGAGGACGTCCAATGGAATGGAATCCACTTGAAGAAGTGATTGCGGAGGAGAGGTATTTGCCAATTCATCCTCCGAATTAATCCATCCGACGACATAAGCGACTTCCCCGGGAGTTTCTTCCCATCTTGGACCTTCCTTCTTTGTGCTCCCTCCACCCCACGAAAGCATCGACAACCACCCACTCGAACTCGGCGCAGAATCTACATCTTTCAATGCGATGTCCCCCAATATATCCTTCACCAATCCCCATACCTCTTTCTTTAACTCCGAGTCATTCTCAGAGGGTTCTTCATGTCGCAACATTTGCAAGTACCGTCGTGTAAGCGTACGAAAATACTTTATATCCGTCACACTCAAATCCTTCTCCATATCCGTCAAAGTCTGAGCCTCTGATTGCGTTGAAACTTTCAACTCTTTCTTTGCAAAGAATCGACAATAAGCAATCCTCTTCTTTCTCCTCGCGCTCAAAAATGCCAACGTATAAGCCTCTTCGCGCTGTCTGACAACCTGTCTAATCACTGTAACGGCATAATTCCACCATGCGCGAGGGGACCCGCCGTCTGAGATGCGTTGATGTGGTTGTGATTTAAAGTTTGTTTTGAGGACTTGGGTTTGGGCAAACCAGTCGAGAGATCGTAGTATTGTGCGGTATTGTTCCCGGTTGAGGGTCAGGTCGATGTTTGCTAGACGTGGGGAGATTTTGAAGGTGGGGTTCCCGACTGCAGAAGCGAGTTTGTCGAATTCGACGTCTGCTTCGCCGGTTACGGGGGAGAGGATGTAGTGGATTTCGTCTGCAGTGGAAGGCGAGTCGGGGGTTTCTGTAGAGCTCTACTCAAAAAAATTAGAAATGATGAGGTAAAAGAAGGGTGATGGGGAGAGTGATACAGCAACGACATCCATTTTTATCGAAAAATCTTCTAGTAGCACCTTTTTGAAAACGTGGTTGTAATCAGCATTATAGCCTTCCTCGCCCTCCGTATGCGGATTCGATGACAGGATCTGAAAATTCTTTAAATAGATTTCGGCTCCGTATTTGCGCTAGCATCAGCCTTCGTCCACAGATAAGCTGTACATCAGCAGAAACATGATCCGTATATCGAATCGTAACATTCTTCAGAAATACTTCGGTATTTCCCGCCATCTCCCCCGAATGTTAGCTTCCTGGCCAATGGTGGCCTTTTATTGTGGGGAGAAGTACGAGTTCGACTTTCTGATCAAAGATGCCAGACAACCAAGACTTTGTCTCTTTTGTCTCTTGGTCTTTTAGTTTTAATTTTACGGAGCGGGAGAGTTCGAATGCGGCGAGTAATCGTTCCTTCAACTTTTGCTCACGTTCTTCACTAAACATGCCCTCAAACTAACCACAAAACACAAGGTAAGCAAGACACCTCTGGCGCAGAGTTTTACCTCGGTTAGAGCTTTCGTGTATATTCCGATGTTGACGTCGACGAGGGTTAGACGGAGCCCTCCTCGACAGTCCCTGTGCCATGGTAGCAGGACTTCCAACGTCTTGATTCCGGATTCTGTGATTTCGAGGGGAAGACCGAAATGATCGAGGACCTATAACTGTTAAAAGAACAAGATAAAACTTTCCCGGGGGGTTGTACGCCCTCTTCGAAATGGAGGTCGTAAAAGACGAGCCTGCCTTCGTAGGTGCTGGTTTCCATCTTTGATTTGTCCACATTCTTGATCTGGGAATTAGAGGTGAGGGCGCGGGGGTCATTGGAACGTAATGAGAAAGATAAGTGTTTACAAAGTCTATAGGTTAGAGATGGTAGCGATATTGGGTGTACATGATATCGCTGAACTGAGAAGGCTGAAGTCAGCGCCTCGCCATCCATGTGTTGGTCCAGTCGCCATTGAGAGTGTGGATTAAGGATGCAGCGGCGAGTGGTCACGACTGCGAACGCCACAAATTGATGGGCAAGTTCAAAGCAAACGGATGTGGTCCCATGACTCCGGGGTTCCGAAGGAATTCGGGGTCCTGTGCAGCTGCAGAAATAGGTACCTATCCCAAACCTTAATTTCCTCGAACCTTCTTTGCTTCACGGCTCCCGACAGCCCAAGCCCAAACACTGTGCCACCACAATTTAAATAATCCGTTGGTCGGACGAGAGTTTCCGCATTCTTTGCACTTTCCTCCTCACTAATCTGGGTTCTATTCTATAGTCCACAGTTCCCGGGCCTCCAAAGAGCTGATCCCAAAAGCCAAAACGACAGTTTGAGGGTCTTTCTCTTCTCAATTACATTCTATTAGTACTGGCTGTTTTGCGAACATATACGCTGCTGAACTAATAGTAACGGACCCTTTCATACTAGTTACCCCAATGCAAGGGCAATGTGTTAAACCACAATGACGGGCTGGTAGAGCAGGGAGGGGGGTTTCTTGGAATATTGTCGAATCTGACAACGAAAACAAGTGTATATTGAGTGCTTAGCAGCCAATTGCAACACACATGGTTATCCGCCTCCACACAGCAGAGAGCAATGTTGGAACGATCCAGAATACGTTTCAAACCTGCCAAATCCGGACAGCGGCCAGATTGGTCTGGATCTGTTCATGGAATTACCAGATCCGGCGAAACCAATGTGAATCGATCGATGGGAGTACGGAATCGCAATTATCGGACTGGAAAAATCATGTGTAAAAGAGCCTAGCGTAGCGAATAACATTGATTTCCCTCAACTACATGTCCAAACTTGACATGGCGTGGAGCCAAAGTGACAGATTACAAGATACAGAGAGTGAGATATCTCACTTTTGTAAAATATCGAAATTAACAGGTCCATATCGCTACGAAATCCCGCTTTCAACGTGATTATTTAGACAACAGGCATTACTGATCACTCAACCAGCGCCAACCCAACTAATCAAAACTTTCCACAAGGCAGAAATTTCAGAATCTAGAAACCCCCATTTGACATCAAGCTCAACCAACATACAACTCCCTGAAATTACAACAGGCCGACCTTGGGTGGCAATAATAATCGTATAAATGAGCTCTGGTACCATGATCAAAAGGAAATAGACGGAAAACGTCAACGTGAAGATCTCTGTCGTTGAACCGGATCTACGAAGATTCCCTTCTGTGTTTCCCAATGCATGAAATAATGCCCAGATCGCATTGATATAACTCGCCGTTTGGAAAATTCGAAAGGCCCGAGAGCGTACACCGCTCTCCAAATACGCGAAACCGTTCTGCGGTACGCAATCATACGTGTTGGAGATCATATACGCCACTGAACCAACATCCCCCCGCCAGCGCTGAATAATCAGACATAATGCTCCGATGCATTGGAGGAAAGCAACGACCAGGAGAGACTCTCCACAACGGCGTGTAAACCCTTTGTACGAATACAATTCCGCCCCGAGACAGACATAATATGTCCATGCAGTAGTAGACAGCCAACCGCCAGTCGCTTTTTCAGACTGCACAATGCCAAATCCAATCATCCACCAGATCGAAATCAAGGAGGAAAATGAGGCCGTGCATACTGACAGCCAAGTCCAATACTCGAATGCACGATCCGCTTTTACCAACCGTCGAAAACAATACACAGCGACTCCAATTTCGATAATGCTCAGGCTGGCCTCCGGCCAACCCGGGTGACATGCAGCCTTTGTAGCAGTTGCTGAAACAAGTGTCAGGTTGTATAATGACTGAATAATAGAAATGTCTTTCTCACTCTTGGCTAACACATAATGTTCGGGTTGAAAATTGGTCAGGGTACTCGCGTTCATTACCTATAGATGTAAATCGCTTTTATGATCACCAAGCGATTATTCGCAGCCTCTAGGAATGTGCCGCAACGAAGACTCGTAACCTTGTTAGCGAAGGTGAGCCGATTTCATTGAGGAGTGGCCGGTCGTTATATGCGGATGCTAAGCGTGTTACGTCTAAACCTTTGCCGAATGGATTCCATTAACCCTGAAAATCCTACTGCTTATTGAGCCCTTTACTACGGGCTAAATTTTGTGGTGCCGGCTGTGCCAATTGTTGTGTAGTGGCTCGTACTACAATTTATGTTTGCTATTGTGAATTTAAAATTTTTCCTGAGTGAATTGAGGCTGAGCTCGGCAAACACGACGGTTCGGTTTTTAAAGTTTCGCAACACTCTCCGTCACGGGCGGGATGTAATGCGACGACACAAGAATTGGGCTTCCACCCAGGAAATCAGGCAGTCCGGGGTGCGGGACGGCCACCAACCAGGAGCTTGTGCACCCACACGAGGTTGGTTTTTACTCTCTCTGCGGGATCAAGGGAGGCTGTGCGTTGCGCTTTTGCGCTTTAGGTTGCGGGCAGTAAGTGGGGGTTGACCAATTCTAAGAAAACGGCCAATTCTTTCGGAACAATAAGGTTTGATCATGGGACCGTATTCCTGGAGGCGGAGCAATCCCAATTGGTCAGCACGGAAATACAGTTTCGTGCAGAGCTGTATTTCCGTGGGGCCCAATCACAGTTCAGATGAACAGCAGTGATGATCAGGCACGATCACAATCCACCCATATCTCAGTGAATGTCAATGCTATCGAAACAAAAAGTAGTTCATTGGAATCAGCATGGAAAGTTGCCCCAAGAAGGGGGGTTAACCCTTCCCCTGCCCCCCATTCTTTCTATCAAACAATACTAACTTGGTGTAGGACAGTGCCTTGCCCGAAACCTGTTTTCCGGTTGGGGCTCCGTTTAATCTAACAAATGATCAAATTTCAGACGGACGAGCGTAGCGAGCCCTTCAAACATAGTACATGTTAAACAGATATGAAGTACGGATACCGTAGCACCACCAAGTCCGGACCGCCCCTTAAACTTGCACACAATTTCCAAACTCCTTTATCATTTTGCACACGTAGACAAAACCCCCGATTGCTGGGGCCAGGAACAGACCCCAGGAAACCACCTGAAACGATACAATCAGCGCCGAACGCCTTCCAGTGCGTTTTGTGTACCAATCGCTGATTATCGCGAAGCCAATCCACATAATCCCGACCGTCTGTCCAGAGACCAGCCAGGATATTATCCAAACTCGCTGAGGTAGCGAACTCTGCTGGGCTTGAAACCGAGTGAAACCGGCTAGGGCAATGTAGGGTAAAATAAATGCCACAGTGACTAGAATAGTAGCGAGACAACAACAGCGGTATTCCCAGACTGTCGATTGTCTTGCGCAGAAGGCGCCAATAGGTCGGACACTACCCCGAATCGGCTCAGAATTGTCCTCCTCTTCCACCAGTTCCCCCACAGTGCCCTCAAAATACCCCCCTCTTGCCTCCGCCTCTTCCATGACCTTCGAATGCACGAGATACAAGTAATCGAAATCGGGACTAAAGAATCCCGCAATCAAATTGACTAGAGACATGGCAGCGTACGGGACGACAGTCAAACCAAAGGAAGCGTAACCATACGTTTGCAATTGAGAGCCGCGAGCTTTGTACAGTGTTGCGCACGAAAACACTAGTTGCATGACGGCAATCGCCAATTTGGGAACACTTCGCGAATTTGCAAGGGCAAGTATATCAGGATCGCGAGTAACTGCAATTATGATACGCTGCCTCCAACTTCTCTTTCTTTCAATTTTTGCTTCCTGTCTTGGCCTAACTTGGCATCGCGGCCTCAAGCGATATAACTGATACCCGGCTGGAAGTTGACACCGACCGAAGATATTGTAATAGAGTGGCGTTCTTGTGAAGGCGTCGAGGGATTTAGTGGAGATGTAAGGTTCTGACTTGGCCTGTTTTGGCCTCTTACATAGGACTTCAGTCTCTTCGACTGTGGGAGCCCACGTTGCTGTCCGGCCGACAACACATAACGCTCGCGCTCTGAGGGCTTGGTCAAGGACATTGTTAGCAAAGATTGCTGCGCATGAGATTCCTTGACAGCCTCGCCATATTCCAGTGAATGGATAAAGTAACGCCAAGATACCGAAGAAACCGGCGGATAGGGCTGGTTCTCCGGAGGACGATTTAAGTGACAACGCATGGGCCGCGTAATTCGTTAAAAGGAAGATCGCGATGTCTGTCCAAGTTGTTGGTACACAGACCAATTCTCGCACGTTAAGCGACATGGTTGATGATTAGAGAGGCGGGTCCAGCAACAAGGAGAAGAGAAGATCACATATAAAAGGGAGCTTACATGTCCTAACCTCTAATCAGCGACGTACTCTACCAGAGGACGTGGTTAGGATTCTTTTCGTGTGGGAAATTTGATGGTTACCTTCCGAGAAAAGCTTCGCATCCCGGAGTCCTATGACCAAAACCTTATTTTCTCGAAAGAATTAGGGCTGAACCCAGACGAAAATTCAGTTTCACCCAAAAACTGGATTTTCCGCTTTTGTCATGAGATTCAATTGAACCCCCACGAAAATTCAGTCCCATCCGAAACTGTATTTCTCCGCGCTGTATTCACGGATTTTTTAAAGTTTTGTGGCGCTCTAATTTACCTTCCGGCCGCTACGGAAAGTGGAAGATTGAATTGGGCTTTCATCAAGAGTCCACAGCGGCGGCGGCAACCAATCAACAGTTTGTGCAACCACACATCGGTAAAAAGTAAAATTCCCGCTCTTCCGGGTCCATTTTTCCATGGTGGGGATCGACATCCTGGAATGCGTGTTCATTATACCCAGTCCCCTACTTTTCCGTGGTGCGGAATGTTCGCCAATTAAGGATACGACACCTCAAGATCAGGTCCGATCACAATTCAGCATTATCTCGGTGAGTGTCAATGCTATCGAAATCCAAAGTAATTCAATAGGATCAGCGTAAAAAGGTGTTTCCGGAGAGTTAATTAACTTTACCTTTAATTCTCATTATTTATAAATATGAATAATACAATATTAGGGGCCATCCATATAGTGACCTTATAGTCCTGGAAATAGTTTAATTGTCAATAAACGAGAAGCTTAACTTCTAATCCCTTTGGCCATTCTAAATGATTCGGCCCTTTCTTTATGCTAAAAACTAAATCTTTAAAGTTCATAAATTATAAAACCATGATAATCATGTAAATGAAGATATTATATAATTAGAAGCACTCAATTATAACATCCATCCATGACGAAATGTAATATGAAAGTTTAGCCCTGTTTTAATTTTTGTAACTAATAGGTCATACGACCTTTTGTACTTTAGAGATTTATTTGAACTGAATAAAGGAAGAATAGTCAAAAGTATGCCCAGTACCATACTCTTATAGGTTGACTAATTTAAGTACACAGATCGCTTCCTGATATATGATCCTCATTTGCTTCAACTGTGATGCTGTAACTTATGAATATTAGTTTTATAAGTATTGTCATATGTTATCTCCCTCATTAAACTAACTGTTGAATGTTCGGTTAGAAAGAATGACTCACTAAATATCCCTTGATGGTACTATATCACTTAATACATCTATGATTGTGGTATCTTAGAGCTTAAGTTTTGTGTCAAAGGCGACATGATAAGAGCTCAAGAACGAAGAAAAAGGTACATATAAAGTAGATTAAAAGGAAATTATAAATGAGACAATAAGAATTCCAAGAAAATAGAAAAATAAAAATAGATAAAAGTTAATAGCTAGCATGTAATAAGAGGTCAGCACGCTCTATATTATGATATAGGAATATCTCCAGCCTATGATAGTACCTCCCTCTTCAAGGGGTGAGTATAAAGTGCTCTTGCTTTATTAAGTTTTAAGTCTTAGTTTTGACTTAATAAGTATTTAAGGTTTTAAGGAACGAGGTTCAGAGTTTGAAGGGTGAGAAATTCTAAATTTCTATCTGAAATCTAACTTGAAATCTCTCTACTTTCAAAGAAGTAGCCTGTCTATTTATACTTGTTTCAAACTCTTAATGTAGTAAGAGATCGTATTAAATGGAATAAAGTATGAAATAGATCAAGATGATTTTATACTCTTATTAAGAAATAAGCTATATAGTGTGACACTGATCACATCAATCACATGTCACCACATCACTCCTCTTCTAAGAAAGGCAAAATGCCAAAAAGCAATATACAAAAAGTAATATACATGAATTTCAGCAAAAGTTCCAAGCATATCTCACTTAGATAAAGTTTTTTTATAGCAAGAAGAATGATGTAGTAGGACTAAAGATTTGCCTTGAGATTCATGCGATTCATGTCCATCTGACTTAGGCTTATCATAATTGGACTTATTTGATTTATTTATATTAGTCCAGTCCATAAGCAGTGCTTATGATGATTGTATAGTTCACTCATTAAGGACATTTCTCACATTGTCAAAATGCTCTAGCAGTTCTTAGAGTGTCTCAGCATCACCATATCCTTTCCACTTTGTTAGAAATTCCTTTTTTCTTTTTATCTTTTATTCTCCTTTAATCTGCTCCACTTCATATTCTTTTGCACCATCTGTCTATACTGGCATCAGCTTGATGTTATTTACATTAGTCTCTTTGTAATGTTGGAGGTGCATGACTAAGACTACATCATGGATTTGAGATCTTGCTAGCAGTTAGATATGATATGATAATAAAAAGAGCTTCTCGAGAATGTGGCAATATAAATACATTAAGGAGCTCAGCTATAAAGTCTATATGTATGCCTGTAGTTGGAATTGAGAATTCTGTAATTATTACTCCATGTTTGTATTCTGTTCTAACATTCATTTATGTTCCATTTCAACAGGTTATGAGCCCGGAGCCGCTCTTAGCTCCCCTATCTTAAGAGTCTAGAATTCTTATTCTGAATTCTAGAACCTCATCAGGTCCTTCCTCAATGATTCCACTGGCATCTAGATTTCAATTAATTTATATCAGCGTTCCACTCAAAGCCACACTTGCTACTTTTCGTGCTTTTCAGGTTATACAAAATGAATTGAATCTGTTTTGAAAGGAAGTGCCGATATATCAAATCCCTGACTTAGGCCCTCAAGGTCTCATAAACGAGATCTGGCCAACTTTCTTGCTTCTGCTGACTTGAAGCAGCGCATCCAATTCGCTCGACTAAGAGCTTCGACTCCATATAGTGGCATCCTTGTGAAACTATTACAAAGGCTATTCTTCTAATTCCTCCAATTATGGTTTTGTTGAACAAAGCCACAAGCCATAAATCACAAAAAGCTGCTATGCAATTTATACTCAAATAATCATATTTTGAAATTGGATAATGATCGCAATTTAGAACTGAATAACTGAGTCCAAAGTGAATAAGTGAAACTTCATAATCTTCGAGATTCTGAATATAAAGGACGAAGAAGTACTAGAAGTTCAATATGCAAGCAATTAGGTAAACATTCAAATATTCTCATACTTATACATAACTACAAATCAATACAAGCAACTCTTTTAATCTTACTATTGTTTGGATAGAAATATCTTAAGTATCTGAAAAACTTATATCTTTTATGTTCCAAAAGCTCGATTCTAAAAACTATCACTATTGAATCACTGGGGCAAGGTCAACCTTTGATGTTCACAAGTGCCTTAGCATCATTCTTGGTACTAAGGTCGACCCTACACCTGTTGATGGAGTGGTAATTATCCTGATCATGAGGAAGTCAATTGATTCATGAAATCATCGAAATAAGCTTATTAAAGAAGTTTTACTTAATGCATTAAAGTCCGATGACTTGGCAAAAATTGATGGAATTGATACTATACATGGTATCTAGAAATGTTTGGTGAAAGAATATAGTTCCAACTCTTATCTCATCTTTAGCATTATAGACAACAATCTCCGCTATATTAAGAAGGATTCATCCAGTTCGATGGATAACCATATTAATAAATTTTAATGTATCATCTATATTCATAAACAATATAGATTTCTCAACTGTAAATAACTCGATGATAACATGAAGAACATCCTGTTCCTAGTGTCACTCAATGAAGACTATAATACTTTTATCAGTCAGTGGACAGAGAAATCGAAACTATTAAACCAGGCATATTCTACAATCGAGCTCATGAATGTAAGGAAAGAAATAAATGAAATCAACATCTAGCAAAAGAAGTCAACATAGCTTGCTTCAACAAGTTTGACAATAGCAAGTTTGGTAATGGCTGTAATGCTAGTCCACGGTATAACAATGAAAAGAAATGAAATTGGAAAAATGAAAATAGTGTCAACAAAAAGGGAAAGAGCAAACCTTGATGTGGTTTTTATAAGAATCAGGACACTACAAGAACGATTGTCTGAAGCTGAAATGGATAAATAAGCAATGTATAAAGAAATTTAGAGGAAACAACAACTCCAGTTTTGGCAAAGAAAACTTCAACTCCAATAGCTATAAATATGAATATGCAACAAATACTGCTCAATACTTCACATCCGTTCATCATGTTCTTAACGAATCTATCGATCTTAATAAGTAGCTACTTGACTCCAGAGTAAACATGCATACAATACCATATACAAATCGCCTTTGATCGTATACTCCTTTCAAGGATCCAGGAAATGTCAGGGGCTTCAGAGGAAAAAGACTCACAGTGATTGGTAAAGGTCATATAACCTTAACCAACGCAGAAGGAAAGAAATACGCTATTAGAGATATCCTTTATGTCTCTGATAGTGATGAATAAATTCTCTCGCTTTGCAAGCTGTTGAAGGCAGGCTTCACATTTAAGTTCATGAAGTCCGATCATGATGATAGCGACTTTCTATTATCAGCTCGATCTCCTCAGTTTGAACTCATCGAGCATGCCACAAATGATATCTTCTCAATTTTTGAATTCCTGAATGAACCTCTTAAAACCAATGCCATGATGACAAGAAGCGCCAGTAAAAGGCATCTACTCTCTGAAGTTCAATGAAATGGTCAAAGCTCAGAAAATTCTAGCCTCAACTAGGCGCCTGATTTGTATGAAGACTCTCGATCAATCAAATGGCCTAGATTCAATAGGTTCAAACTTGATCCTACAACACCATCACCGCTTGCTTCTGCTACAAGCTGTAGCCTGTCTAACTTCTGACATGACACATTCATCTATATATCTGGAGCGAACGCGTAACTTTTGAAGGAAAACGACTCGTTGTGGGCACAGAGATCAACAGGACTGAATTCTCATTGGCTTCCTAGAGCTATATATAGTCCGGATAGGACTTCCTAATGTGACTAAGCTAAGCGGAGAAAGATCGTCGTATGCATTTATTGCACCCCTCCCTCCTTTAAACGTCCTTATCGCTGTTCGTTTTCCTCTAGTTCGCTCAAATATTCCTCAATCAGTTCTCGTGCATCAATATTCCCCTCATGAATCCATTCATCATCCGTATCTGGGTATCCTAGCCAGTGAACAAGGTATTGCCGGCCG
>Ga0335078_10005647_pt1 | contig 18496 bp, 13 predicted proteins | sample Lox_Sample_32_FD_206711 | JGI IMG/M metagenome (GOLD analysis project Ga0335078, IMG submission 206711) | Soil microbial communities from Loxahatchee National Wildlife Refuge, Florida, United States - Lox_Sample_3.2 | ecosystem: Environmental > Terrestrial > Soil > Wetlands | place: USA... | reverse complement strand
ACAACACTACCGGCGCCGATAATCGCGTTCTCGCCGATCACGATGTTAGCGAGAATCGTCGCGCCCGATCCAATCGAGGCCCCACGCTTAACGACCGTCGTCTCAACCCGCCAGTCCTTCTCGGTCTGAAGCTCGCCGTCTGGCGTGGTCGCACGAGGGTAAGAGTCATTGATGAACATCACCCCGTGGCCCACAAACACATTGTCTTCGATGGTCACGCCCTCACAAACGAAGGTATGGCTCGAGATTTTGCAGCGGCGCCCAACGCTCGCATTTTTCTGGATCTCTACAAAGGCGCCAATCTTGGTTTCGTCGCCGATCTCACAGCCATAGAGATTGATGAACTTCGACAGCTTCACGTCACGGCCGAGTTTCACGCTTGGCGCAATCGAGCAGAATTCGTTCTCGCTCACAGGCGAACCAGTTCTCCTCTCTTCTGAATGGACGCCTCCGCTGCTTCGAGCATTCGCACGACGCGCAGCCCCGCATGGCCGTCGTTGAACGGTGTTTTGTCGCTCGTGATGCAGTCAGCAAAGTAGCCCAGCTCCACGTGCAGCGCCTCCAGTTGTTCCACCTGCGGCGCCCACATGTCGCCCGTGCGGTAGCTCACCAGAAGATCGCGAATCCCTTCTCCCGAGGTAATGTCCACGCCCTTGTCATATATGCGGATCTTTTCGTCGGCGACCAGATCGTTCCAAACAAGCATTTTCTTCTGGCCGCCGATGAGAGTCGTTCGGATCTTGACCGGCGAAAGCCAGTTCACATTGATGTGCGCAATCACGTTCCGCGGAAAATAGATCGTCATGAAGGCCACGTCTTCTACACCGTTCAAATGCTTTTCGCCTGTCGCAACAATGGCCTCGGGTTCTCCCTTGATGACGTGATCCATAATCGCTAGATCGTGGGGGGCCAGGTCCCAGATCACGCTGACATCGTGCTGGAACAGACCCAGGTTTACGCGCAGCGAATCGTAGTAATACAGATCGCCAAGGGCACCACTCTCAGTGAGGTCGCGGATTTTGCGCACTGCGCCGGTGAACAAGAACGTGTGGTCCACCATGATTTTCAAATTCTTCCGTGCCGCCAGCTCGACAAGTTCTTCGGCCTGCGCCGAATTGGACGTAAATGGCTTCTCAACGAACACGTGCTTGCCATTTTCCAAGGCCATTTTGGCCAGGTCGTAGTGAGTCCAAACTGGCGTGATCACCGCAACTGCATCGATTTCCGGTGAACGCAAGATCTCAGCTGGATCTGACGTCGCCCGAATGCTCGGATAAGCCTTCCTCGCTCGGGCCAGGGCTTTGGGACTTTTGTCGCACACCATCTTTACTTGCGTGGATTCGAGTCCATGCAAGTTCCTAACGATATTGGGGCCCCAATACCCGTAACCGATTACACCAACTCGAATCATAGTTCCTCTATGCTCTGCGGAGCGCGCTCGCCCGACGCTGTCTCGATGATCGAGAGCCGGTGGCTTGGCGTGTAGAAGTCGACTCCATCGCAGGTGCCTTCATAGGGGCCGAAGCCGGAACGGGTGTAGGTCAACTGGAAGCGATTCGATGAAACTCAAGAACTCGAGCCCGAAGGGCAGATTTCAGTAAGCGCCATCACCCAGGAGGACGGCTCGCGGCGTTGCGAGAAGTATCCTAAGATCCAGCCAGATCGACCAGGTCTGTGAATAACGCAGATCCAAACGGACCATATCGTCAAAACTGGTTCGGCTGCGGCCCACCACCTGCCAGAGTCCCGTCACGCCAGGTTTCACTTCCAGCACTCTGCGCCGATGCCAGAAATCGTAGACTTCAAACTCATAAGGGACGGGAGGGCGCGGCCCGACCAATGACATCTCGCCGCACAGAACGTTCCAAAACTGAGGAAACTCGTCAAGGCTCGTCTTGCGAAGGAATCTCCCGATTGGCGTCACGCGCGGATCGTCCTTAATCTTATACACCACGGGTTCGTTTTCGCCGGCCGGTTCTTTTCTCTTTTTACCTGCGATAAAATTCTGCACGTACTCGCGGTGGATGTGGTGATCATTGTCCACATACATGGTGCGAAATTTCAGGCATTTGAAGCGTTTTCCAAACTGCCCGAGCCGGTCCTGCCGGAAAATCACCGGACCTTTCGAAGTCAGGTTGATGGCCAGCGCGATAGCGCCCAGGATCGGTGAGAGAAGGAACAAAAGTAAACCACTGCCGACAATGTCGATCCCCCGCTTGATGGCCATTGGGAGGTGTTTCTTCACGCCCTTCCTCGAGAATTCCGGATAGAGCTTGGAATCGGCCACTCGATCCGAACTTTCTCTGTCTTGCCAATCTTCGGGAAACACGTGAAGAGTGATGTGCAGCTTCGACGCCAATTTGGGGGCTAAATTTTCCTGCAGGGTTTTGACAATCTTGGAATGCAGGACCTGCGTGACCGGATTCTCACCGTCGATACTGATTTCTGTGAAGATTACCGCCAAAACGGAACCGGACTCATACCACCCAATCAGATCGGTCTCCCGCGTGGCGTCGCAAACAATCGACGTGAGACTCTCGACGAAAGCACGTCGATGGCCGTTCGCTCGGGCCTCGCCCGAATCTAGCAGCATCAAGACAAAGGGTTTCCGTGATCTTTCAGCTCTACGTCGTTCCAGCGTGAGCATCGCATGAAACGTCTCTTCTTGCAGGACCCGCTGCCGACCGGTCGCAACGCTGCCAGAACGAAGCAGGGTCGTCCTGTCGCGCCTCAGCCTGGGTCCTCGATCGATTCGAGCTGCACTTCTTAAATCACCGTTTCCCATCTGGGTCACCGGGCCTTACTTCATTGTTCGGCTCAATCTAGATCCAATCTCCACTGTGATCTCAGGCGACGACTCCCCGCACCAAGCGATAAGAACCCATCGGCCCCGGAGCTGTGGCCAGCGCGACTCCTATCGGTCTGACGCAGGACCGATCGATTTCCAGCGCAACGGAGCGGCGTAGCAGCGAGACCGAAACTACGATGCGGTGATTCCCTTTAATCTGTACCAAAATGCCCTCAAGGCCCTGCAGAGCATCGCTCTCAATGCGAACTTTTTGGCCCAATTCAAGGTAAGCGCAGGGCTCGGCACGGAGTCCGGAGGCGATGACCGTCTGAATCGCAGAGATCTCGGAGTCGTCGACGGGCAGGGGTGCTCGGCCACGCCCGACTACGGAAATCACGCCTGGCGTAATGAGTATCGGCAGACGATTCTGCGCGTCGAAGTTGCAAAATACGTATCCTGGAAACAGCGGAGCATTCGTTTCTCGAAACTTTCCATTTGACCGCTTCTTCGTCTTATAAGTAGGCAGAAACGTCTGATAGCCTTTACCAGAAAGTAAGACTGCTGTGGAACCCTCCCAGCGAGTTCTCACTTGCAGGGCATACCATTTATGGATTTCGGTTCCGATTGTCATCGGAGTTCGGGAGCTCCTTCTAGCTGCGCCTCCTCGCGTTGTTTCATCAGTATGCGAGTAGGCTACCGCCATTAGCCGGACATCTTCGGCCACCCTACCTGTCGCAAGCAGCCTGCCAGAGTCCTGAGCGGATCCACGCTGGCGACGACCCGACCCATTCAATCCTATGCATCGGAAACTAAATGGCTTAGGAGCCGTTCAAATCGAGGTACTCCGACGCACAAGTCCTCCCTTCAACGGTGCGAGTGAAAACTCTTGCCATGATTTGCCAAGCGATTTCCCCGATTCGCATGTGAACGCCTTACGAAGGATTAATGATAGACCGTTTCCGCTCCGAATTGCGCATATCGCTCATTTACAGCATGTTACGCAGAAGACCCAGCTCGCGTCAGTTGCGAATCGTCGCTGTGGCACAGGCCAAATTTTGCTGTACCCGGACGTCAATTCGTGTCCATTCGGGCAGCCACGGCACCGCTCACAAACTGGTCGGGAAATGAGAGCCGCGCAGGGTATGACCAGCGAAGGGACTACTTCGGTGCGGTCTTAGAATCGCTGCGGATGTAGCCGCGATCGTAGCTTTGGTAGTAGTAATACGAGCCGTACAAATGGGACTCCTGCACGGCGTTGAGCACGACGCCCACCAGGTTTCTGCCTTGCATCTCCTGGCACGCACGCTGAACGGTTGAACTGGGTGTTGATCCTGCTCGCACAACCAACAGCACACCATCGCAAAGGTCGGCCAGGATCGCCGCGTCGGCGACCGGTAGGCACGGCGGCGAGTCTAATATCACCCAATCGAAAACCGGCGTGACGCGATCGAGCAGCGCTCTCAGTCGCCCATTCGACAGTAGTTCGCTCGGATTTGTCACTTCGTTTCCGCCCGGAATGAAGTAGAGGTTTCCTTCCTGACCATGTTGGATCACCGACATTTCGTCGGCCTCGCCGCGCAAGTAGTCAGTCAGACCCGGCGCGGGAGGCGCGCCGAGCACGGTGTGTACTCTGGCGCAACGCAAGTCGGCATCGACAATTAGGGCTCGTCGATCCGGTTGCCGAACGATTGCTTGAGCGAGGTTTGCGACCGCGAACGTCTTTCCCTCACCCGGTACCGAGCTTGTCACCAACAGCGTCCGTAGCGGCTGGCTGCTGCGAAATTGATACAGCCGCGAGCGCAACGTTCGGAATTGCTCCGCCCCGTGGGAGCTCAGGCTTGGGTTGCAGAAAACATTCAAGTTCGGATCCGGATGCCATTCCGAGTGCGTACACTGGGTCCGGAGCTCGTCGAATCTCAAATACTTAGCAGCTTGGCCATTTTCGGGCGTGCGCTCATCCAGTGCCGTAGCCGCGGAAACCGGCTCGCTCGCTTTCCGTTCAGGTACATCCGCAGAATCAACCTGCAGCGGCGCGATGACTTCCGTCGCGCGGCCTGATGTTCGCTCCTGTTCGGCCTTCTTCAGGGCCTCGTGAATCCGGCTCATGACTTCCTTTCGCGCGAAGGTTCCGCGCTCAATTGACGCAGGCGCCCAAGCAACTCATCCAGGTTTTCGAGCAGCGCCTGTGTGTCGGCAGACTTCTGAGCTGCCGGCAGCGGGCCAGGCGCGGCGACCGGCGCAATCTCATCGAGTTGAAATTCCCGCGCCACTTCCTCTACCAGATGAGCCGGTACAGGCCGCAAGCTGTCGACATATGCATTGATCATCGAGTGCTCGCATAGCAGATTTACGACGCGCGGGATTCCGCGCGAGTAGATGTGCACCGTTTGTATGGCTTCTTTCGAGAAGATAGGCTCGCCGTTCGCCCCGCCAATGCGCAGGCGTTCGGCAATGTAGCCGAAAGTCTCCTCCAAAGAGAGCGGCGCCGTGCGGCAGCGCAACGTGATTCGCTGGCGAAGCTGGCGCAACTGCGGCAGTTTGAGCTTTTCTTCCAACTCTGGCTGCCCAGCCAGTACGATTTGCAGGAGCTTCTCGGTTGAAGTCTCTAGGTTCGTCAGGAGCCGTATCTCTTCGAGAACCTCGGGGGAGAGATTCTGCGCCTCGTCAACGATCAAGGCTGCCGTTTCTCCTGCGCGATACCGTTCGAGCAGCCAAGTGTTGAGCCGCAACAGTACCTGGCTCTTCTCTCGCGATTCGCATGGGATTTCAAAGTCCGCCATCATATAATCGAAGAGGTGGTTCACTTCCAGTTGTGAGTTGAAAATATAGGCAGTCGCCACCCGCTGCCCACGCAGCCAATCCAGCAGGCGGTTGAGAAGCGTCGTCTTGCCCGTGCCGACCTCTCCCGCCAACAGGATAAAGCCCTTCCGGTTCTGGATTCCGTAGGTCAGTCCAGCTAGCGCTTCTTGAATCTGCCGCGTCATAAAGAGATAGCGCGGGTCCGGATTCACGTTGAAAGGGCTCTCTCGGAGACCAAAGAATCTTTGATACATTCTTGCCTCAGGCTCCCGCGCTCAATCTCAGGTCTGAATCTGGCGTGGGCCTAATAACCTTGTTATTCGGCCTCTTGCTCATAAGAGGCTCGATCGCCGGTATCATCGCCAGGACCGGCAAGCGCAGCGCGAATTCAACATCCCTCTCCGTTTTGAGAGACGTATCTTGCATCTCCAATAGGAACGTAATGCCAAGCCCCAGCGCCAGTCCACCACCCAATCCGCCGAGTGCAAATAGCGGGCGATTGGGAAACGAAGGCGCCGACGGTAAGTTGGCGGGATCGAGAACGCGGAACTGCTCTCCTTGCTGTTGTTGGTTCAAACTCTGCGACATGACGGAGGCGTCTCGTTTTTTTAGCAAGTCGTTATACGAATCCAAAGCAGTTTGGTAACCGCGGGTTAACTCCTTGTACTGCTGCTCCACCTGCGGGCTCTGCTGTACACGGTTCTGATAGAGCTTGATCTCCTGCTTGATCTGCTCCTGCTCTCGGGTCTTCTCCGCAATCAGCTGCTCGGCGGTGCGAACCTGGGCTCGCCACTGTGTGATTTGCGCGGGTTCGACTGTTGGCTTCTGGGCGGCGGCTTGGTCTGTCGCGCTCTTGACACTCTGGCTCTCCGCGATTTTCTTCTGCAGGGCGGCGACATCGGCTTTGGCCTTGATGACATCCGGATAGTCGTCTGTATATCTCGCTTGTAGGCTGGCGAGTTGCGCCTGCATTGCAACGAGCTGTTGTTCGATCGTTTCTGGGTTGTGGCCACCTTGCGACGCCTGCCACGCGGCAATCTGCTGTGTAAGCATGGATTCAGCGAAGCTCTTGTCCTGTTGTGCGCGTGCGAGCGCTTGGTTCGCGGCATCGAGTTGCGACGTCAGGCCAGTCAGCAGATTCAGATTTGTGGTCTCATCATCTGGAAGAGAACCCAGGTAGCGGCTCTTGAATGCCGCGAGCTTTGCATCCTGGGCATCAAGATCGGCCTTCGCTTCCGCCAGTTGTTGAGATAAGAATTGTGTTGTCTGTTCCGAATGTTGTTCCTGAATCCCGAGGTTTTCCTCAATAAACATCGAGGTGATTGCCGTGCAGACCCCCTGGGCAGTTCGTGGGTTGTCGAGAGTCACGCTGACATAGAACCCCGGCAGCTCTCGGCTGTTCGTGTCAGTCATCGGTTGGACCGGAGTCACATCAATTGCCTGCTGCAGCCTACTAACCAAGTCGTCTATTGACTTCCGCTTAATATCGTCCGAGTACAGCCCAAACTGTCGAATGACCGGCTCGAGCCGCGAACGGCTTAGGATTTGTGATTTCATGCTGGCTAGTCGTTGACTGATGCTCGTCACGTCGATCTGCGGGACGATTGTCGATGGCACGCTCGGTGGCTCCACAAGAACCAGAGTCTGCGACTTGTACCGGCTCGGCAGGAATCGCGAGACGCCGTATGCCAGCACAGGACCGACCAGCGCCAATACGAAAATCAGCACCCAGTGGCGCCGAACCATCGCGATGTAGTCAGCCGGTGTCAATTCCCGTCGAAGTGGTGCTTCAGTCTGCATCTCGTCTCCCGTCGTCCCTCGTTACCGCTCGCCTATTAGAACGCAAGCGGCCGCTCGTGCCATCCCAATCCGAACGAAACCATGTGACGTATCACACTGGTCCCACAAGTGGGACCAGTGCAGAACGTGGAATTCGAATCTTGATACTGCATCTGATAAGAAAACGTCAGACCCATCGTCCGGCCGACAGGATGTGAAAGGCTCGCGCCGACGAACCAGTAGTCGTAGGTTTGGTTTGTTGGCTTCACGTTCGTGACTGCGAGACCAGTATTCCGTGCAAAGCCGAAGTCAAGACCGTCTGAAAACGCCCGCGATACTTGACGCGATGCGGAACCCGTGATCGTGTCTGTGATGGCGCCGGCAAACACGCCTGATCCGCCGGTCACGTTGTGAGAGAACGCGAGTCCTAGCGGGGTCCGCCCTGCCTGCCATTGAAGCGCGGTATTCAGCGACCAATAGAGCTGGGTAAAGTTCGATCCGGTCCCCACGCCGCCACCGGCGGACCCGGTATTTCCGGTAACGGGTACTCGAGAAACGAGAACCTGAGGACCGGCGGCCACCTGGAAAGCAAGGTGTCCGGTTACGCGCCTCCCATATGAAACCTGCACCGTATGATCGTCGATCGACTGATTGAAATTGCTGTAACGAAAGCCACTAAATGTGTAAAGCACAGCGATCGTGTCTTCGCGGGTCATCTGGTAGTTATAGCCGCCGCGGAAACTGAAGTCGCGGAAGTTAAGCAGATCACTGTCAAAGTAGTGCAGCGAGGAATAACCGCCAACAAAGGTGAGCGAAGCACGCGGCGTCAAAAATGTGTCCAACTCTGTCGCGAACGAATTTCCGAGATTCTGTCCCTGGCCCGTCAGAATCGACTGCCCGGGTGTGAAACCTGACCCCAAACCCGACAGACCGCCCCCGGGTAGCCCAGCTCCCCCGAGCCCTCCGAATCCAAAAGACGATTCTGGTAGATAGCTTAGGCTGTCTATAAAGGAAAGCGACGAGCGACGAAAGGCAAACCTGTCCGCAAAATTCAATCCCTGCACGATGCCATTGCTGACGCCCGTGTAATTCGAAAACATTCCACCCGATGTGTAACTCAGCGTCATGTCATTGCTGCCGGAGGTCCGATGGACGTCGATTCCGCCCGACACAGATGTCCATGCTCCCCAGCCGGGGCTGTTCGCCGTCTCTAGGGCATTGGAATCGGCCGATGCAGAAACGTCGAAATGCGGCTGCCAGTAGCTGCGCGTGGTCGGAATTCCCAGCGAGAAATACTGAGCACCAGATAGCGAGTGGTTGTCGGGCGCTAACTCTTGCGGCTCGTCTTCGTCCTGATCGTTGCCCGCAGCTGATGCGAGCGGCGAACGGTAGGCCGGTATCGGACCCGAAGGTTGATCCGGCGACTGCTGCTGACTCGGCTGTTGGGATTGCTGTGGCTGTTCGGGCTCCTGCTGCGCGAGCGCGGAGGGCACGATGAGCGCGATGATACACAGGCTCACCCACGCAGCGTTTTGTAGCGGACGGATCATCAAGGCACCACGATCGTATCGCCGGCCTTCAGCACAACATTTTGTTCGGGATGTTTTCCCGAAATCACATCCTTGTAATTGAACGGATACTTAACTTGTTTTCCGTTCTCCATCCGAAACATATAGATCTTCGTGAGCTTGGCGAATTGCGTGAATCCGCCTGCAGAGGACAACGCCTGCAAGAAAGTCATATCAGGCAGTAAAGGATAAGCACCCGCCCGCGCCACCTCGCCCATGATATACACGCGCTGGCTATTGATTTGCGCCACGATCACCGTCACTTGTGGGTCGGTCACAAATTTTTTCAGGCCGGTCGTGATCAACTCCGCGAGTTGCGTCGGAGTCAGCCCGGCTGCCTGCACGTCATTCAGCAACGGTAGCGAAATCTTCCCATCGGGTCGCACCGGTACGGTGCGCGTTAGTTCGGCTTCCTTCCAAACGCTGATGTCGAGCACGTCCTGCGAGCCGATTACGTAGTTCGGGTCTGGCGCAGCTGATTTCTGCAATGCTTCGCTCGAGTTCGTCGCCGGGTTCGTGGGGCTCGGTTGGTATTCGGTCTTTTGCGCCAACACGGGAGTGACACTGAGCGCCAGCCCGAGTACGGCCATTCGGTGAATCTGTTTCAACATCAATCTCTCCAATGCCGTTAATTCGCTTCTGTTTCGTCAAATCCGATCTGTTTCAATTTGTACAGCAGCGACTTGTAGCTGATCTGCAGCTCTTGCGCAGCGCGCTTTCGGTTCCACCGCGTCCGCGCCAGCGCCTTCCTGATCAGCTCGCGCTCGGCTTCGCGCGATGCAGCACGTGCCGCCACCTTGAGCGAGCAGCTTCCATTGGCGGGGGGGCGCACCTGTTTTGTCTCCGGAGCCGTTGCGTCAAGATCCGCTAATGCGAGCTGCTCGTCGCCAAGCGCCACGATTTTCTTGATCACGTTTTCGAGTTCGCGAATGTTGCCGGGCCACGAGTGATCCATGAAGGCGCCGATGGTTCTCGGGCTCAGCGAAGGCCGGGGCCTCCCGAAGTCGGCTGCATGCTTGGCGACAAAGAACTCAGCGAGCGCTGGAATGTCCTGCTTACGATCGCGCAACGCAGGCAGACGCAGACAAACACCATTGATTCTGTAATACAGTTCGCTTCGAAAACGTCCGGCGCGCACTTCTTGATCGAGATTTCGGCTCGTCGTTGAAATCACCCTGGCCTTGAGTACGCCCCGTCGTCCGGCCGCGTCACCGTCGGGCAGCGTGCCAATCAAGCTCCGCTGGCATGCGGCATCCAGGTCGCTGATCTCGTCAAACAGCACCGTCATATCGTGGCGCGGCTTCCCATCGTTCTGAGCAGCCGGATCAATCCCCAGCTCCGCAACAAGTGCCGCCGGATTCGTCGAGGCGCAGGCGATCCGCGCGAGGGGCTTGTTGCAGTTTTGCGAAAGACGATGAATCCGATTTGCGAACATCTCTTTGCCGGTGCCGCTCTCACCAACGAGCAGGATAGGAAGACTTGTCCGTGCAATTTCCACTATCACACTTTCAATGGTCTGCACGGCAGGACTCAGTCCCGCAACCCACATGACATCCGCTTGCTGCGGCACTAGTTCCATTGTTTCGTCAGTCGTCAATGTGGTGTCTTTCGTCACGTCGCACGAAACCTAGCGCGATCAGGGACAGGCCAGCCCCCGAATACCACACGCTAAGTTTGCAATGCGGTTGCCAGCCGGGTGACTCGAGACTTACGGTATCCAGTATTACGCAACCTGCATCTAGTCAACAAGATACGAAGTTCCATCGATAGCCCGCGAAGCGAGAAAGGCGCTGGTCATGGCCCAGTAACCTTCCACCAAGTGGCAAAATACTTGACCGTGGTTCTCATTGGGTCAGACTCGGATCACGCGATTCTAGACCGTCGTCAATGCAAGATTTAGCTTAGTTCTTACGCCAAACCTGTATCAACGCCTAGTAGCTGACCACCTCAAAAGTGGAAGAATTCTTCCATCGGCAAAATGCCTGCGGCTCTGTGCCGTACTTGATGAGAAACGTGCCGCAAGGGATCAACCGCTGGATAGTCGGTCGGCAAGTTTCGTATTACAAACGGCTTGTGAGATGCGCGGCGCGATGAAGTCAGACCGACCACGACACATAGAGGATTCCGCCGAACCTGGCAAGCTGGTTGCGCCGGAACCAGCTGAAGACTTAGAGGAGACGTATGTCTGGTACGTACCGAACGTGGCCCCGAATCGTCCTCGTGCTGGCTCTATGCTTGGAGGCGGGTTGTGCCTTCAGCCACGAAGCGCGCGAGAAAAGACATCTTGAAAGAGCTCACTCGTACTTCGACAAGGGAAAATATCGCGAAGCCACCATTGAGTACGAGAACGTCATTCAGATGGATTCGAAATCCAGCGAGGGTCACTTCGGCCTCGCGCAATGTCTCCTGAAGTTCTCCGATTTCCCACATGCCTTCCAGGAACTATTGAGCGCGGTCGAGAACGATCCTTCGAATTGGAAAGCGCAGTTGACTCTCGGAAATCTCCTTCTTGCGGGCCACCACAACGCCGAGGCCCACGAGCGCGCACTGACAATTCTGAAAGGCGAACCCTCTAACGTAGAGGCTCAGACGCTGCTCGCTGCTTCCGACGCCGCGGGCGGCAATCTTCCGCAATCCATCGCCGAGGCTGGCGTGGCTCTTCAGATGGATCCCGACCGCTCCGCATCCTACGTACTGATGGCCGAACTGAAAGAAAAAGACAAGGACTTGCCGGCCGCCGAACAGAATTATGGGAAAGCGGTTTCACTTGACCCGAAATCGGTCTCCACGCTTCTAAGCTTCGGAGCGTTCTACGCGCGGCAACATCGCTGGATCGACGCGCAAAAGCAATTGGAGGCTGCCATCACTGTTGCCCCACAAGATCCGATGCCGCGTGCCGCTCTCGCGAGGCTTTATCTTGATCAAGGGCAGAAAGACATGGCCGAACAGGTTTTGCGTGATGCCAGCTCTACGATCACAGACAATTCCGCAGGCTATCGAATGCTCGGCGAATTCTTCGTGGCTCAGGGTCAGTTGGACAAAGCCGCGGAGGAATTTGCCACGCAGCACTCACGCCACCCCAAGGATGTCGCCGTGACGAAGATGTACATCGACGTTCTTCTACTTCAAAATCACCTAGATCAGGCCGCGACTCTTACCGATGCTCTCTTGAAGAACTCCCCCTCCGATGCCGAAGCCCTGACTGATCGCGGCGACATTCTCACGCGCCAAGGCAAAGCGGGTGACGCCATCCCGGTTCTCGAGGCGGCCGTGAAAAGCGCTCCGAATAGTCCTGTGGCGCACTACCATCTCGGCGTCGCTTACGCGGCCAACGCAAATCTTGGCCAAGCTCAGACGGAATGGCAGGAAGCGGTGCGCTTGCGTCCCGGCATGGCGGAACCGCAACGCGCGCTGGCAACGCTGGCCTCCCGCAAAGGCGATATGGCCATGCTAGTCGCAAGCAGTGAGCAATTAATCCAAATCGAACCTCATTCCTCTGAAGGCTACATCTTTCACGCCAGAGCGCTGCTACTCAAAGGCGACCGGGCCGGAGCAGAGGCTGATCTTAAGAAAGCAATGGAAGTCGCGCCGCGGGATTCAACGGTCTACTCGCGGATGGGAGATCTGCGCGTTTTCGAAAAACAATTCGACGATGCTGCGAAATTCTATTCCCAGGCGCTTGCTCTCAATCCGGCGGCTGCCGATGCCCTGGCGGGACTCGTAAATATCGACCTCAAAAATAACCAGCCCGGACAGGCACTACAGCGCGTGCAAGCACAGATCGCGCGTGTACCGCAAAGCAGCGCGCTCTATCTGCTCCTCGGACAAGTCGAGCTTCGCAATAAGGATGCCGCCAAGGCGATCGAGGCATTTCAAAAGGCAACCGACCTCGATCGGAACAACGTGATGGCCTTCATGTTTCTTGCAAACACAGAGGCCTCCCGCGGATCGGTTGACCAGGCCATCGCGAACTATCAGCAAGCGATCCAGCAAAATCCTAAGGACGCCCGACTCTATGTTTTCCTTGGCAGTCTTTTCGAAGCACGCGGCGATTGGCAGCAGGCGGAGGACCAATACCAACAGGCGCTCCAGGTCCAGCCCGACTATCCGGTGGCGGCCAACAATCTTGCCTATCAAATGCTCGAACACGGCGGCAACGTGAACGTCGCGCTCTCTCTCGCCCAGACCGCACGCAGAGGCCTCCCCGATCTCCCGAACTCAGCCGACACGCTCGGTTGGGCATACTACTACCAAGGCGCATTCAGCTCCGCGATAAGCACCTTGCAGGAAGCCGTGAGTGCCAATCCCCAGAATGCCACTTACCACTATCACCTCGGCATGGCCTACGAGAAAGCAAACAACTACGCGATGGCGAAGAAAGAGCTTGAGGATACTCTTCAGATCAGTCCCAACTACTCCCACGCCGACGAAATCCGAAAAGTGCTCTCGGGGACTCCCGTTACGAACTAGCCCAATTCCGATGCTGACAGTGATTGCAGATTCCATCGCGCCCCCATTACATTTGTGCAGATGTAACACCACACTCTCGCGCCAAACGTCAAGGCACGACATGGCACCACAACAGAGAAACCGCGAAGCTGGCTCTTGCGAGGCTCACTTTGACGCTGCATCTCGCGGTCATTCGCACGAAGGAGAGCCGGCACGACACCGCGCCGAATTCCTTTTGACACTTGAAGTGGGTGAAAGGGACCGAACGCATTCGACTGGATAGGCAGTTATTCTCAGTCTGATTGAGAAAGTACTAATACCTTAGTTCTGACGTGAAATGCAGAATTGCGGATAGATTGCCTTTCTGCGGAGCGATCTCACACCGGCGTAAACTCGCCTGAGACGATTAGTTTTTCACTCAGCGCCCGGGCTTGCGTGAACTGCTCCGCTGCCTCCGGAGGCGCGCTTGCCGGCAACTCACCGAGGATGCGGGTCAGCTCTTCATCGAAAAGCTGCGTGATCCGCTCGGGCGTGTGGAGAACGGGCTGGGCATTGTCGTCCACAATTCGGACCGCCTCGCGATAGCGGACCCGTTGCGCAATCATCAGCCGGTAGATACGGTCCGTCGCGAGGTCTTCCATGTAGCCATCAAGCAGACTGGCGCCGCGACCAGCAAGCACGCCCTGGCGGTAGCGAATCGCAGTACGGACTGCAGCACGCGTGCCTGCAAGCGTCTGCTTGCCGACGCCTGCCGGTACGGGCCGCAAGTTTGGATGCCTTTCCGGATTCGAGGGCCGCGCCTTCAACTGGTTCGGGCAGGGAAACTGTTTCACGGCAATTTCGTTCTGGTCAGGGTGGCCTGTCCATGCACCATCCATGAGGCACATTGCTTCGTTCTTCTTGTCTTTCTCAAGCACAGCAAGCGCCCGGGCGTTAAGTTCGGGGTCTTCGCGGCTCGGATAGAGCGCCGTCATTCCCCCGATGGCGAGCATTCCGTGCTTGTGGCAGATTTCCGGCATGCGATTTCGAACGCTCTGGAAGAAGGCCACGTCGTGGGGAATCGTATTGCGGTCCGGCAGAACCCACCGCGGATCATGGAGATTGAAGTGGATGAGGCTCGCCATGTAGTCCCATCGCCCAAGATTCAACGCCAGCATGTGCTCGCGCAGATTGTAGGCAAACTCCTCCATCTGATAGGCGAGCGGATGCGACTCGACGAGGGCCATGCACTTGATCGCGCCCTTTGACCAGCCTCTCGCTCGACTGATTGCCTGGAAAAGGTCGCGCCACCAGAGTCCTTCTTCGGCGGATTCCGACTTCGGAATGTATAACGTAAGCGGGTGCTTCAACTCGGCCGGATCCACCTGGAAGGCAACCAATGCCACATCAAAAAGGGATGCAGGCAGGATTCCCCCCGTGATAACTCCAGCCTGATGAATGTGCAGCCCGCGAGGTCGAACGGAGATTGCCGACTTGCTGGGCTGGATGGTGACGGTGCGATTTCGCTTGTGGTCGAAATAGCTGAGCTCGCCGCGCAGTGCTGCGAGGACGTTCGCAACGCCCTGCATCAGGTGCGACCACGTATTGGCCACCGAATCCTCGAGGTCGAGCATGACGCCGGGCGCACCGGAATTCAGCATCTTGACGACGAGCTCGGCGTCGTCCGCGGGGCCAGTCATCTGGTTGCGCTGGTCCTCGCACCAGTCGGGCAGCTCGATCTGCCAGTCCTCTAATGTCGCGGGCGAAGGAGGAAGGTAATCAGGAAGTTTACCCTGGTGCGCCGCCGCGAGCGCCACGGCACGTTTCTCGACCAGCTCACGTTGGCGCGGCGTGAAGGCCCGGTCCAGCGGGCGGAGGAATTCGATGAACCCCTTCGGAAGGTCGCGAGCAGGGTCAAATCCCGTTGGGGCCGCGTTCATCGGTTGGATCGTATCGGGGAAATTCATGCTGTGATCTCCGTCCTCGGGCTCGCAGCCATTTCGTATTCTTCGTTGACACGGTCACCGTTCAGCGCGGGCGCCAATAGCCTCGATATTGCGTAACAAATGCTTATGATGCTTGCTGTGACCGATATCACTGAACCAGGTGAGACGGCTCACGTACTGAGTTGGATGCGCTTGCAAACGTGAGAGGCGTCTACGTCGTGTTGCTAAACAAAGAGGACCGCAATATGTTGCCGGTGGGCTTCAGCCGAAGACATAGGAATCCGGCTCTTCGATGCCGCCGAGCTTCCGCATGCGCTGATACGCGAGCAAAGCGGCGCCAAGGGCCGCGACGGTGTCCGGCTCCTCGCTAACATTCACCTGGCGGTTGATCGTCTGCTCCAATGCCGCCACCATTCCGCGCTGGCGCGCCACGCCGCCGACAAAAGTGACCTCATCTTCGAGTCCGACGCGCGATAACAGGGCCTTCGATCGCGACGCCAGCGAGTTATGGATGCCGCGGATGATGTTCTCGACGCTCTGCCCTTCGCTGACATGATTGATGATCTCCGATTCCGCGAGCACGGCGCACACGCTGCTGATCATGGTCGGTTTCTCCGCACGCATTGAAAGCGGGCCGAGCTCGGTGAGAGGAATCTCGAGATAGTGTGCAGCCCTTTCAAGGAATCCCCCTGAGCCAGCGGCACACTTGTCATTGGATTTGAATTCTTTCACCTTGCCGCCTTCGCGCAACCGGATGGCGCGGGTGCTCTGTCCGCCCACGTCGAGGACGCAGGCCGTATTGGGAAACAGGTATTCCGCTCCGCGCGCGGCGCAAGTGATGTCCGTGATTTGGATATCGCGGAACGGGACGTTATACCGCCCGAGGCCTGTGGTCGCCACGTACTTTACGTCCTCCCTGTGGCCGCCAGCCTTGGCGAGCGCCTGCTCCATCGCCTCCCGAGCAACACCGGGAAAATCCGGCCGGGTTTTGATGAACGCGCTACCGCAGATGTGCCGCGATTCGTCCAGTAGAACGGCCTTCGTGCCTCTGCATCCGATATCAATTCCCGCTACGTAAACCATAGAGCACCTCTGTCGCCTTCCATTCACTCGTCTATTTCCTATTGCGCGCTGGCGCTCGGCTGCGATGAAGCAGGCGACGCCACTGGGCCGATGTTGCTCGATCCCGCCGAAGCTTCACCGCCCAATGCGCGCTCTAGTGCAAAGATCGCCGCGCCGATGGCACCGATGAAGTGTGAATCGTCGCAAACGTTGACCGGAAGGCCCAGCTTCTCCTCAAGCGCCTTCACCATCCCAACGTTCCGTGACACCCCGCCCGTGAAGGTAACTTCCGGCTCGATGCCCACGCGGCGAACCAGCGCCACGGTGCGGGCCGCGATGGCGCTATGGACACCACCGAGAATATCCGGCACGGTCTTCCCTTCAGCTAGATAGGACATGATGTCCGATTCAACGAACACGGCGCAGACCGTGCTCAGGCGCACGGGTTTCTTCGCGTCAAGTGAGATCGGGCCGATCTTATCGAGGCTGAGACCCACCGTCTCCGCAGCGTTCGAAAGAAAGCGGCCCGTGCCGGCGGCACACTTGTCGTTCATCACGAAGTCTTTGACGTCGCCCTGTTCACCCACGCGGATGCCCTTGGCATCCTGGCCGCCCATATCAATGACCGTGCGTGTCTTTGGGAACAAAAGATTCGCCCCACGAGCGTGGCAGGAGATTTCCGTAATCTGAGCGTTTCCGAAGTTCACCTTGTAGCGCCCGTAGCCTGTTCCGACGACATAGGTGACGCTTTCGGGTGCGATTCCGGCGGAAGCGGCCGCTTCCCGGAACGCCCGCTCGGCCGCCATCGAGACATTCGCCCCGGTATTGATCAAGGAACGCCCCACAATCTTGCGGTCTTCCGACAAAATGATCGCTTTCGTCTGCGTGGATCCGACGTCTACCCCGCCTCCGTAATTCATTGCCCCCTGCCTTTCTTCGTGCATCTCCGCACTGGACGCGCTCGACGACCGGTTCGCTATTTATTGACCAACATTCGTTGGTGTTCCAGAGATTCGAAAAACGCGTCCACACGATTTCGCAACTGAGCTTCAGAGAAATACCGCGGGTCTTCCAAGTCCGATTCGATCAATAGCGTGGGGACATTGAGTTGCTTCGTGAAGTATTCCCTCATGTCGCCTTGGCCCGCCGAAAAAAGTCTGCAACTCTTCACAGAGTGGATGACCAGAGCATCGGCACCCCAGTCTTCCACGTAGTCTTTGAGTTGTCGGTATCGCTGCATGAAATTGCGGTTCGTCACATTCCACTGCAGCATATGGCGGGCGATGCTCTCGAGCGGGCGCTGTGGATCGTGACGGAATCCAAACTCCCAGATGCCTCCAACCCCCGAGTACGTTGACGCCACAGCCACTGCTCCCCAGCGACTGAACATGTCGCGGAACTGCCGCAGGTAGGGCCACGGCGGAGGCCCTTCCATGACGACGCGGAACTTCTCTTCGGGGAGCGGCCCCTCGTGGTTGTCCGCCCGCTGCTTCATCTCCGTGTACGCTTGCTGGAAAAACCGAAGTCCGTCCTCCGTGCCTCGCAAGCAGTAGAGGGGAGCCATCATCATGACGGAGTCGAAATAGGCGTCGAAGGGAGTCGGGCGTCGCTGCGCGAGTCGCTTGATGTCCGACCACAACGCTCCTGTTTCACCGGAAAGCTCCATGATGTGCTGCAGTCTTTTGTAGTCGAGTTTCTTGCCGCTCATGCGCTCCAGAATTTCGATGAGCTCCTCCAATTGTTTGACCACATAATGGATGTCGTCCTCGGAGGGATCTTCGGTGTTCGTACGGAAAAACGGAACGTCCAGGTTGTAAATTGGAGCTTTAGAGTACTGCTGCAGATGCTCGAACCACTGCAAGTACACGTTGCAGCCGACGTAGTTGCAAAGGATTAGATCGGGCTCTGGAATGGTGGCGAAAGGCGTTTTACGGCCGGCGAAGTACATTCCGATATCGGCCTTGACGTACGCACAGTTATCGGTCGAGTAGCCCATTTCTTCGGCCGCAAGGATGAGAGGCAACGACTGCTTTTTCGCGGCGAGCTGCAAGGCGTTGACCTCCGGATAGACAGGGATCATGTCGAAGGCCTCGATCAGCTCAACAGGATTCCCGCTGATCAACATG
>Ga0335078_10005645_pt1 | contig 18498 bp, 16 predicted proteins | sample Lox_Sample_32_FD_206711 | JGI IMG/M metagenome (GOLD analysis project Ga0335078, IMG submission 206711) | Soil microbial communities from Loxahatchee National Wildlife Refuge, Florida, United States - Lox_Sample_3.2 | ecosystem: Environmental > Terrestrial > Soil > Wetlands | place: USA... | reverse complement strand
CTGACCAGACGGAAACCCCCGAAATCCGGGGGTTTCCGCTTATCTCGCGTTTCGTTTAACGCCCGGTTAACCTAATTCCGGAGCGAACCCAACCGAAGTTACCCACCGATCTAGGTCAGAGGCGGTTGGCGTCCGGTGGTTCCGAGAGGGTGGTGGGATGTCTACCGTCACCCAGGCCTCGCTATCGGGGCGCTACTTGTCGTTGGCCGAACGAGAAGAGGTCGCGATCCTGCGCGCCCGCGGGTGTGGCGTGCGGGAGATCGCCTCGGTCGGTCGGCCGCTCGCCACCGACGATCTCGCGCGATCTGCGCAATGCCTCCACGCGCAGCGGCGGTTTTGAGTATCGCGCTACGACTGCGCGGTGGCACGCTGATCGGCGCGGCCAGCGTCCGAAGGTCGCGGAACTGGTCGCCAACGAGCAGCTGCGAGGCTACGTCCAGGATCGGCTCGCGGGCGAGGTGGAGCGATGTACGGACGAACCTGCTCCTCCGCCAGAAGGAGGTCGAGCCCGCGGGACGCGGTGTTCGTTGAGCGTCTGGGCTTACGGTAGCTGCCGCTTAATTGAGATCCTTGATGATCTGGATCAACTCGGGGCGCTCGTACCCGTGCCTGCGCGCGAACGCGACGAGGTCACGGGCGCGGGAGGTAACGGCGCTACGGTCCGGCGTTCCCGCGACGGTGACACCGCGGCCGCGGCGGAACTCGAGCAGCCCCTCGTCTCTGAGCGTACGCAGCGCTCGCAGCACCGTGTTGGTGTTCACGCCGATCACCGCTGCCAGGTCTTTGGCTGGTGGCAGGCGCTCCCCGGGTCCGGCCTCGCCGTCGGCGATCGCCCGGCGGATCTCGGCCGCGACCTGCTCGTGCAGATTGATCGGGGCGTTCTGATCCACCTTGACCTTGAGCATGATGCTAGTTATCTTAGCTTCATCGTGCGGTGTGGGCAACAGGAATGATGACCGTAGAGGCGCCGCCCCGCCCGCCGGATCATGGTGACCTGCAGGCGCTGATTGAAGAGGCGCGGCGGCGCGCCCGCCGGCGCAGGCGACGCGCCGGTGTCGCCGTCGCGCTTACGCTGCTGATCGGCGCCGGCGCGTATCTGCTCGCGCTGCGGATAGGCGACACCGGGACACCGTCGAGCGCGGGGTCGACCACGTCGAGCCCGGTGCCGCTGCGGGCCGGGGAGGGTCCGTTCTGGTACATGCGGACGATCGGGACGATGCGCGCTCCACGGTGCGCAAAGCCCCTCCCGGGAGTCATGAACCCGTGCGGCTCAGCCGTCTGGTTTGACGTGCGCATGAGCACCGAGACGTGGGTCGGCGTCGACGGCACGATGCGCGAGCGCAGCGTCGAGGTCTCGCAGCGATTCGCGTCACCGGCCGATCGCGCCCGCTGGCTCGCGAGCGCCAAGCCGGTGCCGGTGCCGGTCTCGGTTGCGCAGGGCGACGCGCTCGACGTCGGCAGCGGCCACTTCCCGTCATCGCAGTTCGAAGCCATCGCGCCCCAGGTTCCTCCGGTAGAAGGTCCGCCGACCGGCACCGGACCGGTCGATGTCGGCGACGGACCGTTCACGTACCGCCAGCTGCTCGAGCTCCCAACCGCCGGGGTGGCCGCGCTCGCGCGGATCGAGCGGGCCCAGACGGCGCTTCGCCACCGATACGGACGGATGCTCCTCCGCTGGCATTCCCCAGGCGCGGCGCTGGTTGCGCACGCGGACCTGGGGCCGGCCGCGAACGCGGGCAAGTCGATCCAGGAGCTGACGGTGATCGCGGACCTCGACGCCGCGCCAGTCCCCACGCACGTGCGGCTGGGTCTGTTCCACGCCGCCACCGCGCTCCCCGGCGCGACCGTCACCCGCCGCGCCGGCGGAGGCGTCACCGTGTCGGCGTCCTACCCGCACTGGCAGCCGGTCGGCTACACCTTCGACCCGCACACCGGCGAGCTGCTGACGCAGCTGCCGGTGAACGGCGGCTACCCCGACGTCCCCGGCCCCGACCGCACCGTGGTCGCCCAAGGCCCGGTCGACTCGATCAGCGCGCTTCCCGAGGGCGTCAAGCCGATCCTCGGCGTCGGCGCGCCACCTCTGTGGCCAGCACCGCCTTCGCCGACGATCGAGACGGTCCAGCCCGCGGTAGGCGGGCCGCACACCGCGTTCACCGTGCTGCTAGGCGCCACTGCCGGCGAGCGGGCCCATCCCGCGCCGACCGCACAGCTCGGAATCACCGGCTCGGCCGGCGACGGGATCTACCACGCGGGGAAACCGGCATTCAATCGACGCGGGGTCTTCCTACCAGGAAACCAGGGAGTCGACCCGTGCCTGCCGGCAACGTCCGTGCGTGTCTGGCCGGCGACGACGATCCTCCGAGCCGGCCAGCTCGTGTACGTCTACCGGGTGGCGCCCCAGCTCTTTCACCTGCGGTCGTGGTGCCCCGGCCGCTACCAGCTCGGGATCCAGGCGTTCCCCAATCCGCTCCCTCCCCACTACACCACGCCCCCGTACACCGGCCCGAGCGGGACCTCGGCCTACATCGAAGTCAGCTAGACCCACGACGCGCGCGACGGTGCGGCCGAGTTGCGTGAAACCGCGAAAGCGCGGCTCCACTGATCGCGTCGGCGGCGTTTCGGTCCTCGCCCACAACCCGGGTCAGCGCGCGGCGGGCGCTGTGCGACCGAGGGTTCGTTATCGGCCGCCGAGTTGGATGGCTTTGACGATGAGCAGGATCACGGAGATGAGGAGGTAGCCGCGGAGGGTGAGCATCGCGATTTTTCGGCCGGTTGACCAGTATGGGCGGCCGAGTAGCGCGAGTGGTGCCATCGTCCATTGTTGTTTGGGGATGGTGGACGGTTGGTCGGTCGTGTCGGCTTTCGCGCTCCCGGGGCGGAGTGTGACGAGTCCGAATCCGATGAGGCCGGTCGCGAGCAGCGCGCCGCCGATCAGCGCGACCGTGGTGACGTTGATGTCGGGGAAGACGGTGGTGGCCACGAGGATCAGCGAGAGGAGCACGAGGGTCGCGACGATGGCGCTGGCGAGCGCGTTGAGCCAGGACGGGTTGCGCCAGGGGCCGAGGACTTCGCGGTCGTTGCAGAGCAGCAGCAGGAATACGCTGGCGCTGGGGAGAAGCAGCCCGGCGAGTGCTTGCACGGCTTCGGTGATGACGCCGAGCGGTGCGCCGGGGATGAGCACGATCGCCGCCGCGGCGGCGATCAGCCCGCAGAACAGGCCGTAGAACAATTTGGCGTCGCGCCAGCGGCGGTGCAGCGAGCTCTTGGTGCCGAATACGTCGCCGAACGCGTAGCTGGTGGACAGCGTGAGCGCGCCGGCACCGATCAGTGACGCGTTGAGCAGGACGATCGCGAAGAACGCGCCGCCGATCGACCCGAGCGTGTGCTCGAGGCCGGTGGCGGTCCCGCCCGCATCGGTGAAGTGGCCGAAGTAGGGCGTTCCTGTGAACGCGAACGCTGACACGCAGATCAGCGCTGCGGCGCCGAGGACGACCACGACGGCGCCGATCCAAGTGTCGAGCCGCTCGTAGTTGATCCAGCGGGGGGTTATCCGCTTGTCGACGATGTTCGACTGCTGGAAGAACAGCTGCCACGGCGCGACGGTCGTTCCGACCATCGCGATGATCAGCAGCACGGAGGTCGAGTTCGCGCCGCCCTGAATTCCCGGAATGAAGAAGTCGTGGACGATCGGCCCGGTCTTCGGATGGGACATGAAGAACAGCGGGATCACGAGCAGGTTCGCGAACACAAACACGAACATCGACCGCTCCCAGGCGCGAAAGCTGCCGGTAACGGTGATCGCGATCAGCGCGACGGCGGCGAACGGCACCGCGACGTATTCGGACACGCCGAGGTACCCCAGGGCGAGGCTGACGCCGATGAACTCGGTGACGATCGTCAGGAAATTGAGCAGGAATAGGTCGCCGACCGAGAACCAGCCCCAGAAGCGCCCGAAGCGCTCGTTGATCAGCCGGGCGTGGCCGACCCCGGTCACAGCGCCGAGCCTGACGACCATCTCCTGGTTGACGATCAGCACCGGGACGAGCAGCAGCAGCACCCACAGCAGGCTGGTGCCGTAGTTCTGACCAGCCTGGGAGTAGGTGGCAACGCCACCGGCGTCGTTGTCTGCGACCATCACGATCAGACCCGGGCCGATGATCGCCAGCAGCGCCAGTGCGCGGGAGCGCCAACTGCGGTGCGCCTCTTCATGCTGGCGGATCGTCCCGAACGCGCCCTGGATGTCGCCGATGTGCGCGGGGTCGAGCACGAACCGCTCGCGCGGTGAGCTGGTGGTGGGGGCCGCGCCGGCTCCGCCGGTGCCGTGGTGGGTGCTCATCCGCGCGCGCTCCCGGCTCGGCGTCGCCACTCGTCGGGGATCAGGAGCTCCAGCACGTCGTCGAATGCGACGACGCCGATCGGCTTCTCGCCGGGGTCGATCACCGGGATCGCGAGCAGGTCGAAGTCGGCCATCAAACGGGCGACCTCGGGAAGCTCGGTTTCGGGGGAGACGGTCGGGACGCGCGTCTTGATCAGGCTGGTGACCGCGGTCTGTCCGGCTGCTTGGACGAGCTCTGAGGCGAACACGCCGCCGATGAGGTGCCCGTCGGTCCCGATCGCCCACAGCACCAGCAGCTGCCCCGGTGGGAGCTCGCTGCCACGGAGCCGTGTGAGCGCTTGGTCGACAGTCGCGTCGGCCGGCAGCAACGCGAAGTCGGGGTTCATGAGCCCGCCCGCGGTCGATGGGTTGTACCCGAGCAGCCGTTTGATCTTCAGTTGCTTGGAGGCGGGTAGCAGGTCAAGGACGGGGGTGCGGCGGTCCTGCTCGATCTCGAGCAGCAGGTCGGCGGCATCGTCGGAAGCCATCCGGGCGAGCACCCCGGCCACTTCTTCGTTGGAGCGTTCGTGCAGGAACTCGACCTGGTGCTCGTCGTCGAGCTCTTCGAACACGTCCGCCTCGAGCTCCTTGTCTTGCCCGACGGCCTCGAGGATCTCCTCGCCCTCATCGTGCGAGGCGGCCTCGACCAGATCGGCGATCTGTGCAGGGTGGAGGTTCGCTAGGCGCCGCGGCGCGAGCCGCAGCGGCGAGCTCGGCACGTGTCCGACGAACGGCTCGATCTGGGCCCACGGCACGAACTCGGAGTGCTCACGCTCGTGCCCGCGGAACCGTCGGGGAAGAAACCGGCGGATGCCGGCGCCGAGCGCGGGAACGATGCCCACCACCCTCCACGTCCCCGCGTCGCGAACCAGCTCGACCTCACGCGCCTTGACGAGCCGGGCGGTCGCGACGTTGATCACGCTGCGACCAAGTAGATCCCCACGCAACAGCACCTCGCGGGGGCGGCGCTCGAACTGCGCGAGGTTCAGTCTCGTCGTCGAGACCCGCGCCGCGTGGGGCTCGAGTCGCTCGAGCCGGTCCGCTGGGACGAACACGAACAGATCTCGCCCGCCGATCCGGACCTTCAGGCCGGTCACCGGGGGGAGCCGATCGCCGACGTCGAGCCTGACGATCACATCCTCGACTCGCCCCAGCCGCTCACCGCCGGAGTCCAACAGCGGACCGCCGACCAGCGAGGAAAGATGCAGCACCTGGTCGGACATCACCCGCTCACCCCCCATTCGGTGGCGACCCTGGGCGGCCCTGGGCGGTCCGTGCGGCGCGCACGGCCGGCGTCGTCAAGCGTGACCGGGCGCGCCATCGTCTGGTCCCAGCCGTGGCTGCCTCGTGGTTGTTGGGTGCTCGGCCAGCGTGCAGCCGAACGCGTGGTGGTCTGGCTCATCGCGCCACCTCCTTCGCGGGTCGCCTCCCCAGGGCACCCGCGGAGGTCACGCGACGGCGGCTACGCGATCACGGTTCCGCAGGCGAACGGGGAGATGCGACTACTTCGGGGTTCTGAATCCATCGAGCTCGCTTGATCTCCTCGCGCCCCACAGGGCGCAGATCGCCTTTGCATGAACAACTTAGCATATGAACGGTCGCCGATGCGAGCTCAGGTGACCAGTTCGAGCGCCTTGAAGACCAGCAGCGCGGCGGCGGTCAGCACGTAGCACCGCAACGCCACGAGCGCGATCGTGCGCTCGCGACACGCCCGCGGCGGCGGGAGGGTCTCGAGTCGCGGCATCGTCCAGGTCCGCGCCTCCCACGGCGTCATGGCCGGACCCTCCCGTTCGCTGTGGCCGCGGGAATGAGCGACCGCGAGACCGACGAGCACGACCACGAGCACTAAGCCGAGGGCGAGCGCAACCTTCACCAGATCGACCCCGGGCGCCAGAGTCGAGGTGGTCAGCAGCGCGGACAGCACGACCAGTATCCCGACGACGATCGACGCGGCCGCGTTCAGCCATCGCGGATTGACCCACGGCCCCAGAACGGCGCGATCGTTGCACAGCAGCAACAGGAACACGGTCGCGCCTGGCAGCAGCACGCCGGCGAGCGCCTGCACCAGGGTTGTGAGCAGCCCCAACGGGGCACCGGGTACGAGCACCATCAATACCGCGAGCGCGATCAGGCCGGCAAAGCTCCCGTGGAACGCGCGCGCGTCGTCAAAGCCTCGATGCAGCGAGTGCTTGACCCCGAGCACGTCCCCGATCGCATACGAGCCAGACAGGGCGACCACGCCGGCGCCGAGCACCGACGCGTTCAATAGAACCAGTGCGAACAGCGCCCCGGCCGGCGTGCCAAGCCGGGCCTGCAGCCCGCGAGCGGTCTGCGCGGCGTCGACGAACGAGCCATGCCACGCCGTCGTGTCGAACGCCAGCGCGCAGCACCCGAGCACCGCGATCGCCACGACCGCGAACAGCACCGTCCCGATCAGCGTGTCGACGCGCTCATAAGAGAGCCAGCGCGCGGTAATCCGCTTATCGATCACGCTCGACTGCTGCAAGAACAGCTGCCACGGCGCGACGGTCGTGCCGACCATCGCGATCACAAACAACACCAGCTGGCCGCTCAACCCTCCCCCGAGCACCGGCGCCAAACCGTGAGCGACCACGGACGGCCGGGGATGCGCCATCACGATCAACGGGACCACGAGCAGGTTCAGCGCGATCAGCACGCACATCGTGCGCTCCCAGCGACGGAAGCTGCCCGTCGAGGTTGCGGCGATCAACCCGACCGCCGCGACCGGCACCGAGACGTACCGGCTGATGCCGAAATACGACACCGCCAGCGCGGCCCCGATCAGCTCGGTCACGATCGTCAGCAAGTTCAAGACCAGCAGATCGCCGACCGCGAACCGCCCCCACCGACGGCCGAAACGCTCGAAGATCAACCGCGCGTGCCCCGCACCGGTGACCGCGCCCAACCGCGCGACCATCTCCTGATTGACAAACAAGACCGGCGCCAGCAACACGATCAACCACGCCAGCGCCAGACCGTGATCCTGCCCCGCCTGTGCGTACACCGAAACGCCACCCGCATCGTTATCGGCCACCATCACGATGACACCCGGCCCCACGATCGCCGCCAACGCAGCCAGCCGTCGTGCGCGCGACCGGCGCGGCCCCGTGTCAACCGCCGCCAACCGGCCGAACGCCCCCTCGATATCCCCGCGATGCGCACGATCGAGCAACGAGCGCCGGTCCGCCGTCGGCGTGAACATCGGCGCGGGAACTCCCGCACGCGCGGCACCCTGACTCGCCCGGCTCACCCCACGACCGCCTAACCGCCACCCCGGCCCGTCGCCCGTCTGCGCTTGGAGCCCTGGCTGCGGTCGCGCTCGACGTGGTCCACAGCCCGTTCCAACAGCCCCCGCACATGCTCATCACGCAGCGCATACACGCGGGTGCGACCGACCCGCTCGACGGTGACCAGCTCGTATTCGCGAAGCACTCGCAACTGGTGCGAGACCGTCGACTGCTCCATCGACAACTTCTCCATCAGATCCTTCACGGTCGCTGGTCCGTCCAGCAGACACCCGAGAATCAAGACCCGGCTCGGAGCCGATAACGCGAACATCGCGTCGGCCACCCGCTCAGCCACGTCCGCACCAAAACGCGGGCTCACCCCAAACTCCCGTCTTCTCCATCGAGCCCGCGCACCGCAACATCGTAAGCCCCCCGCGGCGCAGTGGGATTGTTCGAGGAACTGTGCACGCCTGAACGAAAGAGACGTTCATGCCTACAACCAAAGAGAAGAAGTTCTTCGAGTCAGCGAGTGATCCTCATCCGTATGGCGCCGGCCGCGAGCCGCCGGCGCCCCCTGGGGAGACCTCGGGAACGCGATCGGGCAGCGAGACGCGAACCACGATGTCGGCCACACGTGTTGTGTCGTCGCCGACCTGACCACCTGCGTTGTAGCCCCGGTCGTACTCGCCGCCGTCTGCCACCACCGCCCGGGCATTGCCCCCTGGACATGCGCCAGCGGGGCGTTAGCGATCGGTTGCCAGACCGTGACGGACCGATCGGCCCGGGGTTTCCACGCGGCTCATTCGGCTCCGTCGGTCGGTTGTCGCCTGACGGGTGTGCCCGCCGCGCTGTCGTGGCTGATGTTCTCCGGGTCGCTCTGGCTGTTGAGAGATTCTTTGAACTCGCGGATGCTCGACCCGAGCGAGCGGCCGATGTCCGGTAAGCGTCGAGGGCCGAACACGAGCAACACCACAACCAGCACCAGCAGCAGATGAAATGGGTTCTCCAGGCCGGTTAGCATCAGTCCAAGGACCGGTTGCGACGCATGATCGGGCGCGGATGGGGTCCGGGGTCACTACCTTAGGCGTGGGGGGCGGGGAAACAAATGGGGGTTGACACCCATCTTGGCAGCGTTGGATCCCCGAGCGTGACAGGCCGGCTTGCCGAGCTCGTCAGCGCGAACGCCATCCTGGCCGTTAGACGGTGGGTGGATGCGGCCGGCTGGCGTCCGTGGGGTTGCATGACAAACGGGTGGTGCCGCCGGGGGGGTTAGGGTTGGATGATGCCGCGGCGGATGGCGTAGCGGGTGAGTTCGACGCGGTGGCTGAGCCCTCGCTTGGCAAGCACGATGCTGCGGTGTCGCTCGACGGTTTTGGCTGCTGGTGAGTTGGTTTGCGATCTGCGTCCTGAGTGTCCTTCGCCGATTAGGTCGATGACGGTCGCGGCGTGGCTCGGATGCGGACTGGTTGCCGCCGCGGTGCGAGCTGGTGGGAACTTGCTTCACCTCGGGCGAAGTCAGCGCGGGTTGGGGGTCATTGTGGGTGCTGATGGGTTCGGTCGGCCGCGAGAGCGCCGATGATGTTTTGCAGCCATGCTCGCTCATCGGGTGGGGCGGTTCGCATCCTTCGCCTGGCCCAGTCAGTGAGGTCGCGTCGAGATCCGACAGCCGCGAGTGGCCCGGTGAGTGCGTAGCGGCCGTCGGCGAGTACCCAGAGGCCGCCGGGTTGGTCGCGCCGGATACGTAGCTGCTCCACGACGGATTGCTGGGCGATGACTCGCGGGTGTGAAGGGTCTCCGTCGGCTTGCATGTTCCAGTGCCAGACCGAGAAGATCGGCCGGCGTCCGGTTACCGGCCGCGGGGGCCGCGGGGGCGGGCCGATTGGCCCTGCTCGCCAGCGGTCGAGGAGGTCTCGGACGAGGTGTGCGGACTCCTCGCCGATCAAGAGGTGGAGTTCGTCGCCGGCTCGTAGCCGCGTCGAGCCGCGGGGAGGGATCGCCCGGTCGTTGCGGACGATGACGGTGACGACGGCGTCGCGCGGGAGGCCGAGGTCGCGCACGGGGGTGCCCGCGATCGCGTCTCCGGGCCCGATGGTGTATTCGAGCACTTCGGCGCCAAGGCGACGGATCGTCCCGGACTCCGATAGTGGGCGCGGCAGCGCGGGCGCGCTGGTGGTTAGGCCCAGGCGCCGGGCGAGGGTTTCGAACGTCGAGCCTTGCAGGACGGTCGATACCAGAACGGCGAAAAACACGATGTTGAAGAACTCCAGGCTGTGCGGGACGTGCTCGATCACGGGGAAGGTGGCGAGCACGACCGGGACGGCGCCGCGCAGACCAGCCCATGCCAGGAGTGTCCGTTCGCGCCGGTTGTAGGGGAACGGCAGCGTTGTGATGGCGACCGCGACGGGGCGGGCGACGAGCACGAGCACGAGCGCGAGGGCGGTGCCCTTGACGGCGACCGAGGAGAGTTGGGAGGGGAACACGAGCAGCCCGAGGGTGAGGAACATCGCGACCTGTGCCAGCCATCCGAGGCCTTGGTGAAAGCTCACGACCGTTCGCTCGGCGGGAATGTTGGCCGATCCGATCATGAGCCCGGCGAGGTACACCGCGAGGAACCCCGAGCCGTGCAGGGTGTCGGCGCCGCCGTAGGCGAGCGCCGCGACGGTCAGCGAGGCGACGGGATACAGGCCGGCGGTGGCGAGCCGGAAGCGGCGCAGCGCGTACACCGCGCCGGCCCCGACGCCGAGGCCGACGAGCAGGCCGATCACGAGCTCGCGCGCGAGCAGTAGGGTCAGGTCATCCAGCCCGTAGCCGGGTTGGGTCAGCAGGTCGATGAACGCGAGGACCAGCACGACCGCGACGGGGTCGTTCAGGCCAGACTCGCCCTCGAGCGTTTGCGCGAGCTTCCGCGAGAGTGTCGAGCCGCGAAGCAGCGCGAAGATCGCCGCCCCGTCCGTCGAGGACACGATCGCGCCCAGCAGCAGCCCGTACTTGACCGAGAATCCAAACAGCGCGGCCGCGGACAGTCCGACGATCAGCGCGGTGATCGCCGTCCCCGCGGTTGCCAGCGCGATCGCGGCGCCCAGCACAGGCCGCAGGTGCAGAAGCCCACTCGTCAGTCCACCTTCGAACAGGATCAGCGCCAGCGAGATGACACCGATCGTCCGGGCGAGCCGGTAGTTGTCGAACGTGATCCAGCCGAGCGCGTCCGAGCCGGCGAGCATCCCGATGCCCAGAAACAGCACGAGGCTAGGCACGCGCAGGCGCCCCGCCAGAAACGACGCGACCAGGCCGCCGGCCAACAACGCTCCGGCGTACAGGATCAGATGCCCATCGGTCATAGCCGCAACGATGTCAAGACCGCGCGAACCGATAAACCGGGTGCCCGGGAGAAAGGCCGGATGTTCCCGCGAAGCCTCCAGCGAGGCGGTCCCACCCGGGCGTTCGTGACCGTACAGGCCGGCGCATCGCGCAACCGGGCAATCGGCGCCGACTGGTCGGCGCGGGTGAATCTGTCCGGTCGGAGTTGTCGGACGGGTCCGGCGGGACTAACAAAGTGCAGAATGGAAGGAGGTGCCGGGCTGGCTCGGCGTGCCCGGCGCAAACTGTGCCTCCGTCAGGTCACGCTCACCTTTGGGTTGCTGCCAGGCCTCGGAACGTCGCCCAGCGACGACGGACTCACGAGCTTCGGCTCGGGAGTACTCGAGCTTGCGGCGGCGGTCGGAGAGGATGTCGCTGCTGTGGCGGGTGTTCGCCGCGAACATCGTTGTGGTGGTGGTCGCGTTTGCGGTGTTGGCGTGGGCGCCGGTGACGGTGCACCGCGTGGCTAGGCCCCATGAGCTCGTGATCCTGTCGGTCGGGTTGGGGGTGATGCTCTCGGCCGATCTCGCGCTCCTGCGGCGGGCGTTCGGGCCGCTCCGGTGGCTCGCGGCGGTCATGTCGGCGGTCGATCCTGGTCGACCGGGTCTGCGGGCCGAGCCGGACGGTCGCGTGGGTCGCGAGGTGGTTGCGCTCGCCGACGCTCTGAACGCGATGCTCGGCCGGCCGCAGGATGGGCGACGCGAGAGCAGCCGGCGGATGTTGGCCGCGCAGGAGCGCGAGCGGTCGCGGATCGCTCGTGACTTGCACGATGACGTTGGGCAGATGCTCACCGCGGTCGCGCTGCAGGCCGAACGCGCCGCCGGCGACCCGTCGCGGCAAGTGCCGCCTGCCGACGCGCTCATCCGAGGTTGAGCTCGTGATCTATCGCGTCGCCCAGGAGGCGCTCACGAATGTGCTGCGGCACGCCGCGGCTCGCCAGGTCACAATTCGCTTGACGGGCGCCGACCGAGGGGTCTTGCTGGTCGTCCGCGACGACGGCACGGACTCCCCGAGGCCATCGGGGAGGGCGGGCTAAAGGCGCTGGCGAACGATGTTGATCTGGCGATCCTCGACGTGTCGATGCCGCTGCTGACCGGTCTTCAGGCCACCGCCGAGCTGCACGCTCGTCGGCCCGGGATGCGAGCGTTGATCCTCTCGGTGCACGTCCTCAAGACCGCGGCCAACTGCGACCTGGTCGCGGCTTGCCCGGCATGCATGCGCGGCGAACCGTTTCCATACCCGGGCGCGGTCTCCGCGTTGATCCGCGACTACCTGGAGCGAGCTCGACGGGGCGAAGCCACGCCTGAGGACCCGCTCACCCCCCGCGAGCTTCGAGTGGTCAAGCTAATCGCCGAAGGCTCCACCAGCGACGACATCGCCACCCGCTCGCGATCAGCAAGAAGACCGTGGATCATCGCGCGAACATTCTCGAGAAGCTTGGCCTGCGCAACGTGGCTGAACTCACGCGCCACGCCATCCGGCGCCGCGACTGACAAGCTCCGACGCCGTGGCCGAGGTGCTGATCACCTATGAGCGACCACCCTCAATGAGCAGGTCAGAGATGAGCGCCTGGATCAGTGAACGCGCCCAGCCACGGTCGCCCGCGATCGCGCTGGCCGAGTCCGTACGTGCTGTGGGATCGCGTGGCGCTCGTCCGCTGCGAGTTGGTGGTGTTGGCAGACGAGCTTGAGTCGGCCGACATCGTCGATCCGCGCACGATGATCGAGATCAAGACGTTGCTCTCCAGTGGGCGGGACAGCGCGCTGCTCAACGATCAAATCTCCCCGGAGACGCTGGTCGGCACGCGAAGCCCGTGTTGGCCGAGTTGCCGGCGGGCGTGTCGCTGAGCGCGTTCGGCCCCGGTTGCACGCGCATGTGGCGGTGCTTGCTGGCGTGTGCCGGCTTCGCGCGAGAAGATCGCCGAGCTGGTGCGCGACTCCTATGGGATCGAGGCGAGCACCGGAGCGATTGACATGATGCCGCGGCGTGTCAGCCGCGTGCTGCGTGATCCCTGGCGAGTGTGGACGGCCACCACCAAGGCGGTGGGTCTGCTACCGGATCGATCCGCAGCGCACGCAGGAGGCCGCCAAGCGGCTGCTGGGCGAGGACTTCGGCGGGTTCGTGACCTCGGGTCGCTACGTGGGCTATCAGTGGCTCGATGTCCTGCAGCAACAGCAATGTTGGGCGCATCTGGTTCGCCAGCTGACTGAACTCCCCGGACGCGCCGGCCAGCCCGGAGCGCTCGGTAAGCGACTGCTCGAGATCGCCGGCCAAGTGTTCGTACGACGCGCTGTGGACCTTCGCCGACGTGCCCGGCGTCAGCCCGACCAACAACGACCGCGGAGGAGCAGTGGCGTCTCGTTGGCGTCGGCAAGGGCGACGGCGCGCCGGCTTTGGCGAATGCGTGGGCGGGCGCGAGCCCCGTCCCGAAACTTGCGACGGTGACAAGGGCGACCTGTCCTTGAAGGTCTAATTGGGATTCATGGCTGCCTCTTGGTGGGGATGGCCGACGTCGTCAGTCATCGAGGTGGGGCCATGTACTGCTCGTCGGTGACGTGCACGCCCCAGGTGACGGGACTGCCGTTCTCGTCGTTTTGCTGCATGGCGATGTGGGCCATGAAGCGGTCGGGGGCAGCGCCGTGCCAGTGGTTCTCACCGGGCTCGAAGAAGACGCGGTCGCCGGGGCGGATGACTTCGATCGATCCGCCCTCGCGCTGGCAGAGGCCGACGCCTTCGGTGACGAAGATCGTCTGGCCGTACGGGTGGGTGTGCCAGGCGGTGCGGGCGCCGGGGGTGAAGTGGACGTTCGCGGCGGCGAACGTCGAGGTGCCGGCCGGCGCGGCAACGGGATCGATGTAGACGTCGCCGGTGAACCAGTCCTCTGGGCCCTTCTGGGTGTCGATGCTGCTGCGGGTGATCTGCACGGTGTTCTCCTGGGATGGTCGGGAGTTAGGCGGCGGCGCGGGTCTCAGTGAGCGTCTCGGCGCCGGAGTGGGCGGGGTTCTGCGTCGCCGCGCGACGCCTGCTGTCAAGCACGGCGCGCGGCGAGCGGGGGTGGGCTATCAGGGTGACGATGAGCGCGGCCGCGAGGAAGACGGCGGCGCCGGTCAGCGACGCTGATACGCGGGCGGCGAGGAGTTGCTGCGGCCCGCGAGCGCTCCCGCCCGCGGCGGCGAAGACGGTGACGAGGATGCCGAGCCCGAGCGCGCCGCCGGTGTGGTGGGCGACGTTGACCAGCCCACCGGAGACGCTGGCGTCTCGTGGGGCGACGCCGGCCATGCCGGCGGTGGTCAGGGTGCTCAGGCCAAGGCCCTGGCCGATCCCGAAGATGATCATCGGCGCCACGATCCCGGTGAGATAGCCGGTGCCGACCGAGGCGCGACTGATCCAGGCAGTGCCGATCAGCATCGCCGCGCACCCCAGCGCCGAGAGGAGCGAGTTGCTGGTGCCTTGCAGCAGCCGTGGCGTGATGGCGGCGGCGGCGAACGCGGCGGCGGTGACCGGCAAGAACGCGAGGCCGGCCTCCAGCGGGGTGTAGCCGGTGACGCCCTGGAGGTATTGGGTCATGAAGAAGAAGAAGCTGAGCAGCGCCGCGTTGAACAGGAAGCGCGCGGCGTACGCGCCGGTCCGCTGGCGGCTGGCGAACAGCTGCAGCGGCAGGAGCGGCCGCGGGGAGCGCTTCTGGCTCACGATGAACAGACCGACGAGCAGCAGACCGGTCGCGAGCGCGATCAGCGTGAGGGGGTCGGTCCAGCCGGCGCCGGCGGAGCGGACGATCCCGTAGACCAGCGCGCTGATTCCCAGGGTGGAGCTGACCGCGCCGGTGAGTTCGAGCCGCCCCGCGTGCCGGTCGGTCTCACGCAGCAGCCGGGGCGCCGCGAGGATCGCGGCCACGGCGACGGGCACGTTGAGGAAGAACCCGACCCGCCAGGAGACCGTCTGGGTCAGCGCTCCGCCGAGGATCAGGCCGATGCTGGTTCCGATACCGGCCAGTGCCCCGTAGGCGGCCATCGCCCGGGTGCGCTGTGGCCCTTCCGGGAAGCTCGTTGAGAGCAGCGCTAGGGTGGACGGTGCGAGGATCGCGGCGCCGATCCCCTGGATGGCGCGGGCGCTGATCATCCATGCCGGGGACCGGGCGAGCCCGACCGCCAGCGACGCGGTGGCAAACAGCGCGATGCCCGCGACGAACGACCGCCGGCGGCCGAGCAGATCGCCGGCTCGCGCGCCGAGCAGCAGCAGCCCGCCGAACGTCAAGGTGTAGGCGTTCTGCGCCCACGACAGGCTCGTGGACGAGAAGGCGAGATCCCGATGGATCCGAGGCAGCGCGACCATCAGGATCGACACGTCGATCAGCACCAACAGGTATCCGACCAGGATGACCCCCAGCACGAGGCCGCGGTGCTGCCGCCATGCCATCACCGCACCCGCTCAGCACGTGGGAGGAGCTTCAGCGTTGTTGCCCGAGCGTCGGCGCTGACCATCGGCTCGACGTAGCCCGCGTACCGGGCGTACTTCGTTCGATACGCATCGTCGACCGCGTCCCAGGTCTCTCCCCCGGCAGGGAGGAGTTCGATGTCGTGCTCAACGCCACCGGCGCTGACGTGCCCCTGCGGGCGAGCGTGGACGGCGCGAAACCAACCGCCGGACGCTCCCCGCCAAGAGCGCACGTACAGCTCGTTGCCGACGCGTACGGTCCAGATCGTCACCGTCCTCCGCGGGCTACCGTCAGGTCGCAGGGTGGTGAGTTCCAGTTCGTCGGCGCCGGCAACCCGGTCCAGCTCGTCGGCCGTCCAGCTTGTCACGGCCGCACCATGACCTTGATCGACTCCCGATCGGCCATGGCCCGGTAGCCGTCCGGGACGCCGTCAAGCCCGACCGTCCGGTCGAACACCTTGCCCGGCTCGATCCGCCCCTCCAGGACGTCGGGAAGCAGCTCCTCGATGTACGCCCGCACCGGGGCGGGACCGCCGCCGACGGTGATGTTGCTGTAGAAGGCCGGCTGCGAGGCTGGCAGCTTTTCGGCCTGGGGGACGCCAACGCGGCCGACCGCGCCGCCCGGACGGGCGATCTCGATCGCGGTCAGCTCGGACTGCTCAAGTCCGACACACTCCAGCACGGAGTGCGCGCCGAACCCGCCGGTGAGCTCCCGAACCCGCTCGGCCGCCTCCTCGCCGCGCTCCGAGACTACGTCGGTCGCACCGAACTCGTTGGCCAGGGCGATTCGATCTGGGTGGCGGCCCATGATGATGATCTGCTCCGCGCCGAGACGCTTGGCGGCGATCACCGCGCACAGCCCGACCGCACCGTCTCCGACGACCGCGACCTTCTTGCCCCTAGCGACCTTGGCGACGACCGCGGCGTGGTGGCCGGTGCCCATCACGTCCGACAGCGTCAGCAGCGAGGACATCAGCGCGTCGTCCTCGCCGACCGGCAGCTTGAACAGGGTTCCGTCAGCGTACGGGACCCGTAGCGCCTCGGCCTGCGCACCATTCATGCCGTTATTGCCGAAGAATCCGACGTGCACGCACGCGGTGTTCAGCCCCTCGTGGCAGAACTCGCACGTGCCGTCCGAGATCGCGAACGGCATCACCACCAGGTCGCCCCGCTTGAGCGTGCGGACCTCAGCGCCGACGTCCTCGACGAGCCCGATCGCCTCGTGACCCATCGACTGGCCCGTCTCGCTCGGCTCCATCGACGCGTACGGCCACAGGTCGCTACCGCAGATGCACGCGCGCCTCACGCGCAGGATCGCGTCCGTCGGCTCGACCAGAACGGCGTCGGGAACGTTCTCGATCCGAACGTCGCCGGCGCCGTGCATCACAGTCGCTTTCATCTTCGCAGGCTCCTTTGCTTTGCATTTGCCATCCAAGAAAGCACGAGATCGCGAGAAGTGAGAGACCCTGTTAAGGGGGGTACTGGTAGGGTCTCCCACCGTCCGCTGACGCCGTCTACGCTCCGGTATCGATGGAAACGCGCAGCGAGATCCGCGAGTTCCTGACCTCCCGCCGGGCCAAGATCACCCCCGAGCAGGTCGGCCTGGCCACGTACGGCAGCCGCCGCGTTCCCGGCCTGCGACGTGAGGAGGTCGCCGTGCTGGCCGGTGTCAGCGTCCCGTACTACACCCGGATCGAGCGCGGGGACATGGCCGGCGTATCCGACAGCGTGCTACAAGCACTCTCGCGAGCGCTACAACTCGACGACGCCGAACACGCGCACCTGTTCGACCTCGCCCGCGCCGTCCAGCCGACGACCACGCTCAGGCGCCGACGGACCCGCAAGCAGCCCATCCGCCCGAGCGTCCAGCACATCCTCGACGCGATCACCGGCGCTGCCGCCTTCGTCCGCAACGACCGCCTCGACGTACTCGCCACCAACACTCTCGGCCACGCGCTCTACTCCGAGATGTTCGCCAAACCAGCTCGGCCCGCCAACGCCGCACGGTTCATTTTCCTCGACCCCCGCGCACACGACTTCTACCCCGACTGGAATAAGGCTGCAAACGACACGGTCGCCGTGCTCCGCGCCTCCGCCGGCCGCGACCCGTATGACCGCTGCCTCTCAGACCTCGTCGGCGAGCTCTCAACTCAGAGCGAGGAGTTCCGCATGCGCTGGGCACAGCACAACGTCCGCCAGCACATCACCGGCATCAAACATTTCCACCACCCCGTCGTCGGGGAGATCAGCCTCAGCTACGACCGGCTGGACCTCGTCGCCGACCCCGGACTCACGCTGTACACCTACACCGCCGAACCCGGCTCCCGCGACGAGGAAACCCTCCGACTCCTCGGCAGCTGGGCTGCAACCATCCAACAGCCCAGCTCCGCTGCAGTCAGCGACACGGCATGAGCAGTAGTCGCGCTCGCGACCCGCTGTCACGCATCAGCACACATCCGCTCGGGGCTTGAGCTGTCTCGGAATGCGCACGGGAATGAGGTTCCGAGCGCGCCGACACGCTGTCGGGATAGCATCGCGATCCGAGGGACTACAGACGCGTGTCGCCCGATGACGATCGCCGTCCTCGGCCGGTCTCAGATAGCCACCTGAACGGACAGCCTTGACCGCGTCCGTTGACCAACGTTCAGCGGACGCCTGTCAGGTGAGATTTTGGATGATGCGGACGAGTTCGGTTCGCTCGTATCCGTGGTGTCGGGCGAAGTTGTCGGGATCGGCGGCGCGGTGGACGTCATCGGGAGCGCGGACGGAGGCCGGTCGCTGACGGGCGGCAGCCGACCGTCGGTTGCCGCCGTGCCCGGGGCCGGGCTCCGCGTCCGCTACTGGTACACGCGGACGGTCGCTGCCGCGGGCGCGCCGGTGATCGGGATCGCGGAGCCCTCGGGTCGCGAGACGATCGAGACATGGGTCGGCACCGATGGAACCTGGCGCCAGCGCGCGATCGAGCCGTCGAACGCCGGCGCGTCGAGCGATGCGGTGATCGACGGCGACGGCCTCTTCCCACCGCAGGCCAACGCCACCGGCAGCGCCAACGGGGTTGCGATCAACAATCGCAACCCCGGCGAT
>Ga0335078_10005644_pt1 | contig 18498 bp, 15 predicted proteins | sample Lox_Sample_32_FD_206711 | JGI IMG/M metagenome (GOLD analysis project Ga0335078, IMG submission 206711) | Soil microbial communities from Loxahatchee National Wildlife Refuge, Florida, United States - Lox_Sample_3.2 | ecosystem: Environmental > Terrestrial > Soil > Wetlands | place: USA... | reverse complement strand
CGTCGCGTTCGAGCGCCTGCCGGACGGGCACCTGGGCCGACCAGCCGTGCCGGCGCATCAGCTTCCAGGTGCCCTCGACGGTGTACCCGACGTGGAACAGCTTGCCGATCAGCGTCTTGATCCGGCTTAACGTCCAGCGCTGGTCCCTGGCGAACCCGTGCGCCAGCGGGCCCTTCTTCAGTTCGGCCTCCAGCCGGGCCCACTGCTGCGGACTCAGCCGCTCCCGGGCCACCGGGCCCTTCGACCGGAGCGCCCCGGCCCCGCCGTCCTGCCAGGCCCGGTGCCATCGCTGTACCGACCCTTCAGTGACCCGCAGGTCGTGCGCGATCTCCTTGATCGTGTCGCCGCGTGCGAACCGTCCGGCTGCCTCCAGCCGTTCCTGCGGAACCTCTATACCAACGCCATCCCGGCGGTCATCGTCATCGCCTGCGTCTACACCCCCGCAACCTCTCGCTCGACTGGATCGCTACCCAGCTGGAGTTGCGTAACGGCGGCGCGGCCGCAGCGTGGCCAGGGCCGCCATGATCGCCGAGGCGCTCGAAGCCGAGACGGCGCCGAGGTGACGGCCATGCCCGGAATGACCTCCCCGGAAAAACGGACGACCGCCTCAGTACGTGCCGTGGGCGGCAGCGCGGGTGATGAGGTCTTTTCGGGATCGGATGCCGAGCTTGTCGAAGATGTGCCCGAGGTGGAACTCAACAGTCTTGACGCTGACGTACAGCTCGGCTGCTACCTGGCGGTTGGTGCGGCCGGCGCCGACCAGGTGGGCTACCGCCTGTTCGGCCGGGGTGAGGCCGGGCAGGGCAGCGACGGTTTCCGGCCCTGCGAGTGCGGCAGCGGCCGCGAGTTCCCGGTCGCAGACCTGCAGGTAGGGCCGGGCGCCGAGGGGGATCAGGCGCTGCCGGGCCGAGCGCAGCCGGGCGACGGCCTGCTGCGGTCGGCCGGCCGCGCGCAGCCGGCGGCCGTCGGAGATCTCCAGCTGGGCCAGTTCCAGTGGCATCCGCAGGCCCTCGGCGTGGCGCCACGCGGTCTGGAACGCCGCGGCGGCGGCGGCCGGCTGGCCGGCCGCGGTGGCCAGGTCGCCGCGCATCCGGGCGGCGGTCACCTGGGCCGAGGGCGGCCCGGCCGGTGACAGGACTGCCTCGAGCTCGGCCAGCGCCTTTTCGGCCTGATCGGGGCGGCTCAGGCCGATGAGAGCATCGATCTCGAGGGCTCGCCAGTTGTAGCCAGCCTGGAGGCTGAGGAACTGCGCCCCGCCCGCGGCGCGCAGGGCTGCGGCGGCGTCGGCGACGCCCTCCAGATCGCCCCGGGCCGTGGCCAGGAACGCCCGGGCGGTGGCGGCCGCGCCGATCGCGCCCACGTCGCCGACGGCCTGGGCGGCCTCGGTGGCCATCCGGACGTGCGCACTGGCCACCTCCCACTCGCCGCGCAGCGCGGGAACAACAGCGGCGATGGTGTGAAGGTAGCCCAGGTCCCATACCCGGTCGGCGTCCCGGGCGAGCGAGACGGCCAGCTCGGCGTGCATGACCGCGTCGTCCCAGGAGCCGAGGCGGTACTCGGCGGTCGCCAGGTGGCTCAGGCACTGGCTGGCGCTGCGCAGCGGAACGCCGGCGCGCAGCCGTGCCGCCGCGGTGGAAAGGTCGGCGACCGCCCCGGTCAGGTCCTCGGCCCAGACCCTGGCCATGCCGCGCAGCACGAGCGTGTCGGTGTACGCCCGCGGCACCTTGGCGGGGGCGGCGGGCAGGAAGGCCAGCCGGGCCAGGCCATCGGGTCCCCGGCCATGGACAGAAAGGGCGATCGCCAGCACGCCCAGGGCGCGGTGGCGCACGGCGGGCGGAGCGGCACCGGCCGCGGCCGCCCGCTCACCCCATCCGATCGCTTCCGGGATCCGGCCTGCGACCAGGCACAGCACCGCCAGCTGGGTAGCGGCCGCCGCACCCACGGACGCGTCCAGGGCCCGGTCGTGGGCCTGCCACGCCACCAGCAGCCGGTCCTCGGCCACAGCTGCCCGGCCGGCCAGGAAATCCAGCGCGCCCAGCAGCCCGCTGCGCCGTGCGCCCGGCCCGGCGGCCGCCACCCGGGCGGCAAGGATCTCCGCTTCGGCCACCTCGCCGTAAGTGACCAGGATCTCCAGCGCGTCCAGCAGCCGGTGATCGGCCGCGGCCGGGTCGCTGCTGGCCGTCGCCGCCTGCGCCAGCCAGGCCGCCGCCTGCGCCGTCCGGCCCAGATCCAGGGCCTGCCGGCCGGCCGCCGCCAGCTCACCGGCCAGCCCGTCATCCGGGCCGGCCGCCGCGGCCACCCGATGCCCCAGCGCCGGGTCCCGATCCACCAGGCCCGCCGCCCGCTGGTGCAATCGGCGGCGCCGGGCCGGGGTCAGATCGCCGTACACGGCCCGCTGCACGAGCAGTTGACTGAACCCGATCCCGGCCGCCGGGCCGCCCGGCTCCTCGGCCAAGATCCCCGCCGCCACCGCCTCCCCCAAAGCCGGCAACGGGTCGCCCAGGCCGGCCAGGGCGGCGGCCGCCGCCAACTCGCAGTGGGGGCCCAGCACCGCCGCCGCCGCTACCAGCTCCCGCGTATCCGGGCTCAGCGACCCCACCCGCCCCAGGACCACCCCGGCCAGCGACCGCGGCACACCCAGCACGTCGCCGGGCCGGTCAAGGCCCCCGATCCCGGCCTCTTCCAGCAGCGCCCGGCAATACAGCGGGTTCCCGCCAGTCTGCTCGAGCAGACGGCCGACCGAGCGGCGCGGCAACTCCCCGGCACCCAGCGCCCGGCCCAAAGCCACTATCTCCCCGCGTCCCAGCCCGCCCAGCCGGACCCGGCTCGCCCGGTGGTCCCCCGCCAGGAAACGCTGCCACCCCGCACCCAGCCGGGCCAGCTCCCCCGCCCGGGCCGACATCACCACCAGTACCTGATCGGCGTGCAGCCGGCGCACCGCGAACAGCAACGCCCGCGCCGACGGCCCATCCGCCCACTGCAGGTCATCGATGACGGCCAGCATCACCCCCCGGAACTGACCTAACCAGGCGACCAGGTCGGCGCCGACCGCAAGAGGGTCGACCCCGTCGCTCAGCTCCGCGGCCAGCAACCCCGGCGGGCCGCCCCCCGCCCCGCGGGCACTGGCCAGCAACTGGCCCACCATCCCGTACGGCAGCAACAGCTCCGCCTCGTCGCCGCTGGCCCGCAGCACCGTCGCGCCGGCCAGCCCGGATGCGAAACACCCCAGCAGGCTGGACTTGCCGATGCCCGCCTCGCCCTCGACCAGCACCACCCTGGGCTGGCCGCGGCGTGCCGCCGCCGCAGCCGCCTCCAGCACGGCCAACTCGCCCGCGCGGCCGACGAACACCCGCCGGCCGGCAGTACCGGCTTCCGGCGGCCATGTGCGCAGGGAATTGGTCACCGCTCGCCTTCCCGGTCGCGGGTGCACACCCGATGGGTTCGCCATCCGGCCACCTGGCCGCACACCTGACAGAGGATTCCGCCACCGCCCTGATACACCGCGACCGGTACGCGAGTAAGGCACCGGCGCGCTCACGGGGCCGATTGCTCCAGGCGGACCGTGGCCCCGCGGTGCCCGGGCCGCAACCAGGGTCAAACCTAGGGACCGGCCCCTAGCGACACGGTCCGGCTGCCCGGTGACGATGGCCAGGTGACACCTGAACCCGGTGTCACTGACCGCAGAAGGAGTCCGGAGGAAAGCGGGGATTCATGAGGATCAATATGCGGAGCAGGCTCGGTGGGCTCGTGCCAGCGCTGGTCCTGGCCGGCGCCAGGCAACGAGGGGGCAGGATGAAGATCAGAAGGCTCGGATTCGCCCTAGCAGCGGTGATAGCCACTGCGGCAGCCCTCGCTCCCGCCGGTGCCGCCAGTGCCGCCAGTGCCGCCAGCGGCCGGCAGGTTTCCCGCGGTGCGGCCAGCGTGGCCCTCCGGCCAAGCGGGCTGCCGCGCAGCGCGCCCGGCGAGATACGGAACCGGCAGAACCGCGGGTGTGTCGACGTGGTATCCGAGGAGGGCTTCCTGAAACCAGGCACCCACATCCAGATGTACCACTGCACCGGCGCCATCGAACAGCAGTGGATTGTGCCCCCCATCGACGCCAGCGACACCATCTTCGAGCTCATCAGCGAGCGCAGCGGCCTGTGCGTGACGGGCAACTTCAACGCCTCTCCTGGCACGCTGGTGACCCAGCAGTTGTGCAGCACCTCGTTCCTGGGGGACCTGTGGCGGATGCTACCTGTGAGCACCGCCACGTCCACCTACTTCATGCAGAACGCGGCCACCGGCCTGTGCGCTGACATCGTGAACGGCTCCACCGCCGACCATGCGCGCATCGAGGAGATGCCCTGCAACGGGGACAAGTCGCAGCAGTTCGTATTCTGACGCCAGCTGAGAAGCCGCCGCTGTCCCGGACTGGGGACAGCGGCGGCCTCACCTCCATCTCCGGATACAGCGACGACGAACTGTGGGCAGTCCTCGGCTTCATGCGCGCCGGGCGGACCGCCGATGAGGAGATCGCCCGCATCCGCGAGCAGGGCATCCGGCACGCGACGCGGGGGCGGGGACCGGCATCCGCGCCCGGGCCTGAGGTCGCGGCCGCGTTGCGCAGGGCCCGGAGGTACTGAAGCCGCGGGGCCGAGCGACAATGGGTGGATCGTCCATCTCCCGAGCAATGCTTGAGAACTGTGGATCGGCCGGGTGGGGTGTACCTTCCCGGTGACCGTGTAGAGGTTCACAAGCAATGACCGGCGTTGGCGCGCCGGCCGGGAAGGTACAACCCGATGGTCACCGTAGTGCCTGGCGAGGGTTCAGGTCACGAGGACGGGAAGGGCGCTTCGCTGTCGCTGATCGATGAGATCGTGCGGGAAGGCGCCCGGCGGCCGAGGCGCTGCAGGCGGAGGTGGAGGCCTATATCGCTGCGCATGCCGCCGAGCAGGACGAGAACGGCCGCCGCCTGGTCGTGCGCAACGGCTCTCACCAGCCGCGGGAGATCCTGACCAGCGCAGGCGCGATCGAGGTGACCGTCCCCCGGGTCAACGACAAGCGGATTGACCCGCAGACTGGGGATCGGCAGCGGTTCTCCTCGGCGATTCTGCCGCCGTGGGCACGGAAGACGCCGAAGATCACCGAGGTGCTGCCGCTGCTGTACTTGCACGGCCTGTCGTCCGGTGCTTCGTGCCGGCCCTGTGCCAGTTCCTGGGTTGGTCAGCGGGCCTGTCGCCGGCGGTGATCACCCGGCTGACCGAGAACTGGAAGGCCGGGCAGCGTGCCTTCGCCGCCGGGACCTGTCCGGCGTGGACTACGTCTACCTGTGGGCGGACGGGATCCACGTGAACATCCGGCTGGAAGAGCACACGCTGTGCCTGCTGGTGCTGATCGGAGTCCGCGCTGATGGCCGCAAGGAGCTGATCGCCCTGGCCTATTCCGCGGACGAGCCCACGGCGCCGCCTGCCGATTTTGGATGACGCCGTGGGCCCTGGGGCGGTCCTGGCGTGCTCGGGGGAGGGTGAGCGCCGGGACGCTGACAGGATGCGCGGGGTGCGGCTGGTGATGCGGGACGGTGCCGGGTTTCCTGCCGGTGCTGGCGCGCTAGAAAGGGATATGTGACCCGCCGCGACGTCCTGGTGCTGGCGCTGATCCTCGCCATCATGGCGGTCTGCGGCCTGTGCGTGCTGGTCGCTCACATGTAGCAGGGGGGTTACGGCAACGCCGCCTCCGTTCCCGTAACACTGGCGGCGGCCGGGCCGGCCATGAGTGCGAGCACGCCGTGTGGTCCAGGGGTTCCCGAAGTATCCGCGCGGTTTCCTGACGGGCCAGTCCGGGTCGAGGAGCGCGAGGGTACTCCGCCGGCTCCTGTTACCGGATCGCCGGGCACCGCGCGATGGCCATCAGATGTCGAGCTCCTCGATGTACTTTTCGCCGAGCGATTCCGCGACTGAGCGGCGCAGGTCGTCGGGGAGGTCATCGCCGGCGAACTCGTCGTAGTCGTCGTAGACGGTCACCTTTTCGCCGATCCCTCCGCTGGTGTGAACCGCGATCGCGCCCTTCGGGGTGAGGTACGCGGACCCGGCGCCGTCGATGCCGTAGTCGAAGGCCCCGATCTCGCGGCCCTGGAAGGCGACGTCGTGGCCGCGGTCCTCGTCGTAGGCCTCGATGCGCTGGAAGCCTTCGGCGGTGATCTTGGCGCGGGCGCGGGCGCGGGTCAGCTCGTCGCGGAGCGCGTCCTGGCAGATGGCGCTGATGTTCCGGCCGGGGAGTTCTTTCTCGACCTCGGCGGCAAGGTCGTCAGGCAGGTAGATCGTCATTTTCGGCATTACCCTCCTCTGTGTCAGTACAGACGCCTTTACTGTCTGTATAGAAACCTAGCCTATACCGACATCCGGGGAGCGGGCGAGAACCTACATACAACCCTGCCGGGTGCTATGTGAGGGTCATGTGCTCATTAACGATACCTGTGGCTTCCTATAGCTCCTGCGGTCCCTGTTACGCTTTACAGTGTGAACGAAACGTATCTGACCGTCCGGGAAGCCGCGGCGGCGCTGCGGCTGACACCAGGGAAGGTCCGCCGCTCCATCGCGGCGGGTGAGCTGGTGGCTCACCAGTAGTTTCAGTGTTCGAGTTGGTAAAGCGGAACTGGAACGGTATGCCTTCGTTTATCTCGCTGTGTGCCTCCCAGGCACGCAGCCCGAGTTCCAGAACGTCCTTGGCCGAGTCCACGTCGTCGTACTCATCGACTGGCTCGGCTGTCAGGATTCCGCCGGCTAGGCGGGGCCAGGCGGCAGTTAAAGCCCAGTATGGCTACTTCGATCGCCGGCGCGTTATCACTTACCCGGCGGCGGTCATCCAGCCAGGTCACCGTGTATGTCAGGGATGCAACTCGGCTACTCACTCGGACAACCTACCGAGCCCCTGGAACTCGCTACCAGGCGAAACGTCGGCTGCGCAGAGCCCAAGATCGGTGCCGCACCTGTCACCGGCCTCACAATCATCACTTCGCTGGGCTGGGCTGAGGGCAATGAGATCAGCATCCTGATCATCGGCGGCCTGTTTCTAGGTGGCGGCGAGGGCGGCGTAGGCGGTGGAGCGCCCGATCTTGAGGATGCGGGCGGCTTCGGTGACGGACTTGCCGTCGGCGATGAGGCCGCGGAGGGCGGCGAGCTCGGCGGCGCCGGTGGCAGGGGGGCGGCCGATGTGCTTCTTGCCGGGCAGCATCCGGCCTTCGGCCTGGCGGCGCCGGGCCGCGGCGATCCCGTCGGCCTGGCGCTCGGCGCGCAGCTCGAGCTCGTATTCGGCGGCCAGGGCCAGCACGCCGAACATGAGCCGGCCTTCCTTGGTGGCCAGGTCGAAGTTCTCGGTCAGCGACACCACCTGGACGCCGCGGTCGCGCAGCTCGGTGACGGTGGCCAGCACGTCGGCGGCGCTGCGGCCCCACCGGTCGGACTTCCAGAACTTCAGCGTGTCGCCGGGCTGCGGGAGCGGCAGCAGTTCCCGCCAGGCCGGCCGGAGCACCCCGCGCTTGGCTGACTCCTTCTCCTGCACCAGCGTGTCGTAGCCGCTGGCTTCCAGCGCGTCGAGCTGGAGCTGCGGGTTCTGGTCGCGCGTCGAGACGCGGGCGTACGCCCACACGTGCCCGGCCACCAGGGTCTCCGATCTGCCTCCGGCCGGAGGTGCCGTCCGGAAACGTCTACTTTCCCGGACACCCGAGCCACCAGGGCGAACACCGTCCAGAAACCCCCGTCCGGAAACCCTCCGGGCCGGCTGCAGGGGATGTTGCCGGGAACCGGCGCGGACAGCAGCTGATACCGGGACAATCCGCACCGTGGCCCAGCGTGGCGTTCCGGTGACGGGCACGGTGTGCCAGCTGCGGGTGGTGCTGGCCGGGATCAGCCCGATGGTGTGGCGGCGGCTGCTGGTGCCCGCCGAGACCTCCATCGCCGGCCTGCACGCGATCCTGCAGACGGCGTTCGGGTGGAGCGACGAGCACCTGCACCGGTTCACCATCCACGCGGTGGAGTACGGGCTGTGGCGGCCCGGCTCGGCCGGCTTCAGCCGCGACGCCCGCCAGGTTCGCCTCGATGAGTTCGGGCTCCGGCCCGGCGAGCGGTTCACCTGCGAGTACAACTTCTTCGCAGGATGGCGCCATGACATCCGGGTTGAGGAGGTCCTGCCCCGTTCGCCGCGCCGCCGCTACCCGGCCTGCACGGGCGGGGCAGGCGCCGCCGGAGGACTGCGGCAGCGTCGAGGAGTTCCTGGCGCTGCGGCAGCGCTGGCCGCCGGTGCTCATCGCCGCCCGGATGGCAGAGATCCTCGCCGGCCTAATGGACGCCGACGGCGACACGCCCGCCGGTGAGGCCGCCGGCGACCAGCGCGATGAGCTGGCCCGGCTGCTGGACCTGGCCCGCCCCGGCAAGCTCGACCGCACCGCGCTCAACAATTCCCTGCACGCCCTGGACATCACCCCGAGTCCGTCATCAACGGGAGGCAGTAGTTGAAGATCACCGTTCAGGTCGTCATCGACGCCCAGGACAGCCACGCCGCCGGCCACCGAGCAGGTCGCCGTGGTCGCGCGGGACGGCCTGACCATGGCCAGCGTCGGCCTGGCCCTGGCCGAGGCACACGAGGTGCTGTCCGGAATACAGCACCACCTGGTAACCGCCCAGGCCGGTGCCGCAGCCGTCGCCGGGCGGCGCTGCGGGAGCTGCGGCCGGGCCCGGGCCCGCAAGGACACCCGGCAGATTGTGCTGCGCACCTTGTTCGGCACGCTGCGGCTGGAAAGCCCGCGGTTCCGGGCCTGCCCGTGCGCCGCCGCCGGGCCGGCGACCGTCAGCCCGGTGGCGGCTCTGCTGCCCGAGCGGACCACGCCCGAGCTGCTGCTGTGGGAGGCCCGGTACGCCGCGCTGACCTCCTACGGCGCCGCCGCCGCGCTGCTGAGCGACGCCTTCCCGCTCGGCCGCACCCTGCAGGCCACCGCGGTCCGCCAGCAGGTCGAGCGCACCGCGACGCGGCTGGAAGACGAGCTCGGCGAGGAGCGGTTCAGCTTCATCGGCACCTGCCCGCGTGACCGGGAGGAACTGCCCCGCCCCGGCCTGCCCCTGGTCGTCGCCCTGGACGGCGGATACGTCCACTCCAGCCGGCAGACCTCCCGCAAGGACGGCTGGTTCGAGGCGGTCACCGGCACCAGCACCCCGCCGACGGGCCCGCCAAGGCCTTCGCCTACGTCCAGACCTACGACGGCAAGCCCAAGCGCAGGCTGTATGAGCTGCTGCGCTCGCAGGGGAATGCAGGACAACCAGCAGGTCGTGTTCCTCACCGACGGCGGCGAGGACGTCCGCGATCTGCCCCGCTACCTCAACCCCCAGGCCGGGCACTACCTGGACTGGTTCCACATCACCATGCGCCTGACCGTGCTGCGCCAGATGACCCGCTCCCTGCCGCCCCGGGCCGTCGGCGCCGATGATGATGACGCGCCCTGGGTCCCGGACCCCGGCCAGGCTGACCGGGACCTGGAACGGGCCAGGCACTTCCTGTGGCACGGCAACACCTTCCGCGCCATGCAGATCCTCGAGGAGCTCCGCGACGACTTCGAGATCGCCTGCGCCAGCGACGGCGCCGATGACAAGCAGCGCGCGTTCTTCGAGCGGATCGCCGAGTTCTGCACCTACATCGGGCGCAACAGCGAGGAGATCCCGAACTACGGCGAGCGCTACCGCTGCGGCGAGCCGATTTCCACTGCCACCGCCGAGGCCACCGTCAACCAGGTCATCAGCCGCCGCATGGTCAAGAAGCAGCAGATGCGGTGGTCGCCCCGCGGCGCCCACCTGCTCCTGCAGGTCCGCACCCGCGTCCTCAACGACGACCTCGCCGCCGACTTCGCCCGCTGGTACCCCGGACTCGCCGGCCCAGACCAGCCACTCGGCGTCGCTGCCTGACCTCCCACGGTTTCTCCCGGTCTCGTTGCTGACCTGCACTAACGGGCGATCTCGATGTCCTCGTTGGCCGGGGTGAGCAGGTCTGCGCAGGGCTGGCAGACCGCGAGGTATGCGCGGGATCACATCCACCAGCAACTGCCGAAGCCTTCGGCCGCATGGCAGGCCAACCGCGACCCCAGACCGCCGCCGCTGACCCGGATTCGCGGTCAGAGCACTCACATCAACCACGACAGCTACCCGCTGCAACACGCAAAGCAGAAAGATCACAGAGAGCTACTTTGGGGCTGATCGCTCAGACCCGAGTGGAGGGCCAATCCGATGGAGCCCTACCGGGACGAGAAGTCCGTGCCCAGGCGGGTGCTGCGCAGCGTCCGGATGACGTGTTCAACGAGATCTTCGCGAAGCTGGGCTCCCACCGGGACCGGGCGCTCGTCGCGTTCTACGTCTCGACCGGTGCCCGGGCCTCGGAGCTGCTGTCGGTCATCCCCGGATCCGAACGGTCTCGCTCTGACGTCAACCCGAAGGCCCTACGGCAGCATCCTGATTAGTCCGAGCAGGCTTCCTCTAGAGGCAGTGCCCGCCACCACGATCTTGCCGTCCGGCTGGATCGCGATGCAGTGCGCCTCATCGGAGTCGGCGAAGAAGTCGACCGTGAGCTTCCCGTCAGTGCCGAAGTCGGGATCCGGCCCGCCGTCGGCGGTATAGCGCGCCAGGGCGAAGTCTTCATTCGAGAAGTTCGAGGTATCACCGATGTAGCCGGCGGCGACGATCCTTCCGTCGGCCTGGATGGCCACGGCCTGGGCCCGGGCATAGTCGCGGTCGAAGGAAGTCGTCACAAGGCCGCCGCTGCCGAAGTCGGGGTCAGGGACACCGGAGGCGTCGAAGCACGCTACCGCGAAGGTTCCCGGACTGCCCCCAAGCGACCCCACCACCACGATCTTGCCGTCGCTCTGGATCGCCAGCGCGGTGGCGTACAGCCACGAGTCGCCCAGACCGAAGTCAGCTCGTGTGACGCCACCGTCGCCGAAGTCCGGGTCCGGCACGCCGTCGACGGTGTAGCGCACCAGGCCGAAGCCCGGATTCTCGTCTCCTGGCCCGTACAGGCGGCCGGCCACCAGGATCTTCCCGTCGGGCTGCACGACCACTGCGGCGGCGTCGCCGGATCCGCCCGCGAGGGACGTCGCTACCGTGCCGCCACTCCCGAAGCCGGGATCGGGATCGCCGTCCGTGGTGTAGCGCGCAACGCCGAAGTCGGTGTGGGGGATCGGCGCTCCGCGCGACGTCAGACCGGCCACGACGATCCTTCCGTCGCCCTGGATCACCACGCTGCGGCCGTAGTCGGTGCCGTAGACGATGCCTCCGGAGAGATCGGTCAGAACCGCACGGCCGCCGCCGAAGTCGAGGTCGGGCGTGCCCTCAGCGGTATAGCGCGCGAGCGCGAAGTCGACGTGCCCGCCTTGCGTATCGGAGGTCCCGTACCCGGCGACGACGATCTTTCCGTCCGGCTGGACGGCCACGCTCTCGGCGGCAGAGTAGAAACTCCTGCCGAAGACGATGCCGACGACGCCGCCGGTGCCGAAGCTCAAATCAGGGCTACCGTCACTGTTGTAGCGCCCGAGAGTGCGGGAGCTGACCAGGACGATCTTGCCGTCGCTCTGCAAGGCGATCGCGGTGGCGTGGCCCCCCAACTCGATGTCGAAGGCGGTGCGCCGGGCAGTCGCCTTCCCTGCACTCCCGAAGCTCGGGTCGAGCCCTGCTTCCGGCGCCGTCGTCACGCACTCCACGGTGATGTCGGTGACGTCGGAGCTGGCGACGGTCCCCTTGGCGTTGACGATGCTGCACACCTGGATAGGGTTCGTGGGTTGCGCGGTCACTCGCACGTCGTAGGCGCTGCCGGTCGGCACCGGCTGGCTGAAATTGAACGGCCCGTTGCCGGGATGGACGCTGAGGAACGACACGAAGTTGGTCAGCTCGAGCCCCTCACCCTCGAGCCCGGTCACAGTTCCGCCGACGGCGAAGCTGGGGCTCGGGGCGAAGTCCTCCAGGGCGTAGGGCTGGGTGACGGCGACCACGCCGCCTTCGGTGAGGGAGAACGCGGTCCCGGTCTCGGTCGTGCCGGTCAGCGTGAGCTCCCCCAGGGCGTACGGCCCGGGCAGGCCGTGCTGGAAGATCCGGTTGGCGGAGAAACCGAAGCTCAGCATGGACCGGCCGGCCGGGAGGTCGGCGGAGGCGGTGGCGATGGCGATCAGGGAACCATCGTCGGCGCGCAGCCGGGCCCCCGCGTCCACGTGCGCGGCGAGGAACAGGTCGGCCTCGACTTGGACCACCAGCTGCTCGAACGGCTCGAGCGGCTTGTCCGGGGTGTTGACGCCGGCGTCCGAGGTGGTGCCGGTGAGCAGGCATACCGGTCGCTGGAACTGGGTGTGGACGTACGGCTCGGTAGTGTGCGGTTCGCCGAGCGCCAGGACGGTGTCGGTGTCCACGCTCATCAGCACGAGCCCGGTGACGACGTAGGGCCCGTCGAGCCGCTGGTCGAAGAGCTGAGAGCCGGAGAAGGCCAGCGGCACCGACCGCTGGCCGGCGTCCATCGGCTGCTCGACCCGGACCTGCTCGATCACCGCGCCGCCGTCCGGCAGCTGCAGCGTGCCCTGGACGCGGTACGTGCCGCCGACCTCCAGGGTCAGCCCGACGTCCACCACGAGCTGGTCGAACAGGCCGTCGCCGTTCGTGTCGAGGCCGTGGTCGGTCACCGCGCCGGTGAAGGTGCTGACGCCGCTCAGGACCATCACCTGGACGTCCTGCTCCCGGGTGAAGGCCGGGTCGGGCCGGGCCGCGGCCACCTTGACAGCGTAGCTGCCCGCCGCGGTGGTGCCGGTGACGACGGCGGCGTAGGCGCCGTCGCCGGTTGCGTCGAGGGCCTGCTGCAGGGTGCCGCCGTCCGGCTGGGTAATGAGCGCGGTCACGGCCGCGTCGGTGACCGGCACCCCGTCCTGGGTGAGCGTGGCCAGGATCGTGACCTGCTGCCCGGCGCTGACGATGGCGGGATCCGCCTGCGCCTGCAGGGCCACGCCGGTGCCGGGGACGAGCGGTGTCATGGCGGCCATCGCGTACGTCCCGGGCTCGGTGTCCCGCGGCCCGGCCCCGGCGGCCGCGGGCGGGGGCTCCACCTCCAGTCCGGTGACCTCGACCGCCCAGGTACCTGGCGGGGGAGCCGAGACGTCGAATCCGGTGTGGTTCAGCGGGCCGAGGTCGCTGGCGGACAGCGGTGTCACGGCCGGATCCTGCGTGGTGGCGTCGATCCGGACGCCGTCCGGCCGGACCAGCGCCACGTCCACGGTGGCGGGGTCGGCCATCACCAGGAAGGCCACGGCCTCGACGGGGTCGACGATCACGCTGTGGGAGACGGTGACTCCGGGCGGGGCCGTCCCGGTTCCGGTGACGATCATCTGCGCCCCGGGCTCCACTGGCTCCTCCTCCGCCGCCTCGAACCGGCCACGCAGCTCCTCCTCGGGCGGCGCCGGCGGGTTCAGCAGGAGGTACGGCAGCAGGTCGTCGCAGATGTTCTGGTAGAAGAGCAGGCAGGAGTGGTTGGTCAGGCCAAAGATGGCGCAGATGCCCGTCGGCGCGGAATCCGTGGTGTGCGTCGCGTAGTAGAAGCCGGGAGCGTACGGCAGGCCGTGCACGCTGGCCTCGGGGACCACCTCGTCGTTCGGCCCCATGAAGCGGGTCAGTTTCTGCGCGCCGTTCCCGTCGTAGTCCCCGGAGGCGACGAGGTAACTCGTCTTCGGGTTGGGGAAATTGATCGTGTTGTAGATGGCCATCGCGGACTGCGTCATGTCCCGGACGCCGTTCCTGTAGAACGGTACCGGGATCGCGATCGGGGTGGCCAGCAGCGTACCCCGGTTCGGGGTAGCGATCATGATCAAGGTGGCCACGTCGGGGTGGTACGACACGTGCTGGCGGGAGTCCACGCCGCCCTTGCTGTGCGCGACGATGCTGATCCGGTCCACGCCGAAGCGGGCCGCCAGGTCCGCCACGAAGGCGGTGATCTTCTTGCCGTTGTCGGCCACGAAGCCGTTCTTGTCCACCTGGATGATCCGGAAGGCGATGTCCTCGTCGGTCAGCGTGTTCACCCACGCCGACTGGAACCAGGAATCGGCGCTGCCGATCCAGCCGTGCACCAGCATGACCGGGCGCAAGGCCACCTCGGAGCCCGCCGGCGGCGCCAGGGCGAGCCAGTCGACGGTGAAGGTCATGAACCCGTCGGACTGCGGCACCACGTCGCCGGTGAACTTGAACGTGATCTCGTTCGGCACCGGGACGCACGTCGCCGCGCACAATTCGGTGGGTGGAGGAAGCTTCTGGCCGGCACACGGGTCGGCCGGGAACCTGAGTGTGCCGACCGGCACGTTGACCGTGTAGGTCTCCCAGTTGCCGACGAACCCTCCCTGGAGGTGCTGCCCGATCGAGACCCCGTTGATGAGGACCTCCACGGTCAGGCCGTCCTGGTCCAGCACGCCGCCGGCGTCCACCGCGGCGATGCGCCCGCGCACCGTGAGCACCATCTGCGCGGTCAGGTAGGACCGCTCGACCCGGCGGTCCACGTCGAGCAGGAAACCCTCGTCGTTCACCGAGCCGGCGAAACGGGTGATCTCCACGCAGGCTTTGACTTCCGGATTTTCCGTGCTCACGACGTGCTCGACGTCCAGCGCGTCCGCCTGGTCGGCGACGAAGACGTTGTCGCTGAACTGCGGCGGATCCATGCCGGAGTCACCCACGCGAACGGCGTCGACCGACGAGACCTGGCAACCAGCCATCGCGACCTCCAGGCGTGCACGGAACGGCAGCGCCGACGCCAGAGTCCAGCTGACCCAGGCCTTAAACGCCTGAGTCCCCTCTGGGGCGGATCAGGGACGCACCACCGACCTATCACAGCGACGCCCAGCAGATCAACTACGTATCGCCGGGTGACCAGGCAGCCAGCGAGTCAGCCAGCGCCTTCACCACGACCAGCCAGCACTGGTACTTCGTGGACGCTATCGACGTCCAGGCCGGCCCCCAGATCCGCGGCACGGTCGTCGCCTTCGGCGACTCCATCACCGACGGCTATCAGTCCACCGTCAACGCCAACGCCCGCTGGCCCAACGACCTCGCGCGGAACACGGAAACCGTGCCGGATGGAGGTCAGGTGCAATCCATGTGGAGTCTGGATGGAGAAGGCGCAGACCGACTCGCTGCGGGAAGGTCGTGATGTGGACGTTCCGGCGGTCGCACCCGCGTGGCCGACCAGGCCCGCCGCAAAGCGCCACGCCCGGGCGCGTGAAGCTGGCAGCTGCCGTCCGTTAACGATCGTTTACGGACGGCCGCTGCCAGCAGGCGTCCCGGGACGATCCGGGGCGATCTCTGGCCGGGCAGGAATGTCAGCGGGCCGCCGTATGGTGCAGGCAGCCCGTTGCCCATCATGTGCAGGTGCGTGATGACTCCTGACCAGGCCCGCGACCTGGACCGGCGGCTGCTGGCCGCCGAGGCGGAGCAGGCCGCCGCGGGATGGGTGTACCTGACCGTGCACGGCTGCGTCATCGGGTCCGACGCTGACCTCGAGCGCTACCACCAGCTGCTGGAGGCCTTCGATGAAGCGGCTGCCGGGCGGGAAAGCAGGCACTGCAGCTCCCCGGCCGGCCTTACCTTCGGCATCCGCGGCCAGGCCCGCGGGCAGGCCACCCGCGTTGAGGATGCGCTGGCGCGGATGGCGATCCTGCGCGCCGGGCTGGACGTGCTGAACCCGTGCGGCCTGTTCGGGCCGCACGGGGATATCCATGATGGTGCCCGCTGAAGACGGCACCCGCGCCGGGTGGAATGAGTAGTATCGTTGCCTGGGCGTACCGGGTGCCGGGCCGGGTGTGACAGTCGGCGGCTATGTCCTGGATCACACCCCCGGCCTGCCCGGCTTCACGCCGGTCCTTCCCGGTGACCGCCGTGTCTTCGCCGGTGTGCCCCGCCGGCCGTGTTCCCCGGTGTGCTGCAGGTGCCGCGGACGCTGGTGCGGGTATCACGCCTCAATCCCGGGCCTGTGGCCCAGTAGGCCGCGGCCCGCACGAGCGCCCGGGAATCCGTTAGGGCGTGATTGTTCCGCCTCCCTCGAGGCCTTCGTAACCGGCGGCATGACCGGGCTCTCACACCCGGAAGGCGCGCCTCCCCGGCGGGACGCGGCCCGGGGCCGCCGACGCCGAACCCAAAGCAGCGGAAGCAGGTGCGTGATGACCACTCTCGCCGAGCTCGCCAAAGCCGAAGCCGCCGCCGACGCGCAGCGCCGCGCGGTCGCCGCGGTCCCGGAGGTGTTCCGCCCGCCCGGCGCCGCCCGTCAGGCATGGACCCGCTGGGAAGCCGCCCACCAGGCCCTCGCCCGGGCCCGGGCCGCGCAGATGAGCCCTGAGGCGGGGCAATGCCCGCCGTTACCTGGCCGTGATGCTAAACGTTGGATTTCCGCTGGATGATCCGAGCGGGCCTCGGGCTCGTCGCGCCCAGCCTCGGGGCCGTCCTCCTCGGCCTCCTGGTCCTCCGCCTCAGCCTGAGCCTTGGCGTTCAGGGCGGCGGCGGCCTCCTCGGGGCTTGAACAGCAACGGAACGGCCAGTGGCGATAGCGGGCTGAGGACCGCTGGGTTACCGCCACCGGCCGTTCGGGTGTCAGGCCGGGTTCCGTGGCGGGAGGATGGAAGACTTGCCACGTGCCTAGGCGTACGTGGCTCGACAGCAAGATCGACGTGTTCCTGGAGGAGCTCGCCGCGTCCGGCATGCACCTGGACCGGCAGCGTGCCGGTGAGCTGATCACCGGGCAGGTCCGTGCGGTAGCAGCCCTGATGAGGGTCACCGAGGCCACCGCCCGCACCTATCTCGGCGATGAGATCATCACGGGCATGGCGCGGCGGATGCTGTTCGAGGTCGCCGGCGAACGGCCCGGCGCCGACCTGCTGGAGGTGCCACGGACCGTTCCGCTGCCGCTGGCCCTGGTGGGGATCACCATCGCGGCCCTGGCCGAGGCGATGCAGGTCCGGGCGGCGAATGAGCCGCCCGGTCACCTCGGGGACGTCATCACCAGCTACGCGCAGACACTGTCCGGGTTCGGGCAGATCACCGCCGGCGCCGCGCCAGGGCAGGGCGGCAACCCGGCGGAGATCCTGTTCCCGCCGGCGTTGCTGCGCCGCGCGGCCAGGTACATCAGCGGCGCCGCCGACCTGGCCGCGAACGGCGGCAAGCTCCCGGACCGGATTCCCGAGACGGCACGCAGCGAGCTGGCCGCGACCCTGCGCCGGGACGCTGACGGACTGATCGCGATCACGGCCACCGGCTGATCCTCATGGCCGCCAGCACTCTTCCGGGATCCGAACGGCCACCGTCGGTAACCCAGCGGCCCTCAGCCCGCTATCGCCACTGGCCGTTCCGTTGTTGCTCAAACCCCAGTTCCTGTCAGGAACTCCACCGGCATGGCCGCAAGATAGCCCCGACCCACCGGTAACTAGCTGAAAGTAACCAGACAGGCACCCAGCGCGCCATATCCCGGATCAGTAGTTCTGGAACGGCCAGTCACGCTAAGCCCGCCTGGGATGGGGGTCCTTAGCGTGACTTCTCGTTCCGCTGCTGCATCAGCCCCGTTCCGGGCCGATGGCAGGATGGCCGCCATGGCAAACACCAAGCACGCGAAGCCAGGCCCGCACACGGCAACGGGGCGAACCGTTCACACGATCAAGGTCACCCTGCGGGGCTCCCAGCCTCCGATCTGGCGCCGCCTGGAGGTGCCATCGGCCAGCACTCTTCAGCAACTGCACAACATCATCCAGTCGGCCTTCGGCTGGGAGGACTACCACATGTGGGCCTTGGAGACCGCAGGGCAGCGGTACGGCGCCGCCGGCAGTGATCTGGGAATCCGCAGCGCGGCGTCGAAGCGGCTGGGCCAGGTGGCCCCACGCGTCGGTGACAAGCTCCGCTACACCTACGACTTCGGCGACGACTGGGAACATGACATCATCGTCGAAGCGGTCACCGAGGCCGAGCCCGCCACCGCCTACCCCCGCTGCCTCACCGGCCGAAGGGCCTGCCCACCGGAGGACTGCGGCGGTATCTGGGGATACGGCTACCTCGTCGAGATCCTCGCCGACCCCGCGCACGAAGAACACCAAGAACGCCTGGAATGGCTCGGCCTCAACTCAGCGGATGAGTTCGACCCCGCCGCCTTCGACCTGGCCAAGGTCAATTCCGCGCTGGCCGCCCTCGCCACGGTACTGGTCAAGGGCTGACACATCGCCACCTGATGTCGATCGGCCGGGCCGGGCAGCCGGATAGCGGCCGACGAGCTGGCTGACGCTGAGCCGCCCGGCACGCAGCGCATTCCTCAGCGTCCGTGGTGCCTGCGGCGGGAAGTGCTCCATCTGGTGCAGGACCTCTCAGGCCCTGCCTTGACTGCACCGGTGAATGAGCCGGTGGCCGGGCCCAGGTCATGTAACAGCGGCTCACAGCCGGTGGCAGGAGCGCGCGGCCGGCGGCGCGGCGGCCGGGAGGGCGCGTCGGCCTGGAG
>Ga0335078_10005643_pt1 | contig 18500 bp, 17 predicted proteins | sample Lox_Sample_32_FD_206711 | JGI IMG/M metagenome (GOLD analysis project Ga0335078, IMG submission 206711) | Soil microbial communities from Loxahatchee National Wildlife Refuge, Florida, United States - Lox_Sample_3.2 | ecosystem: Environmental > Terrestrial > Soil > Wetlands | place: USA... | reverse complement strand
GAAGCCGTTGATACCTACTTTGATAGACATGATTCCTCCGAATGAACGATAGAAGATACGGATGAAAAAAGTATTGAAACCGGAAACTAAAAATGGTAGCAGGGAAACAAGCTATGCAGCAAATTAAGACTGTCTTAGCCTTTACACTCGAATCACCCACAAGGGTATGCTACTTCTATTTCGATATATACGTTCTTCTTGCTCCAGATAGGCAACCGCGCCAGCCAGTACTTGCGATTAATAGCCTGTCGTGCCTGCGGCCAGTCTTCCGCAGGAAGGATGCGGCCCGTTCCCTCGAACTCTGGCCCAGTCACCTTGCCGCGAATTGTGCAAGGCGCAACCCGCACCTTGGGATTATTGCGCAGCCGCTTACACTTTCCCGAATCCGGACGGCTCATCACATAGATCTTTCCCCCGGCTTCGCCGAACCAGACCGGTGTCGCTACCGCCGCACCATTCTTGCGGAATGTGGTCACGAGTACGTACTTCCGGCCTTGGATCTCAGTCGGGATCGGCATCAACCCATTCTACGAGAGTCCGGCCGCCCCCGGCGCACCCAGGGACGCATTGCCGTATCCCCTCCCGGTATGTTACAAGCCAAACATGCGCAAATGGATGCGCGAGCGCCTTAAGCGCCGCAAGCCTCAGCCGGAGAAAGCCGGTGCCGAACCCGCTCCCGCACCGCTGCAACCGGCCTTTTACGATACCGAACCCCCCCGTGACGAACCGAAGGCCGAGCCAAGCCGCCCCACCGCGGAAGCCGCAGAGCCCGAGACCAACGAGCCCGAGGCGGATGTGCCAAGCCGGGCGCCGTCGCAACCGGTTTCCGCCGCTCCCGGCGGCAACGAAGGCGGCCCTCGTCGCCGTCGCAAGAGAGGCCGCGGTGGCCGAGGCCGGGGTGGCGCTGGCGGGCAGCGCACGCCGCTGACGCCGGCCACGCCCATCGCCCCGGCGGAGGTTCCTTCGGAGCCTGTTTCACCGGATCAGCCCGCCGCCTCAACCGCCGCTGTCCCTCCAGTTCCTCCGCGCCCGTCGCGCGGCACAGTCGTCCTGGCCATCGGCTTACCCGGATCGGGCAAGAGCTCCTGGTTCAAACGGCACAAGATCACCCCGCTTTCGAGCGACATGTTGCGCGCGCTCCTGTTCGACGACGCCGATGAGCAGCGCTTTCAGGATCTCGTCTTCTCCAACCTGCGTTCCATGTTGAAGGCCCGGCTGATCGCGCGCCGCCCTTTGAACTACGTCGACGCGACCAACCTCACCTCGCACGACCGCCATAGCTGGATCAAGCTGGCGCAGGATTACGGCTACGAAGTGCAGGCCGTATTTTTCGATGTGCCGATAGAGGTTTGTCTGGAGCGCAACCGCAAGCGCCAACGCGTTGTCTCCGAAGATGTCATGCGCCGCATGGCGGCAAAACTAAAGCCCCCCGCGTTCGAAGAGGGCTTCTCCAAAATCACCGTCGTACGAGTGAAGCAAAAAGAAAATACCGAGTGATCTCTTCTTGTCGTCGTTATCCTGCGCGAAGAATTAACAGTTTGTCATCTGAGCGAAGTTGTCGTCCGCCCTCCGGCGGACGACAACGTAGTCCAAGGATCTGTTGTTCCCGGTTCCATCCCATCTCTAACCCTTCAAGTATGGCAGCAACTCCTTGAACGCTCCCGACCCTGACGATCGCAGCAACTCATAAATAATCATCTCCGTCGAAGAGAGCACCGCCCCCGCCGCGCGCATCCTCTCCAGCCCGATCTTCCAGTTCCATTCCGTGCGGGAGCCGACCGCATCCGAAGCCACGTGCACGATATACCCCTCGCGCAGCGCCCCGAGCGCCGTCTGCGTGACGCAGATATGACTTTCCATTCCGCACAGCAAAGCGGTATTGCGGTTGCCCGGCAGACGCTTCAGCAGCGAACAGAAAACATCGCTGCCGAAACACGAAAAAGTTTGCTTGTCGATTGCCTCAGCCTCAGGCAGCAGGCAAGCGATCTCAGGCACAACCCTTCCCAATCCTTTGGCATATTGCACCGTCATCACCGCCGGAATCTTGAGCAGGTTCGCCAGCCGGATCAGCAGCTGCGAGTTCTTCACCAGTAGCTCTTTATTGAAGATTGGCGGCAGCAGCTTTTCCTGAATATCAATAACCAGAAGGGCGCATTGCTCAGCGACCAGCGGCCGGCGGGCGATCTCGGAATAGTCGTTCCCGAGCTGGGCGATGCTGCCGAGAGTACTAACCATAAGATTCTCCTGCTCAAATCTTAAACGTGAGCAGGACGAAAGAACAGGCGCCGGAGATGTTCCATGAGACGATCCCACCTGCCACAACCGTCAGGTTGACCCTGAAGCATCCAGCCCATAAAATCAAAGCGTCGGTCACTCACCCATCGGCACACTGCCCCCTCGTTCAACGGCAGGACAGCTGACTCTGGATCAGCATATCGGGGTTCGAATCCCTGGGGGGCAGCCAAATCTTTTAGAATGACTCTCAATTGTTTTTAGCTGCCGTGAAGCGACATCCCAAAATTACTCTCCCCACCGGCAACTTTTCCCGCTTCCACGCCTCCCTACTTTCTTAACCTGTTGTTCCGGCGACGAAACTTTGGCCTTCCGCTTGCCTTGTAGTGAGCCATGAAATGGATACGGACTGTCGAACAATTCCTCGAACTGGCTGCTGCTCTGTGGTTGCTCCAGATTGTCTTCCAATTGAGAGGCAGCAAGAACCATTCCGCCTGAGCTTTGCTTGTCAGGCCAACGCTTCCCAGCGGCGAGATGAACTGTTCCCGCCGCGCGCTGCGGTTGACTTAGGCGCATCCCTGACTCCCCCTACAGACTCTGGCGGCGAATTGTAGGATATCCACCTTAGAGAAGCTGCAGCCATCCTTCCCCTATACTGTCCACGCGCTGCCGTCCAAGTGATCCCGGTCAGGAGCGCCATGCGTCGTATCGAGGATGACATTCGGACACTGTGCGCCCGCCTTCTTGCTGCGAAAAATGACAAGGAAATCCGGCCCATTGTTGCCGAGCTGAGAGCGGCGCTACGGACCCAGATCAGGCGCTTGCGCATCCACCTTGCAAAGTACCCGTATGTTCTCGAACGGCGGGTGCGGCGCATGCCTCCGGCTGATCCTGCGGCTGGGGTCGAGGACGGGGCAAAAAACGCGAGCCTGCCAACTCCTCGGCGCTCTCGATAAGAGCGGGCCGTAAGTTCCCAGGCCGGCTCTAATCTTCGCTCGGCCGCTGCTGCTTCCGACGTTCGCTTCTCTCATCCAAAGCGCGGCTGATTTCTGCGGCCAGCTCTAACAGTTTTTCGGGGTCCTGCTCGTTGACGGCCACTTCGCACAGTTCCTGCCAGCGCTCTTTCGCCTTCCCTGGCATGGTGGTCATAAGGCTCTCCGCACAGCCAGAGTGTGCCAGAACTTCTTTCAACCCGCAGGTCGCGAAATAGTTGCCCACAGCCTATCGAATTCCCGAGGGCCGCCGGATCGCCTTAGCAATTCAGGAAAACTACAGGAAAGACAGTATTGCAGCGCGTCATCTGCGGTTTTACGATTACTCACGCTACTTGTTCCGGGCGGTCATGGGTTAGTGTCTACTGTACCCTTGGGAGCGAGACGTTTGACCCTCACGGCCGCCCTTCTAAGCTTCATCGTTTCCCGGCACATCTGACCGGTTCTTCCCTCGACGGTACCGCTATTTGACATGTGTTCATGTTTCTGCAAATATGGAAATATGAAACGTCGCGTCCCCCTCGAGCAGATTGCCAGGTATGCCGACATGTTCTCCGCCATGGGGACAGAGCCCCGGCTCCGCGTCATGCAGCTGCTCTTGTCGGCTCATCCCGAGGGCCTGGTCGTCGGCGAGATTCAGGAAGAGCTGGAGATTCCCAACTCAACTCTTTCCCACCATCTCGACAAGCTCAAGCATGAAGGCCTGGTCCAGGTTTCTCGCGAAAGCACGTTTCTTCGCTACACCGCCGATACCGAAGCGCTCCGCGAGTTGCTCCAGTTCTTGTACGCGGAATGTTGTACCCGTAACCAGGCTCTGAAGCCGCAGGAGATCGTGCAGATCTGCAAATAACGAAGAGGACTACCATGCTCAACACAGAAATAAAGGAAGTCGTGAAGCAGAAATACGGCGAGGCGGCTCTGCGCGTCAGGACGGGCAAGGGCAGCGCCTGCTGTGGGGCGACTGCAGGCGATAGCCTGTCCTGCGATCCCATCACCGCAGACCTTTACGACGCATCGCAAGCGGCCCAGATTCCGCAGGAAGCTCTCCAAGCATCTTTCGGCTGCGGCAATCCGACCGCCCTCGCCGAACTCCATCCCGGAGAGATTGTGCTCGATCTCGGCTCTGGCGGCGGCATCGATGTCCTGCTCTCCGCCAGGCGCGTCGGCCCCACCGGCAAAGCCTACGGCCTGGACATGACCGACGAAATGCTCGCTTTGGCGCGAGAGAACCAACGCAAGGCAGGAGCCAGTAATGTCGAGTTCCTGAAAGGCGAGATCGAGCACATTCCCCTTCCCGACGGCTCGGTTGACGTCATTATTTCCAACTGCGTCATTAACCTCTCCTCTGACAAGGATCGCGTTCTGCGGGAGGCGTTTCGCGTGCTTAAACCGGGAGGAAGATTCGCCGTGTCGGACGTGGTAACCCGGGGAGAGATCGCGCCGAATATCCGCGAGAGTGTGATGCTGTGGATCGGCTGTGTCGCCGGCGCACTGGAGGACGAAGAATACCGCGCCAAGCTTCAAGCCGCAGGATTCACGCAGATCGAAATCGAACCGACTCGTGTCTATCGCACGCAAGACGCCCGCGAGTTTCTGCGGGATCAACATATTGATGCCGGCGCCCTCGCTCCTCAGGTAGACGGAAAGTTCATGAGCGCATTCATTCGAGCCATCAAGCCCGCGGGCGTCCCGGCACAGCCGTGTTGCGGGCCTACCTGCTGCAACTAGGAGACACCGTATATGCAGGGCCGCTACAACGTTCTGTTTTTATGCACCGGCAATTCCGCGCGTTCCATCATGGCCGAAGCCATTCTGAACTTCAAAGGCAGGCCGAATTTCACTGCCTACAGCGCAGGAAGTCATCCCTCGGGAACGGTTCGCCAGGAGGCCTTGCAGCAACTGCAAATGGCGCATCTGCCAATCCAAGGTCTGCGCAGCAAAGCCTGGGATGAATTCTCCCTGCCCGGTTCCCCCAAACTCGATTTCGTGTTCACTGTTTGTGACAACGCTGCAAAAGAGGTCTGCCCGGTTTGGCCCGGCCAGCCGATGACCGCCCATTGGGGCGTTCCAGACCCGGCGGCAGTACGCGAAAGCGAGGCGGAAGTCGAGCGCGCCTTCCGCGAGGCGTTCTTCATCCTGGATCGCAGAATCAGTTTGTTTCTCTGCTTGCCGTTGAAGAGCTTGGACCGCCTCGCATTGAAGAGGGAACTCGACAACATCGGTCAGACGATGACACCCGTTCCCCACGATTAGCATTTTGTTCGACCGGAGAGCAAGTTTTCTATAGGCTATCGCGCCGCGGGGATCACCAATGAAAGCAACTACACGTCTCAGTTTTCTGGATCGCTATCTGACCGCCTGGATTTTTGTCGCGATGTTGGCGGGCGTGGTGGTGGGATGGCTAGCGCCGGGAGTCGTGCCGTTTCTGAACCGCTTTAACATCGGCACCACCTCCATCCCCATTGCGGCGGGATTGATTGTGATGATGTATCCGCCTTTTACCAAGGTGCGCTATGAGGAGTTGCATGAGGTCTTTCGCAACAAGCGCGTGCTTGGCCTTTCGCTGGTCCAGAACTGGGTCGTAGGGCCGATTCTGATGTTCGTTTTAGCCGTCGTATTCCTGCGTGGGTATCCCGAATACATGGTCGGGCTGATCATGATCGGTCTTGCGCGTTGCATCGCCATGGTCATCGTATGGAACGAACTGGCCCGGGGCGACTCGGAATATGCGGCTGGCCTGGTAGCCTTCAATTCGCTCTTCCAGGTCTTTTTCTACTCGTTCTACGCCTGGTTCTTCATCACATTTCTTCCCGGCAGGTTCGGCCTTCGCAGTACCGTCGTCAATGTATCGATCGCTCAGATTGCAAAGAGTGTCTTTATCTATCTGGGAATTCCGTTTCTCGCCGGGTTGCTCACTCGCACCGCACTGCTTCGCGCCAAAGGGCACGATTGGTATAACCGCAACTTCGTTCCCCGCGTAAGCCCGCTTACGCTGGTTGCCCTGCTTTTCACGATTGTGGTGATGTTCTCCCTCAAAGGTGGCTACATTGTCCGTCTGCCATTGGACGTCCTGCGCATCGCCGTGCCGCTCTTTATTTACTTCGTGCTGATGTTCTTGGTGTCCTTCTACATGGGCAAAAGAGTGGGCGCAGACTATTCCAGGACCACCACCCTGGCATTCACGGCCGCCTCCAACAATTTCGAACTGGCGATCGCAGTTGCCGTGTCAGTATTTGGCATCAATTCCGGAGCTGCCTTCGCGGCTGTCATTGGTCCCTTGGTCGAAGTGCCTGTGATGATCGCGCTGGTCAACGTGGCTTTTTACTTTCAACGCCATTTTTTCCCCAACCCGCAGCCGGCCACCATCGAGCCAGTGGGCTCTCCTGTCAGCTAGACGTGTCTGATAAGTCCGGCAGGAATCAGCCGTTCTCGGCTGCCGCCAGAGTCTTCACCGGAGGCGTTACACCGGGTTCAGCACCAGGAATCTTTGGCCCGGGCGTATGGACAGTCTTCGCTCGCAGAGTTTCCGCCAGACTGCTTCCCGACGTGAGCTCAAGTGAACCCGGCAGATGATCATCGCTGGGCAGCATGCCGATCGCCTGATTCCGCCCCGATCGTTTGGCCTCATACAAGGCAGAGTCCGCGAGCTGCAGCACTTTTTCGTAGCGCACCATCTCTGGAACATGCATGAACCATGGAAATACCGACCAGCCGACCGAGCACGTGCGCCGGATCTGTTGCCCGCCGGGCAGATCAAACGGCTTACTCGCAATGGCCTCCAGGACTCGAGTCGCCAACGTGCCAGCCTCTCCTCGATTGCTGTAACGCGAGACCACCAGAAATTCCTCGCCGCCCCAGCGGATTAATTCATCCGAGTAGCGCATCGCGGAGCTGATCCGCCGCGTTATCTCGATAAGAACCTGATCGCCGACATCGTGCCCATAGCGGTCGTTGACCTCCTTGAAATGGTCCACATCGATCAGGTAAAAGATCAGGTCGCGATTTTTGTCGTACGCCGGCGCCTGTGGCGAATAACCGCGCACCACATGCCGCACGTCGTTCTCGATCGTAGTGGTGAAGAATCGCCGATTGCGCGCCTCCGTGAGCAGGTCGGTAAGGGAAGCTTCGCGCAAATCCTGATTCGCCCGATCCAGTTCCCGATCCAGCCGATGCTGCTTCAATGACCTCAGTCCGCCGATCGCCACAATGCTGACCAGCGTTAACAACAAGCGGAAATTCCGCACTTCGTCCGGTGCGTCGCTGACATAGATCGACCACGCCGCCAGAAACGGCAGGGAAAGCGCAGCCGCCATGGCCAGCACCGAAACCCACGCTCCCCATTTGTCGGCGACTTCCCGAGTGGGCTCGAATCGGGGCACCGGCGGAGGCGCTGTGGCCCCAATCCAGACCAGCCAGACCATGGAAATCGCCAGGGGAATGTCATACGCGCTGCCGGTGTAATACTTGCCCGAGTCAATGGCCACATCAGCGGCCACCGAAACCAGCGCGTACAGCAAGCTCGCCCCGAACAGATTTCCATACAGAGTCCGCCACGCGCCGCTGCTACGTCTCCACACCACGGCCGCGCTGGCCAGAAAAACCACATGTTCCAGGAAATATAAGATGTCGAAGTTGCGGCCGTAAATGGCCGCTTGCGGGCGCACGTACTGCCAGGGAATGACCACAAAAAGATAGAGATAGAGCCACCAGATCAACAGCAATACGAAATCGATGGTGCCAATCCGGTTGGACTGTTCTCCGCGGTTGATGTGCGGCCGCACCGTCAACGCTGCCATCATCGGCACCAGGTGGAGAAACAGGGCTACATCCGCAACAAATGGGTTCGGCACTTCCTGACGTAGGAATACTTCAAAGACGGTCCACAGGATTTGAACCAATAACCAGATCCCGCAACCCAAAGACATCAGTACCCAGAACAAGCGGCTGCGGCGTTCCTGAGTCACGGTGTGGGGAAGAAAAACCAGCAGAATCAACACCAGCAGCAGGCACTGACTGAGATCTCCCAGCGTAGTCAGGAGATAGCTGCGCCCCACCGTGAACGACAGCACGGATTCCAGGCACACAATCAGCCCGGCAACCCACATTAACAATTGTTTTTTCGCTGGCAGACGCAATTCTCCCACGCCATTGTAGAACCCCATTCCAGCCGGTCGGAGTTACTGAAGTCACCATCCGCCATTACGGACAAAGCACCCGATTTGTCATCCCGAACCCCGGCGCACTTCGGGCCGGGGGAGGGATCTCGCGCGAAGCGTAGTCGGCTCGCTCTTTTCGGTTGCGGACTACCCAATTACCTCCGACTATTGACAGCCCCGCAAACCCGATGCAATAGTTATGTTTGCCGTTTTCAGGACAGGGATTTTTACCCAGCCCACTCACTTGCGATTCTGCACCTGCAACGCGACGGACTTTGCCCGCAAACTGCGGTCACGTGGAACCGTGAAGGGCTCATCGGCGCCGCTGTCATCCCTGTTGATTCTGCCGGTCCTCATTATTACCACCACGCCTGTTATTACAGGCGTGATTACAGGGGCAACCAGCGGATGATGTAGCCGAAAACGAAAGTGAAAAAGGCCATCATCCAGAGAAGATGATGGCCTTTCAGTTTTGAGAACAGTTTGGCTCAAGGGGAAGCGCATGATCGTCATGAAATTCGGCGGGACTTCGGTGGAAGACGGCAAAGCCATCGACCGCGTGGCGCAGATTGTCTCCGCTCGGCTCGATCAGAATCCGGCGGTGGTAGTCAGCGCCATGTCCCGCATCACCGATTCGCTCGTGGCCATGTCTCACCTGGCTGCCGCAGGTTCTCTGGACGAAGCCTTGCGGTTGCTCCGCCAGTTGCGCCAGCGGCATCTTGCTGTGCTGGGATCGCTGGTGAAGCCCAAGGCACAGGGCCCGGTTCGCGCGGATCTTCAGACGTTATTCGATTCCATGCAACAGGTACTGCGCGGCGTAGCCGCTCTCGGCGAACTCTCTCCCCGCACTACCGACAGCATTCTTTCCTTCGGCGAACTTCTTTCCAGCCGTATGGTCACGGCGGCGTTCCGTGCCCGGGGACTCGACGCCGTGCTGGTCGATTCCCGGCAGACCATCGTCACCGATGCGTCCCATACCCGCGCGGTTCCGCAATTTCATCTGACCAATCAGCGGATGCGGAGTGCTGTGCAGCCGTTGCTGGACGCCGGCCGCGTCCCGGTGATGGGCGGATTCATCGCCGCCACCGCCGACGGAATCACTACCACGCTCGGCCGCGGCGGCTCCGACTTTTCCGCTGCCATTGTGGGCGCGGCTCTCCGCGCCCGCAAAATCGAGATCTGGACCGATGTCGAAGGCATGATGACCACGGATCCGCGTTTGTGCCCGGACGCGCAACGCATCGCTGTCATCGGCTTCGACGAAGCTTCCGAGTTAGCCTACTTCGGCGCCAAGGTTCTGCATCCCGCCACGCTGATTCCCGCGGTCGAAAAGAACATTCCGGTCTACATTCTCAACTCTCGCAATCCGGAGTCGAAAGGCACCTGCATTCGCACCCACGCCCCGCGCAGCAAAACTGTCTTGCGTGCGATTGCTGCCAAGCGCGGAGCAAAAGTCATCAACGTGCGATTGCCTCGTATGCTTGTAGTTCACGGCTTTCTGCACGCGCTGTTTGAAGCATTCGACCGCCATGCTTGCCCGGTTGATCTGGTTTCCTCTTCCGAGGTCAGCGTTTCGGTAACCGTCGAAGGCGCCCGCGATCTCAGCGGGCTGGTTCAGGATCTGAAGCGTTTGGGCAACGTCGAGGTAGAAGACAAGAAGGCCATTGTCTGCCTGGTAGGCGAGAACCTTCGCGGCCGCATCGGCGTCGCCGCCGATGTCTTCCACGTGCTGGCAAATAGCGGCGTCAACGTCCACATGATTTCTCAGGGCGCTTCCGAGATCAATATCAGCTTTGTGGTCGAAGAAACCGACGTGCCCGAAGCGGTAAGGCATCTGCACGCCCATTTTTTCTCTCAGGAAGCTACGTCGAAAATCCTGAGTGCGGCAGCAGCGAACTGATTCGTTCTATGACTGGCTTCGTCATTCCGGCCGGAGCGAAGCGCAGTGGAGGAATCTGCTTCTTGCTCGGGGCGCCCGGCACTTAAAGTAAAGGAGAACCATGGACTACAAGTCGCAGTACCTCTGGATGAACGGCAAGCTGGTCGCCTACCAGGACGCCACCCTTCACTTTCTCTCGCCAGGTCTGCATTACGGCATTGGAGTTTTCGAAGGCATCCGCTGCTACGCCACCGATCAGGGGCCTGCGGTTTTCCGCTTGCCCGAACACATGCAGCGCCTGATGGGGTCAGCCGCGGTCCTGGGCTGGCGCGAGCTCCCCTACACCGTCGAGGTCCTCACCGAGGCGGTAAAACAGGTCATCGCCGCCAACGAATTCACTGATTGCTACATTCGTCCGGTAATCTATCTCGCCGAAGGCGGTTGGAATCTCACCATCGACGGAGGCAAGCCGCATGTTGGCATCGGCGTCTGGAAGTGGGACGCTTATCTGGGAAAAGACGCGCTGGAGCGCGGCGTCCGCGCCAACACCTCCTCTTTCACTCGCCACCACGTCAACGCGACCATGACCAAGGCGAAGATCTGCGGCAACTATGTGAACTCGGTCCTCGCCAAGTCGGAATCGATGCGCCTCGGCTTCGACGAAGCCATCATGCTCGATCCCCAGGGTTACGTTGCCGAATGCACCGGAGAAAACTTGTTCGTTGTACGCGACAATCAGCTCTTCACCACGCCCTCGGCCGAAGTTCTCGAAGGGATTACGCGTGATTCCGTCATCATGCTGGCCCGCGATCTCGGCCACGCAGTCGTTGAGCAGTCCATCTCGCGCGACCAGCTTTATCTGGCGGACGAGGTTCTGGTTTGTGGCACCGCCGCCGAAGTAATCGCACTGCGCGAGATCGATTTCCGCAAAATCGGCTCCGGCGCGGGCGGACCGGTAACTCGTCGCCTGCAGCAGGCTTTCTCGGACCTGGTTCGGGGCCGGCACCACCGCTCCAAAGAATGGCTCACTCCGGTGCCGCCCAGTTCGTCGCTCCGAGCTCTGCCGCTATCCCCGCATTCCAGCACTCGCGTGGAGATCGCTTAGGCATGACACCGGTTGCTCACGAGTCCGGAAAATCGCGGCCCAGCTCAACTGCCGCTGTGTGCAAAGTCGGGCTGGTCGGATTCGGCACCGTCGGCAGCGCCGTCGCCCGCCTCCTGTGCGCCCGTAGCGACGAGCTCCATCTGCGGATCACTCACATTTTCGCCCGCAATCCGCAACGCAGAAAAGTGGACTGGATGACCGGTGACGTTTGCTGGACGGATAATTTCGATGCAGTCCTCGCCTCCGATGTCGAAGTTATCGTCGAATTGATCGGCGGCCTCGAACCCGCGCACGATTGGGTGCGTCGCGCATTGCAGGCCGGTAAGTCCGTGGTCACCGCCAACAAACAATTGATCGCCCATCGCGGATCGGAACTGCTCGAACTCGCGCGCGCGCAGAAAAAGCACCTCGCCTTCGGCGCCTGCGTAGCCGGAGGAGTTCCGGTTCTCGCCGGGCTCCATGAGGGTCTCGCGGGCGATCGTCTGGTCAAAGTCTGCGGCATTCTCAACGGCACTTGCAATTACATCCTCACCCGCATCGAGCAGTCGGGATCAACATTTGGTGACGCCCTCGAAGAGGCGCAGGCAGCTGGTTTTGCGGAGGCGGACGCGTCCGAAGATGTCGACGGTTTCGATGCCCGCGCGAAACTCGTCGTTTTAGCTCGCGTAGGCCTGAACGCCGCAGTCGCGCCGCAACAGGTCCTGTGCCGGTCCATCCGTGAGCTCTCTCATGTCGATTTCGACTACGCGCGCGAACTCGGTTGCACCATTCGTCAAGTTGCGCGAGCGGAAGTGCATGGTGGCACACTGTTCGCCGCGGTCGAACCGACGGTGGTTCCTCAGAACTCGCGGCTGGCCAGCGCATCGGGAAGTCACAACCTGGTGGTCAGCACCGGGGAATTCGGCGGAGATACCGTCTTTGCCGGTCATGGCGCAGGCGGCAATCCTACGGCGGTCGCCGTGGTTTCCGACCTGTTATATATGGTGCGTCATCGCTCCGGCGGAATCGCCGAACCCGATCGTCCAGAGGCAAGCCCGTACGAAGTCTCCCACGACTTTGAGACTCCGCACTACCTGCGTTTCGTGGTGAAAGATGAACCCGGCATCATCGCCGGTCTGGCCGGCGTTCTTTCCCGCCACCGTATTAATATCGACGCCGTTTTTCAGCGGCCGGGTCACCAGCTGGCCTCTCTGCCTTTTGTGATCACTTTGGAAGCCTGTACGACCAGCCGCGCCGAAGCCGCGCTGGCCGAGATGAACCAGTTCGCTTTTCTGGTACAGCCGCCGTTACGAATGCCGATTCTTCGATAAGAACGTTATGGTAACCCTCGACCACGTCCGCGCCGCCTTACAACGAATTCGCGAAGCCATCAATTTGACTCCCTGCACACGCTCTCACGCTTTGTCGGAGTCGACTGGAAGTTCGCTCTTCCTGAAATTGGAAAACCTGCAGAGGACGGGAGCCTTCAAGGAGCGCGGTGCCCTCAATAAACTTCTTACCCTCACTCCGCAGGAGCGCGAGCGTGGATTGGTCACCGCCTCCGCCGGCAATCACGCTCAGGCCGTCGCCTATCACGCCACTCGCGTGGGTATCCGAGCCGAAATCTGGATGCCCCTCACTACGCCGCTGGTAAAAATCTCAGCCACGCGAAACTACGGCGCCGAAGTGGTTCTCCACGGCACCAATTTCGACGAAGCCTATCAGGCCGCGCAAGAGCGCTGCGCGGAACAGCACGCCACCTTCATTCATCCCTTCGACGATCCTCACGTGATCGCCGGCCAGGGCACGCTGGGGATGGAATTGCTGGAACAGGTTCCCGACCTCGATGTCGTGGTCGTTCCCGTCGGCGGCGGCGGTCTGATCTCAGGCGTGGCTGTGGCGCTTAAGCACCTTAAGCCCAACACTCGCGTGATCGGAGTTCAGACATCGCACGCTCCCTCGATGTCCGCAGCCATCCAGGCAGGCCATCCCGTCGTTGTGCCCGCCATGCCGACCATCGCCGATGGCATCGCGGTACGCTCCGCCGGAGAAAAAACATTTTCTCTGGTCCAGAAGTATGTCGATGAAATCGTTCTCGTCGACGAAGAAGAAATTGCCAACGCCGTGCTCTTCCTTCTGGAACGAGAAAAGACTCTAGCTGAAGGTGCCGGAGCAGTTGGTGTGGCTGCGCTCCTGCAACACAAACTTAAAGTCGAAGGCAGGAGCGTCGCCGTTATCGTCTCCGGCGGCAACATGGATGTCACGCTTCTGGCCCGCATCATCGAACAGGGCCTGGTAAAGGACGGCCGGCTGGTCCGCCTGCGAGTCTCCCTTCCGGATCATCCAGGTGCACTTCACCGCCTCACCGAAGTCATCGCCGCCAACCGCGTCAATATCGTCGAAACCAGCTACCACCGCGCCTTCCACGGCGCCCGTCTCGGCCACACGGTCATCGACCTCACCATGGAAACTCGCGGCCACGAGCACGGCAGCTCCATGATCGCCGCCCTCGAAAAAGCCGGCTACAATCACGAGCGCATCGTCTGAAACTCTCTTCTTCCAATTGTCATCCCGACCGGAGCGGCATTAGCTTCTTAGCCTTGTCATTCCGACCGTAGCGAAGCGAAGTGGAGGAATCTGCTGTTCGGCCAGTTAAGCAACAACCTAACCGAGCGAAATCAAAGCAACCTTAGACAGCCCCTTTTGCCGAACACGCGTCAGCGTACACCCGCACAACTCGTCGAATGTGATGTTGAATCATTCGCTCGGGAACAGCCCGCAGCTCCCCGCTCCGTACGGCTTCATATTCGAGGGGTAGATATTGGCTAACCAGCGTGAGCGGAATCGTCCTTCCCCGAAGGCTGTCGAACAGTCGAGCCACCTCATCCCGCACCCCCGGCTGGGTCCAATAATATCGGCAGCGATCGCTGTAGCTATAGATGAGATCGCGCCGCACCTCGTCTTCATCGCCGCGATAGTAAGACCGCCAGTATGCCGGATTGCTCAGCATCGCTGCTTCCAGCGCCTCGCGCACCTGGGAGATCTGGTGTTTCGGCACCCTCGCGAACAGCTCCCGCTCAATGGCACTTAAAGCGAGAACCGCCTCCCGGTAGGCAAAGGTCAGCCACGGACCCACTTTCAAGATCGCGAAGTGGTCTTCGACCATCCGGGCTAAGGCTTGCGGAGATTGGTAGTCCGTCGAGTGCGCTTCAAACACAATTCCATCGTGCTTTGATAGTGCAGCCGACAACGCTTGCGCTTTGGCCCGGTCATATTCGAAGATCGCGTCGGATGCGAAATCGACACCCGGTTGTACCACTAACGCGATCACCCGCTCCCACGCGGACGACACTCCACGCTCTGCAAACGCGAGCCGGAAAGCTTCTAATGTTCGATCAACATCCTCCGCCTCGGTTACCGCAGGGGAGTGTGAGTCGACAGACTCTCCACCCGGCGCGGGAACTTCGGTTCCGATCACATAAACCGGTTGCGGAGAGCCCACCGGCAACTCCCGCTGCGCTTCCTCTGCGGCCTGGCACAAAATAGCCGCCCGCTCGGCCACCGTTCGCTCTGTGAGGCTTCCTTTGTCGTCGCCGCAAGGCATGCTCGCGTCGAGATGGATCTTCAAATATCCCGCAACCACACAATCGTGCACCAGGGCGCAAGCTTTACTTAATGCCGAGGCCGACGCTTCCTGCCGCCACGGGAAAGGCCCCAGGTGATCCCCACCGAGCAAGACTCGCTCTGCCGGTAGTCTGGCGCTTCCTGCAGCGGAATGAACGAACTGCGCAAACTCGCTGGGTGTCAGACCGGTGTAACCGCCAAACTGGTTGACCTGGCTGGAAGTCGACTCCACCAGCAGCACCGAGCCATCTTCCAACGACTGCTGTACAGCAGCTTCGATCACCGCCAGGTGAGCGGAGCATACTGAGTAAATGCCACCTTTCCCGGACTGCCGGTTGCCACGCAAAATGTCCCGCAGCCGGATACCCAGATCTTCACGAATTGTCGGTTTGTCTACCAAGGTCGCAGATAAAAGTTTACCGCGGGTGCCCCACCCAAGCTTCTTTTGCTTGGGTGGGGGTTTTAGGATTACCACACAGCGCCGGGGACAAACGCATGATGCAGCTATGGCAGTATCGCCTTGATTCCCGTCAGCTCGCAGAAATCCACCAGCGCCGGATACAAATCCGCCCCATATCCCAGGCATGCATATTCATTTGTCCAACTCTGCAGCATCGCTTCGATGTCGCAATGCGCGGTCACGAAGCCATGCGGCCAGAACGGGATCCCGCATTCATCCAGCCGTTTTTTCACCTGGTTCTTGGGCGGCTCGAAGATGCTGGCGCGCGTGATCACCATCTGAAACTCCCCATTCACTCTCCCGAGCCGCGCCAGAACGCCTTCGCCAACTTTGCAGATCAGCCTCACCGAAAGCCCGCCGGCTTCTCCTTCCGTAGGGATGCCATGCTCGGAAAATCCCGCTGGTCCCAATTCACAGGCCAGCGACGGAGGGCAGGCGCCATCGCCGATGATCTTGATCTCTTGGTTCTTCTTATCGATGTGCTGCAGGTCGCCGTAATATACGCGTTCTTTGCTGAGCTTGGTCAGCAACAAAACAGTGAGGCCGGTATTGAAATCGCCCAACGTCGAAGTGCCGTAACCATCTTCCAGCATCATGCTCTGGGCAAAGCAGGTAGCCGAGTAGTCATCGCCCAGGCCGGGGAAGGATTGAATGGTGTAGAAATCAAATTTTTCTTTGGCCACAACTTTCTTGAGCGCCAGATACAGCCGGATGGAGCGCTCGTTCACCACGTTCTTCTCCGGCGCAGCCCCAAAAAGTTTCCGCAATCTGGGCTGCAGGTTGGCCAGTTCGCGGGGAGAAATCTTCTCCGCCGCGCGAATGACTTCGGTGGTGTCGCGCGAGTCGATATCCACGCCAAACATGCGCATCCACTGCGAAGGGTCCGCCACGCCGCAAGTCTGCCCCATGCCCCGCCCGCCAAACGTGCCCATCGTCGACATATTCAGGAGATTTTTCAGATGAGCGGCGCGCGCATAGCTGACAATTCTGTCCACGGTGCCAGACTCGCCGGCTTCGCCGTAGACAAACTTGTGGGGGACGCCAATTTCGAGCAGGCCGCCATGCATCACCAATCCCCCCACCGGTCGCCAACCTTGCGAGCCGGGATGCGTCCACAGCAACACCGCCTTGCCGTTCGCGGCGTAGTCGCGGATCGCGCCCACCAGATGCGCCGCCCACACCCACGTGCCGGAGAACAGCACGACCATGTCGACGGCATCATTCTCCTTCATCTTTTTGAGTGCCGTCCGCGCCTCTTCTTTGGAGGCGATCACCACGCCGTGCTCCACCACTTTCAATCGTGCCTGTGTGAGCGCCCGTTTCGCCTGCCTCACAATAGCGTCATCGATGAAAGGCGTTCCCATCGGATCCTTGAGCCCGTTCTTATGAACTCCGTAAACTATGAATCCAACCGTCGGTCGAATCACCATTCCTCCTCATTATTGCGGACAATCTTCTCTACTTGGAAAGGCACGCCTTTCGGAATTTTGTAGTTTTGAAATGGCGCGGCTTCAGCCGCGCCGCCACCTTGCTATTCGAAATGACCATCTACTGCCTGAGCGTTGAGCGCCGCTACACTTCGCAATCTTTCGTACTGCTCCACCTGCGGCCCGTAAGCCGCGGCCACCGCCGCGTCCGGTTCAATGACTCCCGCCTCATGCACTACTTGCCCTACAGCCTGGGCAATATCGCCATACTCTCCGGCGGCGACGCCGGCGAGAATCGCTCCGCCCAGGCACACCGCCTCCGGACACCTCATCAGATGCAGCCGCTTTCCGCTAAGCGCGGCCCGCAGCGCCAGCCCCAGTTGCGAGCGCGTCCCGCCTCCGGTGACATAAACATCGTCAAAATCTCCCACCGTCTCCTCCAATGCACTGGCAAGGCTGGAGAATTCGCAAGCTAATCCCTCCAGAATTCCCTTATAAATCTGTGCCCGTCCGGTACCGGGATTCAGCCCAGCGATAATGCCCCGCGAGTGTGGGTTGAAATCCGGATTGCACGTGCCAATCAGGTTGGGCGTCACGCACAGGCCGGTGGGCCCGGCCGGAGCCTGCGCTTCGAGATAGGAATAATGCTCCGCCTCGGAGCTTTCACTACGCCCGCTGCCATTCGCATAGAGAAGCTCGTGGAACCACTTCACCATGATTCCCGAAGGGAAATATGCGATCGTCACAAACTTATCCGGAACCACGTGGCAATAGGAGTTCAAACAGGCGGACAGCCCGCTCTCCGATAAACTCGGAGTATCCGAAGCGGCCAAAAGACACTCGTACGTGCCGATCGAATCCGCCACATGGCCAGGCTCAACCGCGCCAACACCCAAAGCCCCGCAAGGCTGATCGTGTCCACCCAGCACCACCAGAGTTTCCGAACCCACTCCCAACTGCCTCGCTGAATCCGCCTCGAGTTTTCCTGCGATCGTTCCCGCGGGAACGGGAATAGGCAATTGTTCCGAATGCAAATCTGCGGCCGCCAGTATCTCCTCCGACCAGCGCCGCCGGCGGACGTCGAACGCGAGATAGCGGGAGGCCAGAGAATAATCAATATAAGGAGGCAGCCCGAGTCGCAGCAGGATGTAGCCGATCACGCTGACAAAACTTGCCGTAGATGAAAAGACTTCCGGCGCGTGAGCTCGTAGCCACAGAATTTTCGGAACCGGGTACATGGGATGCGCCACCAGGCCAGTGATCTCAAATACTCGCTTGCGGCCAAGTTTCCCTTCCAGCCACTCGGTCTCGCTGGTTGCCCGGTTGTCCTGGTTTAGAATCGCGGGGGCGATCGCCTGGTTTCGCGCATTCACCGGAATGAAAGTCTCGCCGTGGGAGCTCAGGCATATGGCTCGCACCCGATCGGCCAGATCTTTAGCAGTTGCTCGCGAGCAGGTGCAAACCGCATCCCAGAACCGGTTCGGGTTCATCTCGGCGTGGGAAGGCACCGGAAAATCGGGCGTGTAACTGACCGCATGCTGTGCCAGTATCTTTCCCTCGACGGAAAAGGCTACTGCCTTGCACGTGCTTGACCCGATATCGATCGCTAGCAAACTCATGCGACGTCATTTTCTCCCGCTGAATGT
>Ga0335078_10005642_pt1 | contig 18502 bp, 16 predicted proteins | sample Lox_Sample_32_FD_206711 | JGI IMG/M metagenome (GOLD analysis project Ga0335078, IMG submission 206711) | Soil microbial communities from Loxahatchee National Wildlife Refuge, Florida, United States - Lox_Sample_3.2 | ecosystem: Environmental > Terrestrial > Soil > Wetlands | place: USA... | reverse complement strand
TTCGCGACTACAATCCAAGAGCCAAGTGTGCCGCATAGCAACCTCATTTTGATTGGAGGATCTATGACGGCACGATACCAGTACGGTGATTTACGAATCCGTCCTCGCAAGAAGGGGCCGGACGTTTGGCAGTTCAGGTACTTTGACGAGAAGGGAGACCGCGTTCCGGTGTTAATTGGGACCATCGAAAAACTACCGACCAGGGCTGAAGCGGAACGGGCCGTTGAACACTTCCGCATGAAGATCAACTCGCAGAACCCCCAACAACAGTTTCACCGCGTGACGGTGGGTGGGTTGATCGACCGGTTTATGGCGGAGTACGCCCCCAAGCACTGCCGATTAAACACACAGAAGTGCTACCGGGGGGCATTCGATAAGCATGTTCGCCCCAGGTGGGGGAACGAGTTTGTTGATAGCGTAAGAACGATGGCCGTGCAGGATTGGTTGGACAACTACCCACACTCCCGCCAGGTGAAAGCTCATATTCGAAGATACCTGCACATCCTGTTCAATCAGGCTGTTCGGTGGGAGTTGCTTGACCGGAATCCGATTACGCTCGTGCAGCAGTCCGGTAAGCGTTTGAAAACTCCGCGTGCCCTCAGCCTGGAGGAGTTTAAAGCGTACCTAGCCGAGCTTCGCGAACCGCACAAGACCATGGTGCTGGTTGCAACCGGTTTGGGCCTCCGGGCATGCGAACTTCTGGTCCTGATCTGGTCCGATATCGACTTTGAAAGGCTCACGATTTCCATTCAGCGTTCGATAGTAGCAGGTGAAATCAACTCCACAAAAACCACGGCAAGTGAAAGGGTCCTACCGCTTGACCCAGGGCTTGCCGAAATCCTACTCCAGCACAAAGCGCGAAGCACCTTTACGGCGGATACAGATTTCGTATTCGCAGGGCCTACGGGAAAGTGGCTATGGAAAGATGGCCTGCTTGCCGTCCACCTGAAACCGGCGGCGGTTCGGGCCAAGATTGGCAATGTCGGTTGGCATACGCTTCGGCATACCTACCGTGCCATGTTGAAGCGTAATGGTACAGCGCTGGAGGTTCAGAAGGAACTGATGCGGCACTCTGACCTGAAAATCCTTTTGACTTACGGCGCTGAGTCGGAGGTCACACCGGCAAACCGTGAGGCCAACAGTCGTGTGGTACAAATGCTGCTCGGGAACTAAGTGGTACGAAATGGTACTTTTTGTGATTGGCGGATTCGAGGTTAAGTCCTTTGGAATGAATGGTGGACCTGGAGGGGTTCGAACCCTCGACCTCATGACTGCCAGTCATGCGCGCTCCCAACTGCGCCACAGGCCCAAGACCTTGATGACATCTATTGTACACCATTTGCGCGATGGCGGTAAAGGCGAATTTCGATTGCGAATTTCGATTGGCACTCGTTGAGTTTTCCGCAGGGCGGGCATCGTGGTGGTGGATGGCCGCCGCACGGAGGGCCGCGACGCAACGGAGTGAGGCACTGCTTGCCGTTTCAGCACAGCCGCTTTGAGCGGAGGCGCAAGGCTCCTCGAAGTTCCGAATGATGCGATGCTGGCGCTGCTTCCAGATACCGGTCACGGCTAGACCTTGCGGGATTGCACTCTGCGCCAGATCCAATAGGCCAGCACGCCGGTGGCGACGATGGCGCAGGCTGCGAAGGAAGGCCCGGGCTGGGTGACGAAGGCATTGAGCACGAACCATACCGACACCGCCACGAACAGCAGCGGCGTAGCGGGATAGCCCCACATGCGGTAAGGCCGGTCCGCATCGGGCCGCTTGCGGCGCAGGCGGAAGACCGCGGCGACGCTCATGGTGTAGAAGATCCAGGCCGCAACGATCGAATACGAGTAGAGCGTCTCGTAGGAGCCTGTGAGCAGGAGGACGCCCGTCCAGACGCCGCCCCACAGGATTGCGGAGGCGGGCGTTTGGAAGCGCGGGTGGACCTCTCCGAAGCGGGCAAAGAAAAGCCCGTCGCGGGCCTGCGCGAAGGGCAGGCGGGCGGCGGTGAGAATGCAGCCGTTCACCGCACCGACAATCGAGAGCAGCACGGTGGCGGCTACGAACCCGCCGCCCATTGAGCCCATGGTTCGCATGGCAACGTCCGCGCCAACGCGTTCCGTCATGGCGATCTGCGGGATCGACAGCACTTTTAGGTAGCCCACATTGGTAAGCACGTACAAAGCCGCGACAATCCCCATGCCGATGGCCAGAGAACGCAGCAGGTTTCGCTGGGGATTACTCACCTCGCCGGCTACAAAGTTTACATAGGCCCACCCGTTGTAGGCCATCAGGCAGGCGACCATGGCCGCTCCGAAATGGCCTAAAGAAACCGCAGCGGTAAGGGAGGGAGGGGGCGAGACTGAGCGGTGCGGGCTTAAGAACGCGGCCCCGATCAGCACCAGCAGCGCCCCGATCTTAAGGTAAGTGAAAGTGCGCTGAACCCAGGCGCCCTCTCTGACACCCACGTAATTCACCGCCGAAAGGGCGGCAATCAGCGCCAGTGAGAGCACCTTGCTCATGGCTGGAGTGAGGGGGATGAAATAGCGTGCGTAGATCGAAAACGTGACCGCCAGCCAGGCGCTTCCGCCCGACAAGACCGCCAGCATGAATGTCCAACCCGAGACGAAGGCCCACATCGGCCCGTAAGCTTCACGCAGGTATACGTACTGACCGCCGGTCGAGGGCATCATCGCCCCAAGCTCGGCGTAGGCGAGCGCCCCGAAAAAGGAGAGTACACCGGCAATTACCCAGGCGGAAATGATAGCGAACGCGGACGGCAGGTTCCGGGCGATCAGGTTGGGCAGCACGAAAATTCCCGACCCGATCACAATGCCGATGACGATCGCGGAGGCATCCATCACCCCGAGGCTGCGGGATAAATCGTGCTTGCGTTCGGTATTCTGCTCCAGCATCAACACCCCACGCTGATCCGACCTGCTTGTTGCAGCGGCCCTCGCAGGTGGCTGATGAACGTCTTCATGGTGTCATCCTGACCCCGTTCGCTTCGCTCAGAGTAAACTTCGCGAAGGTTCCGCAGTTCCGGTTCGCGGCGAACTAATGCAGATTCCTCGCTTCGCTCAGGTTGGCAGCCTAGGCTGGCGCAGCGAGGCGTATCGGCAATAGTAGTCGCACCACCTATTGTTCGCCGCCTCGCGATGTTAGCGCCGCTTGCCCGGGCGAGTCGAGCCGCTACGATTCGGAGTATAATTGCAGTCATGCTACGGCGCAATCTTCTGAGCGGTTTTGTGGCTGCAGGAACCCTTTCGAACCTGCCGGGGCCCGAGCAGCAACCGGCAACGGCAAGCGGCGTATTTCTCGAACGCCCTCTGGCAGGTCAACCCCACAAAGGCAAGGTGCTGCTGGCACTCCAGGCCCATTCCGACGACATCGCGCTCGAGGCCTCGGGCACGGTAGCCAAACTCATCGAAGAGGGTTACACGGGCTACCTGGTGCGCGCCACCAACGACGACATGGGTGACTCGCCTGGGCTCGGCACAGCGGGAACCATCGGAGAGAATGTGCTCGGCAACGAGCGCGACACCGCCCGGATCGCGGAGATCCTGGGTTGCCGCCGCCACTTCGACCTCAATTACAGTAACCACCGCATGGCCGATGTTTCGATTAACGAACTGATCTGCCGGCTTATCCTGATCATCCGCCTGGTCAAGGCCGATACCGTCGTTTGCTGGGACCCCTGGGCTCACGATGAGGAGAATCCTGACCACTACACTCTGGCCAAGGCCGTGGAAGCGGCGTGCTGGATGGCCGGGCGGGCGCACGATTACCCGGAGCAGTTCGCGGCCGGGCTCGAGCCCAAGGAGGTGCAGGACAAGTACTATTTCGCGCGCCGCCCGGAGATCACCCGCGTGGTGGATATCAGCAAACAGATCGACAAGAAGGTGGAAGTGAATCGGGCGAATGTGGCGAAAGGCCCCGCCGGACACCTCGGTTCGCGCTTGAGGGCGGAACTGGCGAAGCGCCATCAGCGCCTGCCCCTTCTGGGTGAAGACGACTCGACGGCCGATCGCAATTACATCCGCGAATTCGTTATGACCGGCAGCCGCGAACTGGGCAGGCAATACGGGGTCGAGTACGCCGAAGCATTCCACTACATCGCGCCGGGCGCGGCCGGGGCCGACCGTGACCCTCGAGTGGAAAACTACGTGCGCGAGCACGCCGTGCCGTTGAAATAGCGTCCCAGCGCCTTTCCAGAAGGGCAGGCGCAGACGTTGTTCTTCAATGTGCGCGAGGCGCTGAAGGCGCAAGAGTTTCCCGTGAACCTCGACCTGTCCCATGGGGCATCGCAGACCCCGGACTTCGGGGGTCTGCGCCAGCGTGGCAAGTCCTTCGTGTATCGGAAGGAAAAGCTGCGGGCCTCAAGCACAGCTCCGCGCTGCCGTGCTGTTCGGATCGGCTATTACATCATAAGGACGGCGCGGAACCGGGCCTTGCCCTCCACAACGCGCTCGTAGGCCTTCGGCGCCTCCGCCAACGAGTACGTCTCGACGATGGTTTTCACTTTTCCCTGGGCTACGAAATCCAGAGCTTCGTAAAGATATTCGGGGCCGTTTTGCTGGCTGCCGATGACTCGAACGCGTTTCCCGATGAGGTCCATCAGCGGGACTGAAATCGGCTCCGCGTCCGCACCCATGGCGACAAGCCGGCCGTCCGGCCGCAACCCCTGGATGCTGTCGTTCATCGCCTTCGTCGAATTGGAAGTGCTGAGGATCACATCCGCACCTCCCGCAGCGGCGAGGCTCTTTCCGTCGCGAACAATTTCATCCGCGCCGAGATCGCGGATCAGCTTGTCTTTATCGGGAGAGTGGGAAATGGCGATAGTGTCGAAGCCCGCAGCCTTGGCGTATTGCACCGCCAGATGTCCAAGGCCGCCGATCCCGAGCACGGCCACGCGCTCATGCGGCTTGGGATCGGCCCAGCGAAGACCACTGTAAACCGTATATCCCGCGCAGAAGATCGGGGCTGCCTGCTCGTAGGAAATCTTCTCGGGGACGAGATAAGTGGCGTCGGCATTCATCAGCATGTACTCGGCGTGTCCGCCGGGTGCATGAATTCCTACGGCCTTCATATCGCGACAGAACATTCTGCGGCCGCGCTGGCACCATTCGCAACGCCCGCAGGTGGATTGAATCCAGGCGCTGCCCACGCGGTCGCCCACCTTCCGCGTGGTCACATCGGGTGCCACGGCGACGATTTCGCCTACTGGCTCGTGGCCGAGGATTCGGGGAAACGGTCCGGGGATATGTCCCAGGGTTTCATGTACATCGGTGTAGCAGATGCCGCTTGCATGCATTTTCACGAGCACCTGATTGGGCCCAGGTTGAGGCTGCTGAACGTCTTTGATCTGCCACGCACTGCTTACGGCGGGAACGACTGCAGCTTTCATAACATCACCTCCTGACATCACTCGATGCCTGTGACTTTGCCGGTTGCAAATCGTATTGGATGAGGACTTCCGAGCGAAAGTTCGCGATAAAAACAACAGGAAAGCCGGGAGAATTGATACGCGGGTGGTACGTACGTCCCACCGGGGTTTCCCCAGTTGGCCTCACCCCCTTAGCCTTCACACTTCATCCTTGCGGCAGGTTTTCTGGAACAAATCCAGCGGCGCCGGTGTCTATAGTGGTGAAGAAGGCAAGCGCGGTATTGAAGTCGGAGCCGGGGAGTGATATGGTATGGGCGTGATGGACACCGCGCGGTCTGTCGGCATAGCGCTGGATCGGGGGTACCCCGCAGCCGTTGAAGAGGCGCCCCTGGTTGCGGAACTGCAAGCGGGTTCCGAGGCGGCCTTCTCGTACCTGCTGGGGGTCTACCAGAACCCGGTCTTCAATCTCATCTCTCGCATCCTGGACAATCCTGCGGAGGCGCCCGACGTGCTGCAGGACGTGTTCATCAAGGTCTTCAAGGGAATCAAGCAATTTCACGGCGACAGCAGTTTGAAGACCTGGATTTACCGGATCGCGATTCATGAGGCTTCGAATCACCGCCGGGGCTGGATACGGCGGCACTGGCACGAGCCGATCTCCATCGACGACACGGGCGCCGAAGGATCTTTGTCGGTGGCGGAAGTCACGGCCAGTGGCGAGACTCCGTATGGGCTTCTCGAGCAGGCCGAACGGCAGGAGATTTTGCGGCGCGCCCTCTCGAGCCTGGCTCAGCCGTACCGCACCGTAGTGGTTCTGCGGGAAATTGAGGGGTTGGCTTACGACGAAATTGCGCATATGACGGGGATGGCGGAGGGAACGGTGAAATCCCGATTGATGCGGGGCCGGGAACTGTTGCGCCGGAAACTCATAGGTTGTTTGGGTAAAACCGATGTTTGAAGGATGCGTTGAAATTCGGAATCATTACTCGGATTACCTGGATGGTGCTTGTGATCCCCAGGCGATGAAGTCGATTCGCTTTCATTTGAGCTACTGCGGGTCTTGCCGTCAGGAGCTCGAGACGTGGGAGACCATGCATGCGGACCTGCGCGGCATGAGGCGCCTGCAAGTGCCTCCTGAGCTGGCCTTGCGGCTGCGTGTGGAAGTGTCGCGGGAGGCCCATCGAAAGTGGCTCGAATGGCTGCGGGTGTGGCTGGATAACGTGCTTCAGCCGGTGCTCCTGCCTGCCTCGGGCGGCGTGCTGGCAGCGGTGGCCTGCTTCTGCCTGATTATGGGTTCGCTGGTGGTGCCGGTCAGCAAGACCCCGGACGTACCCTTGGGCTCTCCCACGCCCCCCGCGGTTCTGGAATTGGCGCCGATTGACTTCAACACACCGGACGCGCCGGTTATCGTGGTGGTGCCGGTGGACGCGGGTGGCCGGGCCATGAGGTATCGCGTGCTGTCGGGCGCCACCTCGCCGGAGTTGCTGCGGCAACTCGACCGGCTCATCTACTTCAGTAATTTCCAGCCCGCGACGTGGTACGGCCGGCCGACGGATGGGCAATTTGTGCTGTCCCTCCGCAGGATCACCGTACGAGGCTAGTCATCTGGGTTACATTGACCTTGGAGGCCCTCCCTACCATTCTGCCGAGTTCCCGAGCCCCTCGAGGCGGCTCTCGCGGCTGCTCGAGGCAACCTCTGCCCGCGGAGCCTATCGATGGGAGCCGCTTTTACCTCCGCCCATCTGCAATCCGTATTGTGCCGCCAATGGATCTCCGCTGGCGCGGGAATGACGTGATTTTCAGGAGATCGGCAGGCGACGCGGAATCTCGCTCTGCCCTTGAAATTAATCAGAGCGAGATTCCTCGCTTCGCTCGGAATGACATTCTAACTGGGGTTTTCAAACGGTTTGTGAAGCCCCGCCCTTCCGGTGCCCCGCGCCGACCGCTTCGCGGTGGTCAAAAGTCCGGACTGGGTTCAAGCGCAGTCGGTGTCGCGACCGTTGTCCTGGCGCTTCTTCTGGCGGTTCCTCCGGCGCGCGCCCAGCAGCAGGAAGGCAAAGTGGTTCTGGAGCCGAGCGAGCAGGTGTTTTGCGTCATGGCGGCTCTGAACGCGGGTGGGTATGACACCGGACTGGGCCTGGCGGCCGCGGATGACGCGCGCCAGGCGGCGAGGAGTTATCTTGACCAGGCAGCAGGGCCTGTCTCAAAGCGCCTGGGAGGGTTCTTTGCCGAGCATCGCGTGGAGGGCGACCCGGGCGCCGACCTTGGCCAGTACATTTCGCTGGCTCTTCTGCTGGGCCCGCCTCCTGACTTCAAGCCGACGGTTCCGCAAGCGGATCTTCCCCCGGATGCCAAGGCGGTGTCCGGGTTGGTTCCGATCCTCAAGACGTTTTACGAGCAGGCAAAACTCCCCGATCTTTGGACCAGCATGCAGCCGCGTTACCGCGATGCGCAGATCCGATACTCGCAGTTGGTACGTCAAGCCATTTTGATGACGGACACGTACTTTCACTTTCCGGTAGGCGGCTACCTGGGGAGAACCTACCGCATCGACCTGGACATCTTGGGGGCTCCCGGCACGGCGCAGGCGCGGATTTACGGGATGGATTACTACCTCGTGATTACGGCCTTGCCGCAGCCGGAGATTGGCGAAATCCGCCACCAATACCTGCACTTTCTGCTGGATCCGCTCGCCGCCCAATACGCCGACGATATCAACGCCAAGAACCGGCTGCGGGGAATTGCCTTCAAGGCGCCGGCTCTCGATTCTTCCTTTAAGGCGGACTACCCGCTGCTCGTCACCGAATGCCTGATTCGGGCTGCAGAGTTGCGCCTGGACAAGCTGCCTGCCGCGGAAGCCGAGAAGAAGCTCACGGAGATGACGGCGTCAGGCTTGATCCTGGTCCGCTATTTCTACGAGTCGCTCCTGGATTTTGAGAAACAAGATGCGTCGATGAAAGTTTATTACAAGCCGATGATCGACAAGATGGACCCTCTCGCAGAGGAGCGAAGGCTGGCCAAGGTCACGTTCACCCCGCCGGTGGTTCGATTAAAGACCCCGCAGACCCCTGCGAAGAGCGAGGAACAACTGAAGCTCGACGACGCCGACAACCTGTTCTTCCAAGGAAAGTACAGCGATGCGAAGCTCGCCTACCAGGCGGCGCTCGAAAAGGATCCTAAGAGCGAGCGCGGGCTCTTCGGGTTGGCGATCGTGGCGAGCAACATGCGCAAGCCGGATCTCGCCGAGGAGTACTTTCACAAGACCCTGGACACGGCGCGCGATCTTCGCCTGGTAACCTGGTCGCACATCTATCTTGGGCGGCTGGATGACTTGCGAGGGAAGCGAGACGATGCGCTGGCTCAATACCGGGCCGCTTCCCTGACCGCTGCCGCCTACCCTATGGCGCTGCGGGCCGTCCAGGCCGGCGAGGCCCAGCAGTTCGGGTCAAAAAAGTAGCGGAGCCGGCGCCGGCGAGATATCTTGCAGAAGATCTGCGATTATCTAAACATTTCTGCCGCCCCTCCCGGGGCTTTCGAGGCGCATCGGCCCTGCTCTCTCCCCACGGCTGTCGCCGTGGGCCACATTCTTGCGCCCGCCCCGGCGGGCTCCGGAACCGATCGAGCCCACTCTAGCGCCGATGAGGGGCAGGCGTGGTGGGTGCCTACGTCGCGGGCGGACCAACCACTCCCCACCCCGTCCTTAGCCAACGCCCGTGTTGCGAGTCATTTAAAGAGGCTCCGGAGGCGCGGCTTGGATTGACATAACTGCGCCGTTCTTGTAATCTCATCGCATCGAAGGCTGTAAGGAACAACGCACGTCTAATTCGGCAAGTCGAGAGGCATCATGAGAACCAAAGGAATTATTACAGTATTAGCAGTACTTGGTTTAGCAGGTAGTCTGTTTGCGCAGAGGACGCCCCAGCCCACAAGTCCGGCGTCTCAGCCGCAGCAGCCTACCGCTCAGCAGCAGACGCAACAAGGGAACGAAACCCCGCAGATGGCGACGCAGGTGACGACCAATCAGAAGGTGAAGAACCCCCAGGGGCCCGTGCCGCTGAGCGAGAAGGAAGTGACGAAGGAAATCAAAGGTTCCCCGGCGGAGACCGTGATCAAAGACGTGAAGGATCGCGGCGTAGACTTTGACATGACCCCTGAAATCGAGAAGAAGCTACGCAAGGCTAAAGCCACCGACGAGGTGATCCAAGCGGTGAAGGAAGCCGGCCCCAAGGCCCGCGCGCAAAACGCGAAACTGAACATGGGAGGTCAGAACGGGGGTCAGAATATTCCGAAAGAGCAAGCCACGGCCTACGATGCCATCAAGTCCGAGTTGGACCCGGATAAAGCCATCGCTGCGAGTGAGGATTTTGCCAAGAAATACCCCGACAGCCCCGCGCTCACCTACGTTTATTCCTTCGAGGCGAATGCCTACCAACAGAAGGGTGAGGTGGATAAGGTGGTCGAATACACTGACAAAAGTCTTAAGCTGAATCCCGATAACCTGATGAGCCTGGTCTTGAACATCGGAATGATGCCCCAGCCGCAATATTTGAATAACCACAAGGCGGAACAAGAGAAAATCCTCCAGGATACCGAGACCCGAGCGGCCCACGCGCTGGAACTTATTGCCAAGCTTCCCAAGCAGCCCAACGAGTCGGATGCGGATTATCAGAAGCGCCTGGGGGAGATCGGCAGCCAGGTTCACGGACCCCTCGGCATGGTACATCTTGAGTTGGCGAACCTGGGTCTGTCGGGTCCGGACAAGACTGAACTGGGGAAGGCTGAACAGGAATTCAACACTGCCATCACCACCAGCGGCCACCCGGATCCTCGAGATTATTACCGCCTGGGCGAGACCTACAGGATGGATGGTAAGGTCGACGAGGCCATTCAAGCGTTCAGCAAAGCCGGCGAACTTGGGCAAGGCACGCTGATCAAGACCTACGCCGATCAGCAGATTGCAGAGCTAAAAAAGCTGAAAGCTGCCCATTGATTGGCCGCGCCTAAATCCCGGGGAGATTCCGGCGGCTTCCCCTTTCGATGGTTTAGCGGCTTCGAGGCATGACTGAGAATCCTGTCCATCTCTTGGAAGACCTAATCGGCTATCGCTTCCAGAATCCCCAACTGCTTTTGGAAGCGCTTACCCACTCTTCCTATGCCCGCGAGACTCCCGGGAGCTGTCGGGATAACGAGCAGCTCGAGTTTCTGGGCGATGCGGTGCTGAATTTTCTGGTGAGTGTTGCATTGGTGAATGCCTTTCCTGAGTGGGAGGAAGGCCAACTCACTCGAGCCAGGGCTCGCCTGGTCGCGGCGACGAATCTCTGCAAGGTAGGCGCGCGTCTGGAACTCGGCGCCTATTTGCGTCTGGGACGTGGAGAAGAGAAGACCGGCGGGCGGAACAAGTCCGCGCTCTTCGTGAATGCCTTGGAGGCGCTGGTCGCCGCACTCTTCCGGGACGGGGGACTTGAGGCCGCTCGAGGGTTCGTTGCCAGCTTTATTCTTCCCGCGGACTTGATCGCCGCAGGGGAGGACCTGTTTTCCGTCGACTACAAGTCGGCGCTGCAGGAGCATCTTCAGGCATTTCGCAAATCTCCGGCAGAGTATCAGGTGGTCGAGGAGACTGGGCCCGAACACCAAAAGACCTTCACCGTGGAAGTGCTGGCGACTGACAAGGTGGTGGCGCGCGGGAGGGGCACAAGCAAGAAGGCCGCGGAGCAGGAAGCGGCGCGCCTGGTCCTCGAACGCTTGCGCGAGAAAACGGTAGGCAATGGCTGAGGTCTATAAGAAATCTTCCCTGCGGGACACCTTCGAGTCCCTGGTCGTCACGGTTATCCTGGCGGTCTTCGGGACCACTTTCGTCGTTCAGGCTTTCAAAATCCCTACCGGCTCAATGGAAAACACCCTGTTGATCGGCGATCATCTGCTGGTCAATAAGTTTGCCTTTGCCTACCACGGCAGCACGCTGGCTCGCTTTCTGCCTTATCGAGACGTCCACCACGGCGACGTGCTGGTCTTTAAATTTCCAGGACCGGCGGAGGAGCAATCGGAGCCGGGCGAGCATTTCGTGAAGCGCGTGATCGGTCTGCCCGGTGATCGAATTCGGATTTTCCATCGCCAGGTCTTTGTGAACGGGCAGCCCCTCAAGGAACCCTACGTCTACCACGCTTGGCCGGATATGGAGCACTCAGGCGACGATTTTCCGCCACCTGACTCGGAGTATCTCCAGGGGTCAACGGCGCTCTGGACTGCCGATATGCCGAATCACGTCGACAAGCAGGGAGAATTGGTCGTTCCCGCGGGCCATTACTTTGCCATGGGAGATAACCGCGAGCAGAGTTGGGACAGCCGTTTCTGGGGATTCGTGCCGCGGGAATTGATTTCGGGGCGCCCTCTGCTCATCTACTGGTCGTACGAGACGCCTCGTGACGAGTATACTCACACCTCGTGGAGCGACTGGCTCTCCCAGACTTTCAGCATGATCGTTCATTTCCCTACCAGGACACGTTGGCGACGTACTTTGAAGATGGTGCGCTGATGCGCACGCCGGTCTTTGCACCTGCTCGATCTGCTCTGAAACTGCCGCTCCTCCTCTGCGGGAGTATGGGCAGGGGTGGTGGGTGCGAGCGTGACGGCGGGACTAAGCACGCTCTGTCCCCCTCCTTAGCGAAGGTGGGGAATTATCTGCATGGTTTCTGGGTGCCCGGCGGCAGAGGGGCGTGCTTGACGAGTTTGCAGATGGTGCGCTGATGAGCCCCCGGGTCCACCGACGCGCGCGAATCGCTTCCCTGGCTCTTCTCCTGGGCGGGCTCGCAGCATGGTTCATTCCCTCTTATATCAGCGTTGGCCGCTACCGCCGCGGCCTTCAGGCGAGCCTGGAGCGCAGCCTTCACCGGCACGTCACTTTCGGTCGAGTTTCACTGCAAGTGATTCCGCGGCCGGGCGTCGTGATTGAGAACGCCGTCATTCATGAGGACCCGAGTTTCGGCTTCGAGCCCTTCGTCCGCGTGGATCGCATCGAATGCGACATCCGCTGGCAGACCTTCTTTGGCGCGCGGATGAGTTTCTCTCACTTTCGGCTTCAACATCCCAATATCAACCTGGTGCGCCAGGCGGGAGGGGGTTGGAACATCGAGCGTCTGCTTCTTGCCTCAACGGGCCCCGACCTCACGAGGGGTCTCTCGCGTAACCTCCTCACCCCGGCGGAAATGAAGAATGCGAGGCCCATCCCGAGCGCCACGGCCGTCCCTCCGGATTGGGAAGTGGAAGACGGCAGGGTTAATTTCAAGTTGGGCGAAAACAAGAAGCCGTTTGTCATTACCCAGTTGAGCGCGCAGTTGAGCCTCGATTCAACCCGCCGTCATATGCGATTCCGGCTGGCAGGCTTTCCTGTACGCACCGACCTCGCTTTGCCCACGCCGGGGGCTGTCGAACTTACCGGCGATTGGACACCCGGCAGGGATTTGCTGGGGCCGCTGAATATCGTGGTCCGGGCGCGCGACGCGCTGGTCTATGATTGGGCGCCTCTGGTGACGGGGCGCGCCACCGGAATGTACGGCGTCGTGGATGCCGAACTGCGCGCTACCGGGTCGATTCGAAGGTTTAGCTTCGAAGGCGGGGGCAGGCTCACTGAACTGCACGAATGGGAGCGAATCCCTCCCTCCGATTCCATGCCGTGGACCATCAACCTGCGGGGACAAGTGGATCGGGATCTCGGCCGGGTTCTTGTCGAGAGAGCCGACGCATCTTTTGCAGATTCACATTTTCGCCTTTCCGGCGCCATTGATTATTTTCCCAAATCGCCGGAGCTCGATTTGACCCTGGCACTGGAGCGTTCCCGCCTGGAGGATCTGATGGCTCTGGCGGGGCGGTTTTGGACGCTGCCGGGAGGTCTTGGATTGAAAGGGCAGGTGGACGCCAGTTTGGCCATCCAGGGACCGGCGGCCGAACTGCGCCTGGGCGGAAACGTGGGCGCGCGTAATGTAGTGCTCAGCACGCGCAGCGCAAGCTTCCCAGTCTCCGACCTCTCCTTACGAATTGATAACGACGGGGCCGAGCTCGCGCCGGCGCGCATCACTCTGGCGCCGCGCGTAGTGCTGGAAGCGGAAGGGTCGCTCGATCGAAGCACCGGGACGTATCCTTATGAGTTCACCTTTTCCTGCAAAGCCGCGCCCCTTCGAAATGTCATCGCCTTCGGCCGCGCCCTCGGGATGCGTGCGCTTCAGGGATGGAACGCTTTCGGCGACGGGACGGCCTCGTTCCGTTTTGCGGGCTCGCTCGGTTCGCCCGCCCCGCCTGCTCTGAAGGGCCGTGCCGAGCTTCGCGCCGCCCGACTGGTGATTCCCGGTTTTACTGAGCCGATCAACGTTCCCCGCGCCAGCCTGCAAATCAACGGGTCTGAAATCGTCGTTGACCATATTGCGGCCGTGCTGGGCACCAGCGTTTTTTCCGGGCGGTTGGAACACCACGGCGACCGCCGCAGCCCTTGGATTTTCGACCTTCGCACCGACAGTCTCGATCTTGGGCAGGGAGCCTCGTGGTTTGTGGCCCTTCCGCACCGCAACCCTGGACCACTCGCTCAGACCTTCCCCGGCTTGGCTTCGTTCGCCATGCAGCGCGAGGCGGCCTCGAACCTGTTTTCGTCTTTGAACGCTCGCGGCCATTTCTCGGCGTCCAAGGTCACCTATTGGAACTTCAGTCTGGATAAGTTCGAAACCAATGCGGAGGTTATGGGGCGCGTGGTCCGGCTCACCCATGCGGCATTCCAAGCGGGCGGTGGGCAGGGTCGCCTCAGCGGGCGGCTTGACCTTTCGGGGAGGCCAGCCCACTTGGCTGGGGATGTTTCGCTGTCGGGCGTTACAGTGCAATTGCTCGCCGCGCACCTGCCTCCCGCACTGCGCGGCGCTCGGGGCTCAATGACCCTGAACGGGCATTTCGAGACCGCGGGCCTCGGCCGGGAAGAAATGAGCCAGAATCTCGAGGGACACCTCGCGGTGGTTGCCAAATCCCTTTCTTTGGCGGGGTTCGACCCTCTGGGCGCATTTGTGCGTCTTGCCGGCCAGGGCGCCTTGGAGCCGGTTCGAGGGCCGGTGACGTTTCGTTCCGTGACCCTGGATTTTCAGATTCACGATCGCGCCGTGGTTTTGAGAAAAACCAATCTGGAATGCTCCGGCGCCCGACTCAGCCTTGACGCCAGCCGCCCGTTCGATGGGCCGGTGACTGTGCGAGTGGCGGCTGACCTGGCCCGCGTTCGACGCCGCTGGCTGAATCGCACAGACGAAGTTGACCCAGGGTCAGCGCCGCCCGAGCTCGACTTTTCCGGACCGCTCGACAACCTGGCGGTAACGACAGTGACGAGTGACAAATGACGAGTGACAAGCAGGAGTCTCAACGCGGCTCACCTGAGCGTCACGTCATTCCCGCGCAAGCGGGAATCCATTGGACTGACGATGGGTCCCGGCTTTCGCGGGGACGACGCTGATATTTACGTCTCAGGTGGGCCACAGGCCCATGGAAACTCCCTCCTGGATTCACATCGCCGGCGTTTCCGCTCGTCACTCATCACTCGTGACTCGCCACTGAACTCATATGGCTCGACGATACAAGACCTACGCGGCGGAAACAGGGATCACCTACCGCTACTTTTTCGAGTCGCGCCGCAGCTTGGTGCGGCCCGCCGGACTGGGCCCGGGGAGCGATTATGCCTTTGTGGTCAGCGCGGACCAGCGGCCTCCCTTTGAATTGCGCGTTTTCGTCTCCGAGAAGGCGATAGCGGCATGCCGCGCGGCCCATTCGAGGGAACTCGACCCCAGCGAGCAATATGCTCTCGCCAAAATGAGGCTCTTCCAGGCCTTCGACACGCTGGGCGACTTGCGCGCCGAGAGCTTGAGTCTGGTGGTGGACGAGAGCAACGTGGAGGAATTGCTTGCAGCCTTGGATTTGGTGTAAGGTATGGCATGCCAGGTGGGTTAAGATAGTAGTCAGTCGGTAGCCGGGCTGTTCCAGCTGCCGACTTCCGGCTGCCTTCTCTGTTCTGCGGAGTCCCAACGTGGAAAAACTCAAAACCGTAGCATGGTACGCCGCTTTGCTCTACGTGTTGATACTGGTAGCGTTGCTGGGTGTCATGAAGCAACCGGTACTCTTCGGCCGGGTGATGTCGAAGGTGCCGAGAGCGCTGTTTATGATCATCCCCTTCAAGCCGATGTGGTCTCTTGCCCGCGCCGGCCATTTGCAGGTGGGTGACGCGGCGCCGGAATTCAGTCTTCCCACGGTTGACCGCAAGTCGCGGGTGCGCCTTTCGTCCTTCCGCGGCCACAAGCCGGTGGTGCTCGTCTTCGGCAGCTACACTTGACCGCCCTTTCGCCGGGAGGTTCCCGAGCTCAACAAACTTTACGACCAGTTTCAGACGAAGGCTGCGTTCTTTGTGGTATACATCATGGAAGCCCATCCCGTGGACGCCTGGCAGGACGAGGACAATCTCAAAGAGAAAATCAGCGTAGGCAGCCCCAGGACTCTCGAGGAGCGCTGCTCGCTGGCGGAAACCTGCCTGACGAAGCTGACGCTGAAGATTCCGCCACTGGTCGACGACTTGTCGAACTCGACCGAGGTGGCCTATACCGCCTGGCCTGACCGTCTCTACGTCCTGGACCGGGAAGGGAACATAGCTTATAAAAGCGGTCCCGGGCCTTACGGTTTCAAGCCCGCGGAAATGGCCGAAACGCTGAGGAGGCTGTTGCCCGGCCCCACCGCTGAGGTTAAGAGACCGCACTGAAGACGCGTGGCGCGGAAAGGCGCTGAGGTCGCGAAATCACGAGCGCTTGTGAGGTGCGAGGCCGCCTGCCGCTTGTCATCCTGAGCGCAGCGAAGGATCACCGCAGTTGGAGCGAGGTTCGACGATTTAAGAAGAACTGCCGAGATCCTTCGCTGCGCTCAGGATGACAGACTGCTCGATTTCGTCGTCTCGGCTGCAAAGACGCGTCTCCAAAGATGCATTGACAAGGGACCACCGCACCTCTAAAATCAAACCCGTAAGTCGAGTTGCACCTCAATCAACGGTTTGCTCCACACGTAGGGGGTCGCAAGAGAAGTGTGACCGCGAGGTGGCTTTGGCTGCCGCGGGGCGATCCCGCAGACGCGGAATCGCGAATCCTACACCGGCTTGAAACCAAGAACCCATAGAGGAGGCATCCGAACCATGGCAGGGAAAAAGAAGCAGGTGAAGAAAGCGCCCAAGAAGCAACCCAAGAAGACCGTCAAGGCCATTAAGAAACCGGAAGAAGTAAAGCCAATGACCGAGCCTCCCCCGCCAACTCCAACCCTGTAGGGGGGAGATCTTGCCGCCGCGTGGGCGCGGTCCGCACCGGCGCCCACGCGGAGTTCCCTTGAAGCAGTCGTTGGAACCAAGACCAAGCCGTGATTCCTCGCTTCGCGGAATGACAGGCTGCTTCAAAACGGTGCGGGATGCTGAAGATCGCCAGCGAAACGCCCTTGCCGCGGACGCGCCACGCCTGACCTTAAACCCCCAGCCACAATTCAGTGCACATCCGGGTTTACGAACGACGCGACGCCGGGGTAGCCGGGCCATGGCTATACGGGGAGGGAAAGTGTGGCGTCCCGGTTTTGTTAGTAGCGCTGGTTTTCAGGCCAGCACGTGCCGACCCTTCGCTCTGTGCAGGGCAGGCTCTGAAGGTCGGCGCCAATTTCACATTCGGAGACTACGGGAAAAACATGCTTAGGAAAATTCTCCTGCTAACGCCGCTATTCATAGTATTCACATCGTTTGCCGGGCAAGAACCGGCTAACCCGCCCAAGTACCAGTCGGCTTTCCTGCGCGTCGAATTGGCGCCGCACCAGCCCGCCTTCGCGGCGCTTGCCGTGGATTCGCTGGGCAAGAGCAAGCTGGGCGTGAGCCCTCTCCGGCCCCTCACGGCGCCTGGGGATCAATACGTTCTAAGCCATGCCGGCTCCAGGTTTGAATACCGGCCTGTCGGGGCGCCGGCGAGTGCGGCGCCGTCCTGGACCTTCGAATTCTCCACACGGGGCATGCATCTGCACTCGTCCTACTCACGAGAAAGCCCCCCGCCGGCGCTGGTGCTCAATTTCAATCCTCACATCAACCACGCAACGCTTCTGGGGATGATGAATGAAGATGGAAGCGTGCGCTTGCCGGCCCTCCTGCACCTGCCTGACCAGGGGACGTTCCGAATTACCTCGAACCTGGGAGCCGGGCTGGCGTTGGGCTACGACGCATTCCGCGATCAGGAAGGGCAACAGGCAAACGATTTCGTGAAGGTGACCTTTCCTGCCGCCTCCGCCGCCCGGCCTCAGACTGACTACAGCCTGGAAATCGTAGCCATTCATCCCCTTGCGCCGGCCATCGAGCAAGACCCCCGATTTGACGGTTTCCGCCGCAACTGGCTCAACATTTTTCAGCTCAATCCGCGCTTGCGCGTGCTGGCCAACCACGCCGCCAGCGACCCTTGCGCGTTCACGGTGTTTGAATACTCGTCGGTGGCGGTGCGCACACCACCTCTCGCGCCCGGCCTGACTGCGCTCGACCTGATCCGCGCGACACTGGACCGCTACCTCAGCGGGATGAAAGCCTATGGTATGGCGGGTTATGCCCCGAACGACCCGACCACACGCTTCGACTATCTGGATACTTATCCCTCTTTGCTTATTGCCGCTTGGGATTATGCCCGCAGCAGCAATGATAACGCGTGGCTCAAACAGAACTATGCAGGGTTAAAAGGCTGGGCGGGCAAGATGCTGGCCATGGATCGTGACGGTGACGGCCTGGTCGAATACCCCGCCAGCGGCAATTCAGGCTCCTGGCCGGATCAGATCGCTTTGCGACCCGCCAATTGGTGGGACACCATCGGCTTTGGGCACAAGGACGCCTACGCGAATGCCCTTGCGTACCATGCCCTGCTTGGCATGGCCGAAATGGCGCGCCGGGCAAACAAGCCGGACGACGCACAACTCTACGCCTCGCGCGCCGAGAAGTTGCGCTCCGTGTATTTCAACACCTTCTATAATCCCGCCACCGGAGTACTGGCGGGCTGGAAGAGCGCGGATGGCAAGCTGCACGACTATTACTTCCTCGTCGTCAGTAGCGTGGCGATTACCTATGGTTT
>Ga0335078_10005641_pt1 | contig 18502 bp, 14 predicted proteins | sample Lox_Sample_32_FD_206711 | JGI IMG/M metagenome (GOLD analysis project Ga0335078, IMG submission 206711) | Soil microbial communities from Loxahatchee National Wildlife Refuge, Florida, United States - Lox_Sample_3.2 | ecosystem: Environmental > Terrestrial > Soil > Wetlands | place: USA... | reverse complement strand
AGAACGTTCTGACATTGCCGGTTAGCGCGGTCCATCGCGAAGGCGAGAATCGCTTTGTCCTGATTCGCCGCGGCGCGGGCTACGAGCGGCGGCCGGTGACCACCGGAATACGCGAGGACAATTACTGGGAAATCCTGAAGGGTCTCGAGGAAGGCGACGAAGTGTTCACGGGAGAAGAAAAGAAGCAGGAGGGTACCGATGATTGAGCTGCGCAAGATCGGCAGAACCTACAGGCGGCCCAGCGGCGAGGCCGTCGAGGCATTGTGCGATGTCTCGCTGAATATCCGCCGTGGCGAGTTCCTGGCCATCGCCGGCAGTTCGGGCTCGGGCAAAACCACCCTGATGAACATTCTGGGTTTGCTGGATTCACCCGATGAAGGCAGCTACCGGCTCGACGGCCAGGACGTTGCCGGCATCGGCACGAAACAGCAGGCGAGGATGCGCAATCGGAGAATCGGATTTGTATTCCAGTCGTTCCACTTGTTGCCGCGCACCAGCGCGCTGGAAAACGTCGAGGTCCCGCTGCTCTATTCCGGCCGAAGCTCAATTCGCGGACTCGGCCGGAAGGCGCTCGAAGCGGTTCAGCTCGGCGACCGAATCCATCACCGCCCTTCGGAGCTGTCCGGCGGCCAACAACAACGTGTGGCCATCGCGCGCGCGCTCGTCAACGAGCCCGATCTCCTGCTCGCCGACGAGCCAACCGGCAATCTGGACCGGCGCTCGGCGCTCGATGTCATGGCCATTTTCCAGGCTCTCAACAGAGCGGGCCGCACCATTGTCGTGGTGACGCATGACGGCGAAATCGCGGCGCATTGCAACCGGATTGCCCGCATGGAAGGCGGCCGAATCGTAAGTGACGAACCGGTGGCGCAACCGAAAAACGCGCTGGAGGCGGTGCAATGAGAGCGGCACGTGTAATTCGTCACAGCCTGAGCATGATGGGCCGCTACAAGCTGCGCACCGCATTCATGATGGTGGGCAGCATCGTAGGCGTGGCCGCTCTGACGCTGGTCATCTCGGGCGGACAGGCCGCCGAGCGCAAGACGCTTCAAACCGTGTCACGGATGTTCGGCGATTCGGCGATTATGATCGTCGACGGCGGCGGCCACTTCATGGGTGGACCTCGCGGCACGGGCACCCGCCTGAAGATCGACGATATCGATGCGATAGCGACTGAGCTGCCGGGAGTCGAATCGTGGGATCCGCAGCAGGGGCTGGGAACGGGATCGGTCCGCCGCGGCGATCAGGCCGTCGATGCGCGGGTCACGGGCGAATCGGAGCGCAGCGAACAGGTCTGGAACCGCCGGGCTTCGCGGGGCGAGTACTTCGATGCCGCGGCGGTCAAGGCGGCCGATCGCGTGGCCGTTATCGGCGAGACTGTGGCCCGAAAGCTGTTTCCCGATGAGGACCCGCTGGGCGGCGAGATTCAGATCGGTTCGGTTCCATTTCGGGTAATTGGAGTTCTTGAGGCGTGGGGCACGGACCCCCACGGCATGGATCGCGATGACGAGGTGATCGTCCCCATCACGACGCTGATGCGCCGGGTCACCAACGTGGACACCATAGCGTCGGCCAGGCTGGTCATCCGCGACGCGAAAACCGCGGACCGCATGCGTCCGGAGATTCGAAGTATCCTGCGCCAGCGCCATGGCCTTGCTGCCGGTGAGCCGGACGACTTCACCATCATCACGCCCGACCAGGTCCAGGCCATGGTGGGCCAGATACGAAAAGTTCTGTTCCTTTACCTGCCCATGGTTGCGGGGATCTCTCTGCTGGTGGGCGCGATGGTCTCCGCGATTCTGATGCTGGTTTCGGTGCATGAACGCACCGGCGAGATTGGTCTCAAACGGGCTCTGGGCGCGGGAGCGGGAGACATCGGGCTGCAGTTCCTGATTGAGACTGCGGCAACGACGCTGGCTGGAGGCGCGATCGGTATCGCACTGGGGTACGCGGGCGCGCGCGCGGCCGCCAGCCACATGCATCTCGGCAAAGTCGAGTTCCTCACCGCCGTTCTGCTGGGAGTCACGGCTTCCACCGTTGTTGGCCTGCTGGCCGGCCTGATTCCCGCGATGCGGGCAGCGCGATTGCATCCCATCGACGCGCTGCGATGACGATGCTGCGGAGCCTCGGGCCGTCGATCCGGGCGCTCCTGGCCCGGAAGCTCCGGGCGGCCATGGCGCTGGCCAGCGTCGCGGCCGGTGTGGCGGCGGTCCTCACCACCAGCGCGATTGGCGCGGGCGTCCAGCGCGAGGTGGCCAGGCAAACCGAGGCAATGGGTACGAATCTGCTGGTGGTGCGGCCCGTGCAGGTGCCCAGCTCGGCGGCGCGAAATACAATTCGCGGCGTAGTCACGACGTTGACGCTGGGCGACTATGAAGCCCTCGCATCTCTCGATACCGTGGGTCTGGCCGCTCCGGGCTTCGAGAGCGGGATGACGGTCAAGCAGGCAGAGAATGCGATGAAAGCGACAGTCCTTGGAACCACCGCGCCTTATCTCGATATCGGCCGCTTTCGGGTCCGCCTCGGGCGGTTTCTTAACCGCGACGACGATGAGGCCTCGCGGCGCGTTGCCGTGCTCGGCGCGCGTGTCGATGCGGAACTGTTCGACGGCGCCGATCCTCGCGGGCAGACCATCGGTGTTCGCGGCGTTCCGTTCGAAGTCATCGGAGTTCTGGAACCCAAAGGCGTTCTGGCGGACGGCTCCGACGAAGACAATCTGGTGGTCATCCCGATCCGAACCGCTCTCCGCCGCCTGTTCAACATCGCATGGCTCAACCCGATTTTCGTAAGCGTTCGCCACCCGGCGGAGATGCCCCGGGCCGAGCGGCAGATCGAGGCGGAGCTGCGCCTGCGCCACCGGCTGGACGCCGCGGGAAAGCCCGACGACTTCGCCATCCAGAACAAGAGCAGGGTTCTCGCGAATCAGCGGCAGGTAGCCGATTCTCTCGCTCTGCTCACCTCGAGCCTGGCCGGGGTTTCCCTTTTCATCGGGGGAACGGGTATTCTCGCGCTGATGCTGATGTCGGTCAAGGAACGCCAGGGCGAGATCGGACTGCGCATGGCCGTCGGTGCAAGGCCAGTGAACATTCTGATGCAGTTTCTGCTCGAAGCCACGGTGCTGGCGCTCGCCGGATGGGCGGCGGGCATGGCGCTCGGGTTGGGAGCGGCGGTTGTCCTTGCATTCGGCACCAAGTGGCGGGTCGCCGTGCCGCTGGACGCCATTGTCGCCTCGCTGGCAATGGCGGCGATTACCGGCATCGGGTTCGGCTGGTATCCGGCGCGAAAGGCCTCGCTGCTTCCCCCTGTTCAGGCGCTTCAGGCGGAATAATAGACGCAGGCGAACCATGCCAACCGAGCTATCGGCGCGCACACGAATTGTTCTGATCGACGACGACGAGCGCCTGAACACGCTGCTCTCGAAATATCTCGGCCAGTTCGGCATGACCGTGCAGGCATACTCGCATCCGGAACCTGGCCTTCGTCTTTTGAAGTCCGATCCGCCCGACCTCGTCGTGCTCGATGTCATGCTGCCGGAGATGGATGGATTCACCGTCTGCCGCAAAGTTCGCGAAACCAGCCGCATCCCCATCATCATGCTGACCGCGCGCGGCGACGTCATGGATCGCATCGTTGGACTGGAGATGGGCGCGGACGATTACCTTCCCAAGCCGTTTGAGCCGCGCGAACTAGTGGCTCGCATCCAGGCGGTGCTGCGCCGCGGACGGAGTGGCGCCGACGACAGCGAGACTTTGCACGCCGGGCCGCTCGAGATCAGCTCGGTCACCCGCTCGGCCCGCTGCCACGGGAGGGAACTTGGTTTGACCACCGCGGAATTCGAACTGTTATGGCTTCTGGTCAGAAACCGAGGCAGAGTTCTCAGCCGCGATCGGATCATGGACGAAACCCGCGGTATCGACTGGGAAGCGTATGACCGTTCCATCGACGTTCTCATCAGCCGCCTGAGGCAGAAGCTGGGGGATCAGGCAACCAGGCCAACAATGATCCGGACGGTCCGGGGAGCGGGATATGTTTTCATCGGGGGAAAACCGTGACGGCGCGCGCGCGGCCGCTGTTTCGGTCCGTCTTCGTCAAGTTCGTGGGCATCATGCTGGCCATGTCCCTGGTCCTCTTGCTGCTGGTGAGCGGGTTCTTCATCCTCATGATCTACCCCCACGTAACCGCTGCCGCCCCATTAATGCATGAGTACATGCGCGTGTTCGCTGCGGCTTCGCCCGGCCTTTCCGCTGCCCGGGAAGCAGCCGATCATCTCGATGTGCAGATTCGATATGAAGGGCCGCGCGCGGCCTGGACCACCGACCCGTCTCTTCCCACAATCGCCGAGGTGCTCGGCGGCCCACTGGGGGATTCGCAGGCGAAGCGCAATTACCACATCGAGTCCGCGCCCGGCGGCGGCTCCTACCTCTTTTCCTGGGGCTTCAGTGAGGGCGCCCGCAAGGCCCACATCACGCTGTTTTGGATTCTGTTGTCCGCCATGATCGGGGTGGCGATGGCTGCCTGGGTTTTCCAGAGACGCCTGCTGCGGCCCCTCCGCTGGCTGGATGAAGGCGTTGCCGAGTTGGGCGCGGGCCGGCTTGATGTCGCCGTACCAGTCCGCACTCACGATGAGTTCGCGGTTTTAACCGAAGCTTTCAACCGCATGGTGGAGCGGGTGAGGCGGATGGTTGAGGCCCGGGATCAGCTTCTGCTTGATGTCAGTCACGAGCTGCGCTCGCCTCTGACACGCATGAAAGTCGCGCTCGAATTCCTGCCGCCTGGCGAGCAGCGGGATGGCGTGACATCCGATCTTAACGAGATGGAGAGCATGGTGACCGAGCTGCTTGAACTGGAGCGCCTCCGCGATGGCCGCGGCGTACTGGCCATCCGCCAGAATCTGCTTCCGGTTCTCAACGAAGCCATTGCCGAGTTTCGCGGTCGAGCGCCTGGAGTCCGCCTGTTCACCCCAGCGCGGGAAATCATCGTTACCATCGATGCCGCCCGGATTCGTACGGTCCTTCGAAATCTCCTGGAGAATGCATTCAAGTACTCCCTTCCGGACAGCCGCGAGGTGGAGATCTCGACCTCGGATCGCGACGGCATGGTGGTGGTCCGCGTGAGCGATGACGGTCCCGGTATTCCGGAGGCGGATCTCGAGAATATCTTCGAACCGTTCTTCCGTGTGGACCGCTCGCGCACGCGCAGCACGGGAGGCTACGGCCTCGGATTGAGCATCTGCAAACGCATCATGGAGGCTCACCGGGGGTCCATTGCGGTGGAGCGCAACCCCGGGCGCGGAACCTCATTCCTGCTGACGTTGCCCTGAAGATGGGTAGCACGGGCTTCAGCCTGTGAATCGTGCCGTGGCTCAGCCTCCACACCCGCCCTGTACGCGCCGGATCGCCTTGACGGGCTTTGGAGCGCTGCTTTGCCGAATCATCGCCGCGATCTCACCGCTGGCTCGCGCGCGAAACACGCGCGTATCGGCATCCGCGCCGTCCAGCCCTCGCGGATTCACAACCGTAGCCATGAATCCTTCGAAGCCTCCCGCGAGCGCGGCGACATTCTCGCTGCCGGTCAATCGCGCCAGCGCGGCCGCGCGAATGCCTTCGGCCGTGTCCCTGCCGAAGAAGACCTTCTCAGTTCGCGAATCGGCCAGAGAATTCCGCGATTCCTTGCCGATCAGCATGCTCGCGGGCATATTGATCGCGCCGGGAAGCGTGGTTTTGCCGAAACTGGTGGCGTCCCGCACATCCACCAGTTGAAACTTCGGGTCTCGATCCATGATGTGGATGGCAAGCTCATCGGGCGCCATCGTCCGGACCGAATTCATCGTGCTTGCGGCCTCCGCAGTCAGGCGTGCCTTGCGGTCGGGCACGAAGAAGAGAATCACTGCGAGCACAACGAGCACCGCGCCGGCGATCCGGTGCCGCGTCACCGGGAACTGAAGAGCGCCCGACTGTGCGTTCACTCTCTTCTCGACGCGAGTAGTGAAGATGAATGCCACCACCGCGACGCCGATCATGATTCCCGCGAACTGTCCGTTGGAAATGCCCAGAGCCGTGGACACGAGCAGGTCGCCCTTCGATCCGGCTTTGTACAGATTCTCGACCCACGGGAACGCCTCGCCAAACGCGAAAATCCCCAGCAGCCCGCCCGCGGCGAACGCCATGCCGTCGATCCGGCCGACCGCCGCGGCGCAGAAGCTGGTACCCGGACAGAAGCCGCCCACGACGAATCCAACGCCCATGATCGCGCCCCCCACAATCGCCGACTGCAGGAACATCGGATTGATGTAGATCAGGTCGGCGTCCAGCCAGCCCATCTGCGTGAGGATGATGACGCCCGACATAGCCGTGACGCCCGCGGTGAAGAACACTCGAAGCACCGTGAAGTCGGTCCCGTAAAACAATCCAGTCAGTTTGCGCGAGGACGAAAAACCCGCCTGCTCGAGTACGAAGCCAAACGCGATGCCCAGCAGCAGCGCGATCACCAGGTTCATCTGGTCGGTAATAATGTCCGGAACAAGAGGTCCCATATATGTTCTCCGTTCAGATCCACAGCTTCCGCAGGAAAAATGCCACCGCGTAGGCCGAGCCGAAAATCGCCATCATGGTGAGAATTCCGCCGGCCGAGAGCACGGCCATCCCGCTCAGCGCCGCGCCGCTGGTGCAACCGCGGCCGAACTGCGCGCCGATGCCGAACAGCGCGCCGCCGATCGCCGCCCCCAAGATTCGCACGCCGCTGGTCACGCGCGGTCCGCGCTCCACAAAGAACTTCAACCGGTCTGACATGATGCCGGAAATGAACGCGCCCATCAGCACGCCGGCCATTTCGAACATCAGCCAATCCTTGAACGGATTGCCGTGCGCCTTCGCCGCGGCATAGAACTCGTTCTTCATTGCGTGTCCCGGAGCAACCGCCAGCACCGTGCCCGTCACCACGCCCTTCACCGCGCCGCTCGCGCCGAGGCCCCGGCCGCTGATAAAAATGGTCGCCAGCAGCACCATTCCCAGCAGAAACCCCGCCAGATAAGGATTCATGTAGTTCTTCATGCCTGACCTCCGATCAACTGCGGCGCAGGGTCCGTGCCTGGCGCCGCCTCATGCTCCGGTCCTTCTTCTTCACGCCCGGTGAGCATCGCTTTCAGATTGGAAAGTGGAGTCTGCCCCGTAGTGGTCAGATAGATGTGCCCCAGCACGAACGCCACCAGGAAGAACGCTCCCGCGGTGTGGATGAGCGCAACCGCCTTCAATCCCCCCGCGCCGAGCCAGTGCCGCAGGTGCATGTACAGCAGGCCGGAGCAGACCATCACCGGGATCACCAGGATCTTCAATCCCAGATAGGCCAGCTTCTGCAGCGGATTGAGCTTGTTCGCGGCGGTTTTTCGCGTGGGGTGCGGCGCATCGCGAAAGATGCCGGTCAGATAGTACTCAATCTGCGCGCGCAGCATACGCCGTGTTGGTATGTACTGGCGCCATTCGCCCGTCGTAAAGTGCCAGAAGATGGCGAAGGCGATCAGAATCAGAAAACCGGTGGCCGCCGCGTTGTGATACGCCACCGCCTGCCGGTAGCCGAAGAACTCGAAGCTGCCGTGGATCTCAAAGCCGGTGATCGCCAGCAGCAGAATCAGGAACGCCTGGGTCCAGTGCCAGAATCGCTCGAACCCGCGGTAGACCACCTGCGATGCCAGGGATGTCATGCTTCCGCCCTCCTTCTCTGCCATGCAATCAACCGGAACAATCCGTGCACCAGCGAGGCGCCCAGCGCGCCGAGAATTGCCAGCAGGCCCAGCGTGTCCACAAAGCCGCTGCGGTCGCGTCCCGGCATGTAGAACCCGCCCAGACCCGCCAGCCGCGATCCCGTTGGCGCATGGCATTCCACGCACTGAACGGCCTGCTCTTTGGGCGCGACCATGTGGTTCACGGGCCAGTACATCTCTGTCGCGATGAACTCATAGTGGCCGCTGTAGGGCAGCCCCGCCGTCTTCATTCCCTCCTCTGCGGCGCGCTCCCAGTTGAAGTCTTCCCAGAAGCCGCCTTCGCCCCTGGCGCGCGCATACAGCTTCGGCTGGATGAGCAGCTTGGTCACCGGGTCGTAGATCTGGCGCCCGCGGTGGATCTTCACCGGCACGATCTTCGCGTCGGGATCGTCGTACGCCCCGTGCAGGGAATTGATCTGCACCGGCCGGGCCGCCGGGACCTTGTCGCCGACCAGATAATGATCTGCCGTACCGTTGAAGAACACGTATTCCGGCTTGATGTTCCTGGCCCAGACGAAGGTGCCCTTGATGGACGCGTACACTGGGTTGCCCGCCGCGTCCATGTCCTCGTACGGCTCGCCGTTGCGCAGACGGCCCGCCGTGGACCAGTCCCACGCGATCTTGGTCTCGTTGACCTTCGCGTAGTGGGAGATGTGGCACGTCTGGCAGGCTACCTTCGCCGTGTGATCGTTGAGGGCGCTGTCGGCATGCGGCGCGGCCCCGTGACATTGCTCGCACCTGGATCGGTCGCGGTTCATCGACGAGACCGAGTACATCTTGCCGAGCATGTGATGGTTCTGCGCCGTGTGGCAATCGACGCACTCGAGATCGGCGCCATCGGACGCCATGTGGACGTCCACCTCGCGGCCGGCGGTCAGCAGGCCCTCTTCGAGATCGCCGTGCTTCACGTTGTTCCCGCCGCCGCCGGCGAAATGGCACCCGCCGCAGTTTGACTTCCGCGGCCGCCCCACGTGCTGGGCGATGTTCGTCAGATCCAGGCCCGCTTTGGGGAGACCCGCCAGGCCCTTGGCGTAGGTGTCGGTGTTGTCGTGGCAGACAAGGCAATCGACGTTCTTCGGGTCGTTGAAATCGAAGCTTGCGCTCTCGAAGCCGTAGCCTGCGTGACAGCGGCTGCAGCCTTCCTGATTGCTCGAAATGCCAATGCAGAAATTATTGAGAACGTTGCGCTTGCCAATCGAGCGGATTCCCCGGCCGGGAATGTAATCCTGGCGCGACCAGTTCCAGTGCGACGACCGCATCACTTCCGCAGCGCGTTCCGTGTGGCAGGAAATGCACGCTTCGGTCACCTCGCGGCCGGAGTTGAACTTCTTCTGGAGTGCAGCCAGCTTCGAGTGGTCTACCGAGCGGACATGCTTTTTCGCGGCGCGCGCCTTCAGGTCGCGCGTCAAATCCGACCTTTCTGATCCACTCCGCAGCGAACCTGCAACTATGATTCCGAACACAGCAATAGTTACCAGGATGAGCGGAACCATCCGCATCATGCCTGGCGATTCCGGCGTACGCATTCGCAGTCTCCCAACACAAAAAAGAGGGCTTCGCTAGTGGCGATGCAGTCTTTTCGGTTACGTGACAGGCGAAGCGAGAATTCAACCAGCGTGACCGGGCGCCATTTTCTGCCCGCCGATCGTTCGTGGCGGCCCGGTCCGCGTTCCCGTGCTTACTCACAGGCTACTCTCAAGTGATGGTCAGGCGGCCAACATCTACCGTGAGCGCGGGCCTGCCCTTGCAGCCTCAAAAGCCCGGAGCACCGGCGTAGTGTTCTCTTTCCGCGCCCTTCTTCTCCAGCATGGCTACTCGTTCGTCTTCGTATACGTATTCGGCGTGACTGCCGGTGTGCCGGTTCCGGCAGACCCGCTTCTCGTCGCGATGGGCGCCATGATCGGAGACCATCGCTACTCCCTGTTTCTGTCCTTCGCCACGGCAGTCGCTGCCGCCCTTGCCGGCGACTTGATCTGGTACGAAGCCGGCCGCCGCCGCGGCCGCGCGGTGCTCGGTTTGCTGTGCCGATTTTCGCTGGAGCCGGATAGCTGCGTGCGTTCCACGGAACACGCCTTCGCGAGGCGAGGCGCGCGAGCCCTCTTGTTCGCGAAATTCGTGCCTGGAGCGAGCCTGGTCTCCATGCCCCTGGCCGGCGCCATCCGCATGCCGCGCTCGCGGTTCCTGCTGGCCGATGCGGCGGGAAGCTCGCTCTGGGCGCTTGCATGGCTCCTCGCCGGCTTCTTTCTGCACCGTCAGGTAGACGTAGCGATGCAGTGGCTGGGACTGTTCGGGCGCCGGGCGGGAATCATTCTCGTGTGCCTGGCCGCGCTCTATGTCGGCATGAAATACTTCCAGCGCTGGCGCTTCCTCCGTCAGGTGCGGATCAATCGCATCACACCCCAGGAGCTCCGGATGCTGATCGAGGCCGGTGAGCCGGTCACGATCATCGATCTTCGCCATCCCGCCGACGTTGCTCGAGAGGGCGTCAGGGTGCCCGGAGCGCTTGTGGTTTCTCCCGAAGACCTGCGCGCTCGCGCGAACGAGATTCCCCCGGACCAGGAGATTGTCCTCTATTGCTCGTGTCCCAACGAGGCAACCAGCGCCCGTGTGGCTCTGCAACTCAGGAGGGCCGGAATTCGGAGAATCCGCCCTCTGGCGGGCGGAATTGAGGCATGGCGCGCGCTGCAACTCCCCCTCGAACGAGTCAGCGCGGACTGACTCGGCGCAATAATCGGATTGTGAGATGCGCGCTTACGCGATAGCCATCTGGCTTTGTGCGGCGGTTTTCGCCGATGCGCCCAACACTACTGTCAGCAGCCTGGTAGACAACGTGACGGCGCTCCTGGCGGTAGATCGCGACGACGCCCGAATCGCCGACGAGCTCAGGAACGTTCATCTTCACGAGAGCCTTTCGGACGAGGTCGTTACCATGCTGCGGCAGATGGGCGCTGGGCCAGCCACCGTCCGCGAGCTTCAGGCAATCGCAAGGAAGACGAGGAAACTCCCACCGCCTCCGCAGGCGCCGCTGTCCCTGACGCCGGACCCCTCGGCAGCGGAGCGCGCCGCCATGGTGGACGCAGCGCGACGGTACGCCACTGGCTATCTGGCCAGTCTCCCCGATTTCACGTGCATCCGCGAGGCGCGCCGTTTCCACGCCGGCCAGGTGATCCATCAGCTCATGCCATCAACCACCAACGTCTCGATCGACTCGCGCACCGTCGTCAATAACCGTTGGTCTCTCTCCGGGTCCTACACCGCCGAAGCGAGCATTGTGCACGGCGAGGATCGCTATAAAATCACTCGCGTGAACAACCGGCCGTCGTCAGAATCGTTCGATCAGCTCCGCGATAAGGTCTCGTGGGGAGAATTCGGCGGCATGCTGAAGGATGTGTTCAGCGCCGATCCCGAGTTCCAGTGGGACCGTTGGCAGGTTACCGGCGGCCGGCGCGCCGCCGTCTTCGCCTTCTATGTCGATCCGGCGCACTCCGGTTACTGGGTCTGCTGCCCGCGTGTCACCTCGCCTTATCGCGGCTTTGTTTTCGCCGACCCTCAAAGCGGCGAGGTGCTGCGCCTCATCATCATCGCCACCGGTCTCACCAGCCGGACGCCGATCCTTGCTGGCGCACATGTGCTGGACTACGGAAACGTCACCATTGGCGGCAGGAGCTATCTGCTGCCCCGGCGCGCGATGGCCTACCGGAGCGACGGGTCCGGCGAAACGCGCGAAGAGATCGACTATCGGGACTATCGTAAGTTCGGCGCCGAATCAACCCTTTCGTTCCCGTCTGGCGAGCATTAAACCTTTTATCCGCTTTAGCTTACAGCGATACACCGGAACCGGTGACCCGGCCCTGCTCGCAGCCGGAGCCTCCTCGTGGCCGCCGTTGCCGCTACCGCGGGCCGCCGATTCTCTGAGTCGTTCGCCCCCATCCAGGCGTCTCATCTCTTTTAAGCGTGGACTTCGTCGTAAGTTATCCCGCTTTCCCGGTGCCCGCTGGCGCGCCGTTCCCCGCCGCCCATTTGGCGGGTGTTCGTGCACTCCTCTGCCCTTCTGGCGCGCCTTTCACCGCGGAAGCCGTTTGGCGCTCCACGCTTCGCGAAGGAGAGCACGCTTGAAATTCGCACTGTTATGCGCCGCAGCCGCAGCGGCCATCCTGCTTCAGAGTTGCGCCGTACAATCGGCTAACGTCGCCGGCCAGCCCCCGCCTCCCGTCGTCCTGGTAACACCGGTGGTTCAGCAGAATGTGCCGATCTATGGCGACTGGGTGGCCACACTCGACGGTTACGTGAATGCCAATATCCAGCCGCAGGTCAGCGGCTATCTGGTGCAGCAGAACTATCGCGAGGGGTCTTTCGTTCACAAGGGCGAAGTCCTGTTCGAGATCGATCCCCGGCCATTTCAGGCAGTGCTCGATCAGGCGCGGGGACAGCTTGCCCAGTCCCACGCCCAGCTCGCGCAGGCCGAAGCGCAGCTCGGGCTGGCCATCATTAATGTCAAGCGCGATACGCCGCTGGCCGCTGCCCGCGCCATCGCCCAGAGCCAGCTCGATAACGACATCCAGACGCAAAAGCAAACTGAAGCGCAGGTGAAATCCGCGCAGGCGGCCATTCAGACGAGTGAGGCGGCGGTGGAGCAGGCCGAGCTGAACCTCGGTTTCACGCACGTGCGTTCGCTGATTGACGGAATCGCCGGTTTGGCCACCACCCAGATCGGCAACCTGGTGAGTGCAAGCACCGTGCTTACGGCGGTTTCCCAGGTGGATCCCATCAAGGCGTATTTTGCGATCAGCGAGCAGGAGTACCTGGCGCTGGCGGGGCGCACTGCCGCTGCTGGCCCTGATTTCCTTCGCGCCAACAGCGGCGTCGCTTTGCGCCTGACCCTGGCCAACGACACCGTCTTCCCACACGAGGGACACATCGTGTTCGCAGACCGTCAGGTCAACACCCAGACCGGCACCATTCGCATCGCCGGAACTTTCGCGAATCCCGGTAATATCCTGCGGCCCGGCCAGTTCGGGCGCATCCGCGCCATCACCACCATGAAAGAAGGAGCGTTGCTGGTGCCGCAGCGCGCCGTCTCGGAGTTGCAGGGCCGCTATCAGGTGGCCCTGGTCGGTCCGGGCAACCGCGTCAGCATCCGCACGGTGCAGGTGGGAGACCGGGTCGGCGGGAACTGGATTGTGAATGGCGGCCTGCAACCCGGCGATCGTGTCGTGTCCGAAGGTACAACCAAGGTGAGAGACGGAATCGTCGTCACGCCCAAGCCCGACCCGGGCTCCGAACACGGCGCCTGAACAACAAAATCGATGTCACGCTTCTTCATTCGCCGGCCCATCGTGGCCATGGTCATCGCCATAGTCATGGTGGTCATCGGCCTTGTTTCCATGTCCACTCTTCCAGTGGCGCAGTTTCCCAACATTGTCCCGCCTGAGATCCAGATCTCCGCGACATATCCGGGGGCGGACGCACAAACTCTGGAGCAATCCGTCGCCGCGCCGCTGGAGGAACAGATCACCGGCGTCGACAACATGAACTACATGTACTCGGTGAACGCCAACAACGGACAAACCCAGATCACCGTGGACTTCGACGTGAAGACTGACCCGAACATCGATCAGGTCCTCACGCAGATGCGCGCTTCGCAGGCGCAATCGCAGTTGCCGGCGCAGGTGAACACTGCCGGGCTGCTGATTCGCAAATCGCCCACCGCTCCGCTGATGTTGGTGGCGCTTTACTCCCCTCATGGCTCCTACGACAACGTCTTCCTCGCCAATTACGCGTATATCAATCTGGTCGATGAACTGACGCGCGTCCCCGGGATCGCGCAAATCAACGTGTTCGGGGCCGGCCAGTACGCCATGCGCTGCTGGGTGAAGCCGGACCAACTGGCCAAACTGCAGGTGACCGTGCCGCAGATCGTCCAGGCCCTGCAGGCGCAGAACAACGTGAATCCGGCCGGACAGATTGGCGGTGAGCCGGTCCCCAGCGGGCAGCAGTTCACCTACACCGTCCGCACCGAGGGACGGCTGGTCTCCCCCGAGGAGTTTGGCAACATCGTGCTGCGCGCCAATCCCGATGGGTCGATTCTGCGGCTCCGGGATGTCGCGCGCATTGAGCTCGGTTCGCAGTTCTACAACCTGCGCGGACGTTACAACGGAAACCCTTCGGCGGTGCTCGCCTGTTATCAGCTCCCCGGCTCCAACGCGGTGGATGCCGCCAATGCTCTGCGCAAGCGCGTGGCCGAACTCAGCCGGAGTTTCCCCAACGATCTGGCCTATTCGGTTAGCCTGGACACGACGAAATCCGTGACCGCCGGAATGAAGGAGATCCTCTGGACCCTGCTCGAAGCGCTCGGCCTGGTGGTGCTGGTGGTCTATCTCTTCCTGCAGGGTTGGCGCGCCACGCTGATCCCGCTTCTGGCCGTTCCCGTGTCGCTGATCGGCACCTTTGCCGTGTTCCCCATGCTCGGGTTCTCCATCAACACGCTGTCGCTGTTCGGACTGGTTCTGGCAATCGGCCTCGTGGTGGATGACGCCATCGTCGTCGTGGAGGCCGTCGAACGCCATATCGAGGAAGGCATGTCTCCGCGCGACGCTTCCATCAAGGCCATGTCCGAGGTGTCGGGGCCGGTGATCGCCGTGGCGTTGATTCTGGCGGCCGTGTTTATTCCCACGGTATTCATTGGCGGCATCACCGGCCGGCTCTACCAGCAGTTCGCCGTAACCATCGCAATATCGGTAATCTTTTCGGCGTTCAACGCGCTGTCGCTCAGCCCCGCATTGTCGGCGCTGTTGCTGAAGCCGAAGGATAAGAACCGGAAGCCTGGTCTGCTCGGACGATTTTTCAACTGGTTCAATCGCATGTTCGCGCGGGCCACCGAAGGATATGTGGGAATCTCCGCGCTGCTGATCCGCAAAGCTCTTGTCGCCCTCGCGCTTCTGGCAGTGATCACGGCCGCCGCGGTGCTCATCGGCCGGCGCCTCCCCACCTCGTTCCTGCCCGAGGAAGACTACGGCTTCATCTACGTCAACATGCAGCTCCCCTACGCCGCCTCGCTGCAACGGACCTCCGACGCCGCGCGCAAGGTCGAGGACATCATCCTGCACACGCCGGGCGTGCAAGGCTGTACTTCGGTAATCGGCTTCAGCCTGCTGAGCCGCGTGCAGAACACCTACAGCGCGTTCTTCTTCGTCACCGAGAAACCATGGGATGAGCGCACCAAGCCGGAAGAACAATACGATGCCATCCGCCGCCACATCAGCGCGTCACTGGCGGAGATTCCCGATGGCGTCGCGTTCTCGTTTTCGCCTCCCGCCATTCCCGGTGTCGGCACCTCGGGCGGCGTGACGTTCATGTTGGAGGACCGTTCCGGCGCCGACCTCTCATTCCTCACCGCCAATGTCAACCGCTTCGTCGCGGCAGCCCGCAAGCGGCCCGAGCTCACCGGCATCGCCACATCGTACCTGCCCGACATCCCGCAGGACTATGTGACGGTGGACCGCGCCAAAGTGGAGCGTCAGCAGGTGAACATCGCCGACGTATATCAGACCATGGGCGCATTCCTCGGCGGCTATCTGGTGAATTACTTCAATCGCTTCGGGCGGCAATGGCAGGTCTATGTCGAGGCCGAAGGCGACTACCGTACCCGCATCGAAAACCTCGGCCAGTTTTATGTCCTCAACTCGAGCGGCGGAATGGTCCCGCTGAGCGCGGTGACCAGCACAAAGAGCATTGCCGGGCCCGAGTTCACCATGCACTACAACGAGTACCACGCGGCGCAGATTAACGCCTCCGCCGCGCCGGGCTTCAGCTCCGGACAGGCCATGAAGGCGCTGGAAGAGACCTTCGCGGCTACCATGCCGCGCGAGATGGGCTTCGACTACTCCGGCATGTCCTTCCAGGAGCAGAAAGCGGCGCAGGGCGTCTCCACCATTCAGGTGTTCGGCTTGTCGCTTCTGTTCGTGTTTCTGATCCTGGCCGCCCAGTACGAAAGCTGGTCGCTGCCGTTCAGCGTGCTGCTGGGCACGCCCGTGGCGGTTTTCGGAGCGTACCTGTTCCTTTGGTCGCGGCACTATGACAACGATGTATACGCGCAGATCGGCCTGGTGATGCTGATCGGTCTTGCCGCGAAAAACGCGATTCTGATTGTGGAGTTCGCCAAGCATCAGTACGATTCCGGTCACACCGCGGCCGAAGCGGCCCTGATCGGCGGACGCATCCGCCTGCGGCCCATCCTGATGACCGCATTCGCCTTCATCCTGGGCTGCATTCCGTTGTGGCTGGCCACGGGATCGGGGGCCGTTTCGCGCCGCATCCTGGGCACTGCGGTGATTGGCGGAATGCTGGCCGCCTCGCTGCTGGCCATCTTCCTGATTCCGGTTACGTTCGACGTGGTGGAGACGCTGGTGGCTCGCTTCCGGCCTCAGCGGAATCCCGGCAAGGCGCCGCGACCCGAGGAGGAGCCGGCGTGAGCAAGCGCTGTTTCCCCGCACTTGCCGCGGCGGGATTTCTGTCACTGGCGGCATGTACCGTCGGTCCGAATTACAAACGGCCCCAGGTCAGCCCGCCGGATGGCTACTATCACGCACCGCCCGGTCCGCCCGTGACCCCCGCTTCGCTGGGCGATGAAAAGTGGTGGGAGCTTTTCCAGGATCCCGAACTGCAGAACCTGATTCGCGCCGGCCTGAAGAACAACTACGACGTTCAGATTGCCGCCAGCCGAATCCTTCAGGCTCAGACGCAGGTTGGCATCGCCCGGTCGAGCCGGTTTCCTTCGGTCGGCGCCGGACCGAGTTTTACCAGCGAGCGCTTGCCCGGCTTCACATTCAGCTACTTCCAGATTCAGGCGCTGTTCTCATGGGACCCCGATTTCTGGGGCAAGTACCGGCGCGCGACGGAGGCCGCCAGAGCCAACCTTCTGGCCGCGCAGTCGAACCGGCAGCAGGTTGTGGCCACGCTCGTCTCAAACATCGCCATTGCGTATTTCCAGATGCGCGAGCTGGATCTTGAGCTGTCCATTGCCACCGACACCCTGGCGTCGCGGCGCGAATCGCTGGCGCTGACCAACACGCTGGCGAATGGCGGAGCGGTCGCCCTGGTGGACGTGCGTCAGGCTGAGCAACTTGTGGAGACGGCGGCCGAGACGATTCCCGACACCGAGCGCCAGATCGGCCTTCAGGAAGATCTGCTCAGCACGCTCGCCGGCGACAATCCCCACGCGATCCCGCGCGGCCGCCCACTAACCGACCAGCCCGCTCCGCCCCAGGTGCCCGCCGGGTTGCCCTCTCGATTGCTGGAACGGCGGCCCGACATTCGCGCGGCCGAAGAGCAGCTCGCCGCCGCCACCGCCAATATTGGCGTTGCCCGAGCTGCGTTTTTTCCCGATCTTCCGCTCACCGGCGGCGCGGGCATTCAGAGCACCCATCTGCTGAGTCTGTTTTCCGGACCGATGGCCGCGTGGAATTTCAGCGCGCCGCTGACCCAGCCGATCTTCGAAGGCGGCCGCCTTCGCTCCAACCTCCGTTTGTCGGAAGCGCAACAGCAGGAAATGCTCCTGCAATATCGCCAGACTATCCAGACCGCATTCCGCCAGGTCTCCGATGCGCTGATCGCCTACACGAAGGACCGCGATTTTCGCGAACATCAGGAACGGCTCACCGCGGCTGCGCAGGATGCGGCCCGGCTCTCCGACCTGCGCTATCGCGGCGGCGCCACAAGCTACCTGGAAGTGCTGACCAGCCAGACCAACTGGTTCGCGGCGCAACTCAACCGGGCGCGCGCGCGGCTGGCCGAGCGGATGTCGCTGGTGCAGCTCTATACCGCGCTCGGCGGCGGCTGGGAGCAGTAAAGGCGGTTCGGGCACTGTCGCGGACCAGCTAACCGCCCTTGAGAATCGCCATCACGTCCGGCCGGTTCATTCTCTTCGCCCAGCCGGCCGGGGTGGCCCACGGCTCAGCAGTCGGCTCATCAACCGGCGCGCCGCGGGAGATCAGCAGCCGGACCAGTTCCGGACGCCCCCAGCGGCAAGCCCAGCCGAGTGGCGTGGATTTGAGCAGATCGTCGCGCAAATCGAGTCTCGCTCCATGATCGAGCAGAATCGCGGCGAACCGCGCTCGTTCTGAATCGGCGAGATCGCCGTGATTCCGGGCCGCCACAAAATGCAAAGCCGTCGCTCCGAAGCGGGTCACATTGGGGTCCACGCCATGGCGCATCAGCGCGGCCGTACACTCGAAGAACCCTTCGCGCCTGCGGCCGGAGCATCCCCGGATCGGCTGAATCAGAACCCAGTGCCAGCGTGGATCGGATCTCGGCCACTCGAGATGCGCGAGCGCAAGCTCCAGAATCGCCACGCAGCCATGATCCCCCGCCGACCACGCAAGCTCGCTTGCCACGCTTTCGCTCGCATCCGCCTTCAGCAGCGCGCGCGCTGCCTCCACGTCGTGCTGCTCCGCCAGCATGTAAGGTTGGACTTTGGCTCCCCGCGCGAGAAGCAGTCGCTTCAGCGATTCGTCCTTGTGGTCCCACGCGTTGAGCAACGGCCAGCCTGACGCATATACATTGGCATTCACGTCCGCGCCGCGGTCCAGCAGGAGTTCGGCCATCTCGCGCCGGTCGGCCAGCGCAGCGCTCCACAACGGCATGCCCCGGCTCTCTACCGGCGCTTCGAGGCCCTCAAGGAAAACGCGCTCGTTCACGTCCGCGCCCAGATCGAGCAGCAGCCTGACCATCTCCAGTTGCCCGTGATTC
>Ga0335078_10005640_pt1 | contig 18503 bp, 16 predicted proteins | sample Lox_Sample_32_FD_206711 | JGI IMG/M metagenome (GOLD analysis project Ga0335078, IMG submission 206711) | Soil microbial communities from Loxahatchee National Wildlife Refuge, Florida, United States - Lox_Sample_3.2 | ecosystem: Environmental > Terrestrial > Soil > Wetlands | place: USA... | reverse complement strand
CGCCGCCAATCGCGCGGTGAATCTGCCGGAATTCGTGAATGTGCCGGCAGACGGCCTGCGGGACATTGGCGGCCCGGCGCTGGACTATTACAGGCTATTCAACGCCGCCGTGTATTTCCAGAAGAAGGGACAGCTTGCAGAATCCATTGCGATGTGGAGGAAGGTGCTCGAGCTCCGTCCGGACGACCGGCTGGCACAGAGCAACATGGGCGCGGTTCTGCTGATGGCGGGCCGCCGCGGGGAAGCCGGCGCACATCTTGAAAAAGCCGCCGAACTCAGGTTGAGGGCCGCAGTGGCGGATAATCGTGGAAACGCGGCGGCGTATCACGATCTGGGACGGTTTCTGCTGGGAAAAGGGCGCTTGGCGGAGGCCCTCGCGGATCTCCGCATGGCGGCGGCGCTACAGCCTGCATCCGCTGCGGTTCGTGCCGATCAGGGTGTCGCGCTCATGCGGGCGGGACGGCTTGACGCGTCCCTGATCGAACTCCGAAAAGCAGTCCGCCTGGACGCGCGGTATGCGCCCGGATATTACAATCTGGGGCTGGTTCTGGACCGGCGCGGGGAGACGGACGAAGCTGTGCGGCAATGGCGGAAGGCTCTGGAAATCGACCCGCAATACGCTGAGGCGCATGACAGCCTGGGCAATGCCCTGTATGAACAGGGACACATCGCGGAGGCGCTGGCGCACTGGCGCGCGGGGACAAATCGCCTGGCAGCACTGCGGCGAGAGGCATGGATTCTGGCGACGTACCCCGAGGCTTCGATTCGCGATGGGCGCGCGGCAGTTGCAGTGGCGGTACGCGCCGTCGAGATCTCGGGCCGAAAGGATCCCGCGGACTGGGATACGCTGGCGGCGGCCTACGCGGAAGCAGACAGATTCGCTGACGCGCTGGCGACGGCCAAAAGAGCTTTGGCAATGGCGAAGCAGGAGAATCGCCCGGAGCTTGCGAAAGAGATCGAGAGCCGGCTGCGGCTGTACGAAGCGGGGCGTCCTTTCCGCGAGACGCCGCCCGTGCGCGGTCGCGCTGTCAAACGGACATCTCGGCCCGAGCCTTCGCAATCACAGCCAGGTACTGCCGCGCCTTCTCTTCGATGAGATCGTAGCGGCCTTCCTTGATGAGCTTGCCATCCACGAGTTCGCCGCCCACGGCGACCGCGCACGCGCCGGCCTTCAGAAACTCGCCCGCTGTCTCCAGGTTCACACCGCCGGTGGGTATCATTTCAATCTGCGGGAACGGGCTTTTGAGCGCCCGGATGTATTTGGGTCCGCCCACGTTGCCGCATGGGAAGATTTTCACTATGTCGGCGCCGGCCTCCCACGCGGTGAGGACTTCGGTGGGCGTCAGGGCGCCGGGGCAGATGACCTTTGAATAGCGCTTGGCCATTTCAATGGTGGCCGCTTTCAGGCTGGGCGTGACCAGGAACTCGGCGCCCGCCAGCATGCAGATGCGCGCAGTCTCGGGGTCCAACACTGTGCCCGCCCCCAGCACGATTTTGCCGCCGAACTGATCGGCGATCTTTTCCAGCGCGCGCACGGCGCCGGGAACCGTCATGGTGATCTCCGCGGCACGCACGCCGCCCCGGTAAATTGCCTCAATCGCCTGGATCGCGGTTTCGGCGCTCGGTGTGCGCACTACGGGCACAATGCCGATCCCGATGATCTGCGACAGAATCTCTTTCTGCTTCATCGCTCCCAAGTTATCATGTCTGGTCGAGGCGCCTGGATGCGAATTGCGGCCATTGTTATTTCGTTAGCGGCGAGCCTGATTCCGTGCTCCGCCGCCGCAGCCGGAACGGTGGCGGCCACGCCGCCCATGGGCTGGAACAGTTGGGACTGCTACGGAACCACCGTGACCGAAGCGCAGGTGAAAGCCAACGCCAGGTATATGGCGAAGTACCTGAAGCAGCACGGATGGCAGTACATCGTGGTCGACATCCAGTGGTCCGAGCCGAATCCCAAGGCGCACGGCTACCGTCCGAACGCGGATCTCAGCATGGATGTGTACGGCCGTCTCATCCCCGCCGTCAACCGTTTCCCGTCGTCGGCGAACGGCCGCGGGTTCGGGCCGCTGGCTGCTTACGTCCACGGCCTGGGGCTGCGGTTCGGCATCCACATCATGCGCGGCATTCCGCGGCGAGCCGTGGATGCCAACCTGCCAGTGTTCGGCAGCCGCGCGCACGCGGGCGAGATTGCCGACCGCGCCTCGGTCTGTCCCTGGAATACCGACATGTACGGCGTGGATATGCGTCGTCCGGGCGCGCAGGATTACTACGATTCGATTCTGAAGCTATACGCCGGTTGGGGCGTGGACTTCATCAAGGCGGACGATATGGCGCGGCCCGCGCATCGTGCCGAGATCGCCGCGTTGCACCAGGCGATCGTGAAGATTGGACGTCCGATGGTGCTGAGCCTGTCGCCGGGGCCCGCCATGGTCAAGGACGCGGCGTTTTTTCAGCAGAACGCCAATATGTGGCGCGTCTCGGACGATTTTTGGGAACGACTGGCGGCTGCTGCGACTGAATTTCATCCTGATGTCCATCTGGAGCGGCATGGGACGCCCCGGCGCATGGCCGGATGCGGACATGCTTCCGCTGGGCCGGCTGGGGATCCGCGCCGAGCGCGGCGAAGACCGCATGACCCGCTTCACCCGCGACGAGCAGCGCACCGTGATGAGCCTTTGGTCGATCGCGCAATCGCCGCTGATGTTCGGCGGCGACCTGCCGAGCAATGACGCGTACACGCTGTCGCTGATTACCAACGACGAAGTGCTGGCCGTGGATCAGCATGGCGCGCACGGCTCGGCTTTTGCGGAAGGCGGTGACAGCGTGGTGTGGACCGCCGACAGCCCGCGCGCCGGCACGCGGTACGTGGCGGTGTTCAATGTCGGCAATGCCGGTCCCATCGATATTCGCGTCGACTGGGCCGCTCTCAATCTGCCGGAGAAATGCGTGCTGCGTGATCTCTGGGTGCGAAAAGAACTCAGCGCCGTTCAGGGCGGGTACACCTTCCATGTCGCACCCCATGCTTCGGGTCTGTACAGCGTGCGGGGAGAAGCCAAAAAGTAAAGGCCCCGGCTGGGTTCCGGGGCCTTGCACTCAGAGGGTTGGCGGCGGGAGGGGACTCGCCGCCAGGGATGCTGTCTGTATTAATCATAAGATAGCAGTTACAGACCCGTTTGTCTACTGCTCACGAGCATCTTTTTAGGGGTCTACCGGGAAAAAGTACCAGCAGAACCACGTACCAAAATTAAAAGGCCCCGGCTGGGTTCCCGGGGCCTTGCACTCAGAGGGTTGGCGACGGGAGGGGACTCGTCGCCAGGGATGCTGTCTGTTGTTACTTTGAATATACTATTTTCAGATCTCATTGTCTAGCGTCCCGGTAATTATTTTTCGAAAAAAATTTCCGACCAACCTTTCGTTGTAAACCGCCACATATGGTCGCCGCAAAGCCGTGGTAAAATCCGCCATCTAGTGGCTTGCACGACCGGATTTCAGGCATTTCCCTAGTGCGTGCTGCTCTCTTCTTTTATTCACGTCTCCGAACGTCGCCTCGATCTGACTTACCAGCCTATTCGGCGCTCTTCAACGCCAAATAGACGGACGCAGCGCCTTGGCCACCTACACCTTTGGCACGCTGCTCATCGTATTTAGCCTCGCCGTGTAGCTATGTTTCGGCTCCGACACCCCCCTTAGCCGCCGGCTCCGCGGCGCTCGCTATCCTGGCGCGGGCCTGCTCCTGTTTGCCCAGCGCCGCCTGGAAGCCGCGACTTATTATTGAATCAGGTGCCGCATGGGTTACATGGTGAACCTCGTGATGGAGGGCAAGGCAGCCGTAACGGTGGGCGGTGGCGAGGTGGCCGGCCGCAAGGTCGAGGATCTGCTCGCGGCCAAAGCGACGGTGACGGTGGTCGCGCTTGAAGCCTGCGGCCGCATCGCCGCGCTGGCCGATGACGGGCGTATCGAACTTCGCCGGCGCGCTTACGAAACGGGCGACCTTGAGGGCGCCTTTGCTGCTATTGCGGCCACCAACGACGAAGCTCTCAACGCCCGCATCGCGCGCGATGCCATGGCACTCAAGGTGCTTGTCAACGTGGTGGATCGTCCGGCCCTGTGCACCTTCACGGTTCCCGCAACGGTCAGCCGCGGCGACCTGACGCTGGCCATAGCCACCGAGGGCCGTTGTCCGGCACTCTCCGGAATCCTGCGCCAGGAACTCGAAGGCCGGTACGGACCCGAGTACGCCGTACTCGTCAATCTCTTCGCCGGCCTGCGGCAGAACATGATGGCGCTTTCCTGGGGCTCGGACCGGATTCGGGAGGCCCTGTCCCGGCTCTACCGCGACGGTGTGATGCAGCCGATCGCCACTGGCGACCGCGAAGCCTTGCGCCTGTTTCTGCGGGAGCGCCTCGGCGCCGAATTCCCGCTGTAGGGTTGGACGTGACGTTCTGAAGCGTCAATCCGGCAACCTACTCCAAGGTATTGATCGATCCCACCCGCCGCGCCTCATATGCCGCGATGGCTGCTTCGTTCTTCAGGATGTAGCCCAACTCATCGACGCCTTCCAGCAGGCAGTGCTTCGAGAACGGATCGATGGGGAATTCCACCGTGCGGCCGTCCGGCAGAGAGACCGTTTGGGCCGCCAAATCAATGGTGACCTCCGCTTCCGGTTCGCGCTCCACCAGCGCAAACAGCGCGGCGTGCGCGTCGGCCGGCACTACGATCGGCAGCAGCGCGTTCTTCAGCGAATTCTGCTTGAAGATATCCGCGAACGACGTACTGATCACCGCGCGGAATCCGAACTGTGTCAGCGCCCAGGGCGCGTGCTCGCGCGAGCTGCCGCAGCCGAAATTGTCGCCCGCCAGCAGAATCTGCGCGCCGCGCGCGCGCGGCTGGTTCAAGATGAAATCCGGCTTGGGGTTGCCTTGCGCATCGTAGCGCCAGTCGTTGAACAGGTGCCGGTCGAGGCCCTGCTTGGAAATCGTCTTCAGGAAACGCGCGGGAATGATCTGGTCCGTGTCGACATTGTTGATCGGCAGCGGCACGAGACGGCTGCGGAAGTTCATAACAGGGTCCTCACGTCGGTCACCACACCGGTGAGCGCGGCGGCCGCGGCGGTCAGGGGGCTGGCCAGGAAAGTACGCCCGCCTTTGCCTTGGCGGCCTTCGAAATTGCGGTTGCTGGTGGAGACGCCGTACTCGCCCGGCTGCAATTGATCGCCGTTCATGGCGATGCACATGGAGCAGCCGGGTTCGCGCCAATCGCAACCGGCGTCGCGGAAGATTTCGGGCAGCCCTTCCGCCGTGGCCTGGCGCTTCACCTCCTGCGACCCGGGTACCACCAGCACGCGCACCTGCGGATTCACCTTACGGCCTTTCAGCAGCGCGGCCGCCGAGCGCAGATCGGAGATGCGTGAGTTGGTGCAGCTTCCGATGAAAACTACGTTCACCGGGTGGCCCAACAACGGCTTGCCGCCTTCGAGATCCATGTAGCGCAGGGCTTTGGCGATGGAGTCGCGCTCGAGCGGATCGGCCACCCGAGATGGCTCGGGCAGCGGCGCGGTGACCGGCATGCCCATGCCGGGATTGGTGCCGTAAGTGATCATGGGCTCCAGGCGGTCCGCGTCAATCGTGACCGAGCGGTCGTAAGCGGCGCCTTCCTCGGTGGGCAACTGTTTCCATCGCGCCAGTGCCGCTTCCCAATCCGCGCCCTTAGGTGCGTACGGGCGTCCGGCAAGGTAGGCGAATGTAATGTCGTCGGGCGCCACCATGCCGGCGCGCGCGCCGCCCTCGATGGACATATTGCAGACCGTCATGCGCTCCTCCATGCTGAGCGCACGAATGGCCGAGCCGCGATATTCGAATATGGATGCCGTGCCGCCGCCTATGCCGATGCGGGCAATCAGCGCCAGGATGATGTCCTTGGCCGTGACGCCTTTGCGCAGCGCGCCGTCCACCCGCACTTCGAAAGTCTTCGATTTGCGCTGCAGCAGGCACTGGGTGGCCAGCACGTGCGCCACTTCGCTGGTGCCGATGCCGAACGCTAGCGCGCCGAGCGCTCCGTGCGTGGCGGTATGGCTGTCTCCACAGACGACCGTCATACCGGGCTGCGTCAGTCCCAGCTCCGGACCGATGACGTGGACAATGCCCTGCCGGTTGTTCCCCCGACCATAACACCGGATACCAAAGTCGCGGCAATTGATTTCAAGCTGCGCGACCTGCTTGGCGGCGATTTCGTCCACGATCGGCAACGTAGGATCGGTGGTCGGAATGCTGTGGTCGGCGGTGGCTACGGTGAGATCCGGGCGGCGCACACGGAGGCCGCGCTCCCGCAGATCCTGGAAGGCCTGCGGCGAGGTCACTTCGTGCACCAAGTGCAGGTCGATGTAAAGCAACGCGGGCGCGCCCGGCTGCTCCTGAACAACATGCGCGTCCCAGAGTTTTTCGATGATAGTACGAAGCATAAGAATGGTGATGGGTTGTGGGTGGTGGGTTATAGGGCGGGAACCACGACCCCTTACCTATAACCTATCACCGATCTCGGACAGGCCCGGCGAGCTGGTAAGCTCCCGGGCCTACCCGATAGCGGCGCATACGGCCTCACCAACCTGTTCTGTGGTGGCCGGCGCGCCCTTTGGTTTGAGGTCCGCCGTCACTCTGCCGCTACCCAGTACGGCTCCAATCGCGGCGTTCACACGAGCGGCTTCGTCCTGCAAACCGAAACTGTATTCGAGCATTGCCGCAACGGAGCCGATGGCTCCCAGCGGGTTCGCTTTGTTCTGGCCGGCAATATCCGGCGCCGAGCCGTGCACCGGCTCGTATAACCCGACCCACGCGCCCGACGCCTTGCGGCCGCCGAGCGAAGCGGACGGCAGCATGCCGATGGACCCCGCGAGCACGGCGCCCTCATCGCTGAGGATATCCCCGAACATGTTCTCCGTCAGTACGACATCGAACCGGCGCGGGTTCAGGATCAACTGCATCGCGCAGTTATCGACCAGCAGATGATCCAGCGCCACATCCGGGTAACCAGCGGCAATTTCGGTTACTACGTGCCGCCACAACTGCGAATTCTCCAGCACGTTCGACTTATCCACCGACGTTACTTTAGAGCGGCGTCCGCGAGCCAGGCGAAAGGCCATGTGCGTCACCCGCTCGATTTCGGCGCGCGTGTACGTCATCGTGTTCACCGCCCGCGTCTCCGCTCCATCGCCGCTGATGCCGCGCGGCGTGCCGTAATAGATACCGCCGGTCAGCTCACGCACGATCAGCATGTCCGTGCCTGCCACCAGCGAATTCTTCAGCGGCGACGAATCGAGCAACGCCGGGAACGTGCGCACGGGACGCAGATTGGCGAACACTCCCAGAGCCTTGCGAAGGCCTAGCAGCCCTTTCTCCGGCCGTTTCTCCGGCGGGCAGTTGTCGAACTCCGGCAAGCCCACCGCGCCCAAAAGCGTCGCGTCGCACTCTCCAGCGAGCCGCGCGGTTTCCTCCGGGAACGGAGTGCCCGTGCGGTGAATCGCGATGCCGCCCAGCAGCCCTTCGGCAATTTCGAGCGTGTGCTTCCATCGCTGCGCCACATGCCGCAACACACGCACGGCCTCGCGGGTTACTTCCGTGCCGATCCCATCGCCGGGCAGAACCAGGACGCGCAGGTTCATGCGTCAGTCCGCGGCTACCTTGAGGACCGCTTCCCGGCTTTCTTCGATCAACTCCACGATTTCTTCGTCGAGTACGCCTTTCTTGTTATCCGCCAGGGACGTGAACCGCTCGTAGAGCGATTGCAACTCGTCCTTGCTCAAGTCATAGCCCAGGTCTTCGGTGCGCTTCTTCAGCGCGTGCCGGCCGCTGTGCTTGCCCAGCACCAGCTTGCTCTCGGGCACGCCCACCGTGCGCGGATCCATGATCTCGTAGGTGGTTTTCTCTTTCAAATAGCCGTCCTGGTGGATGCCGGCCTCGTGTGCAAACGCGTTGCGCCCCACGATGGACTTGTTGGGCTGCGGCCCGAAGCTGATCATCGAGGACAGCAACTGGCTGGCCGAATACAGGTGTTCCGTGCGGATGCCGGTATCGTAGGGCAGGAGGTCCTGGCGCGTCTTAAACAGCATCACCACTTCCTCGAGCGCGCAATTGCCGGCCCGCTCGCCGATGCCGTTGATGGTGCATTCGATCTGCCGCGCGCCCGCTTCGACGGCCGCGATGGAGTTGGCCGTGGCCAGCCCCAGGTCGTCGTGACAATGCACGCTGACAATGGCGCAATCGCCCAGCGCCTTCACGATGCGATGGATCAGCGCCGCGTACTCATAGGGCACCGAGTATCCCACAGTGTCCGGAATATTCACCGTGCGCGCGCCGGCGGCCACCACGGCCTTCGAGACGGCCTCCAGATAATCCGGATCGGTGCGGGCGCCATCCTCCGCCGAGAACTCGACGTCGTCCACGTACTGGCGGGCGAGCTCGACCGCGGCCACGGCTTCTTCCAGCACCTGCTGCTGCGACTTCTTCAGCTTGTACTTCAGGTGGATATCGCTGGTGGCGATGAAGGTGTGAATGCGCGGCCGGCGGGCGTGCCGCAGCGACTGCGCGGCGCGCTCCACGTCCGTCGTGCAGGCGCGCGCCAGGGCGGCCACCTGCGCCCAGGGAAACTCGCGGCTGATGGCGTCCACGGCTTCAAAATCGCCTTCGGAAGCGATCGGAAAGCCGGCCTCCAGGATGTCCACGCCCAGCTCCACAAGCTTCCGGGCCATGCGGATCTTTTCCGGTACGTTCATGCTGCATCCCGGCGACTGCTCGCCATCCCGCAGCGTGGTATCGAAGATGTAGACGCGATCGCTCATAAGAAACCGCCGTATTCCGCCATTATGGCGGGCGCCGGTTAATTTAGCAAATTTATAATATTAGCGGTTCGCATAAGCTGTTGTTATGCCAGTGAGCGTGGAAGGTCCTTTCGATGGCGATGAACAATTTGCCGGGCTGATCAGCCAGCGAGCGGAATTCATGGTGCAGACAGAAGGTTCGCGCGTTCTCGTCCAGGGCTTCGGCGACTAGTCCGATGGATGCTACTTCCGCGCTGTTCTTCAGCTTCAGTGCAGAACGTCCATGAGGAGGAATCGCCCGAGACGGAGTCCCCCGTAGGCATGGGACATCGCCAGCCGGCCCAACAGGGTCACCGGCAGAAGAGGGCAAAGGCGGAGTCTGCGAGCCATCGCTGGGGAAATCTCACCGAGCTTGACCGCATATGCCGAGAGTGCACTCAGGGGGTGGCATACGGTCGACGTCCGGTCTTTTTTGCCCGAAAAGTCACGGGCGGCCTTGCGCAAGACCGGCCCGGCGTCCGCCGCCTCCAATATGGCGTTCGCAAAGGCTGCGGATTCCCGGGCCGTCAGGACCAACGTGCCCCGCTTCTCGATGGTCCGTTCAGCGGCGGCTTCCGCGCTGTGAAGAACGAAATCAGTCGTACTGCGGCGTTCCAGCCGGGCGTCAAAGCGGTATCTCTTGGCGGATTGCGGACGGTTCGCCGGCCGGTCACTGATTTACCTGATTTATACTGCATCCCATCTATATAAACCTCTGTTATGCTTGAGGCAATGGAACTGCATACTCTCCAGGTCTTCCTCACGGTCGCCACGGAGAAAAGCTTCTCCCGCGCCGCTGACCGCCTGCTGCGCACGCAACCCGCGGTCTCATTGGCATTGCAGCGCCTGGAGACGGAGCTGGGCGAGAAACTGATCGACCGTTCCGCCAAGGACCTGGTGCTTACCGACGCGGGCCGCACGGTGCTCGACTACGCGCGGCGCTTCGAGAACCTGCGCCAGGAAATGGAGAACTCTCTGGCCGAGTTGCGCGACAACTCGGCCGGCACCCTTACCGTGGGCGCCAACGAATCGACGTCGCTATACCTTCTGCGGCACATCGAGACCTTCCGCCGCCTGTATCCCAAAATCCGCATCCGGGTTCGCCGCAGCCTCTCCAGCAAGATCCCGAGCGAACTGCTGGATGGCAACCTGGAGCTGGGCGTGATCAGCTACGATCCGCCAGACGAGCGGCTCATGTCGACCGTGATCTATATCGATGCGCTGGCCTTCGTGGTGTCGCCCAAGCACCGCCTGGCGCGCCGCAAGGCGGTCCCGATTACGGACCTGGCGGCGGAAACATTTATCGCCCACAATGTTGTTTCGCCCTACCGCGACGTGGTGCTGCGAGCGTTCCAGCAGCGCCGCGTGCCGCTGAACATGCCCGTGGAGATGCCCACCATCGAAACCATCCGCAAGATGGTGCAGAACAACGAAGGCGTGGCGTTTCTGCCGCGCATGTGCGTGGAACAGGAGATCGAGCAGGGCCTGCTGTGCGAGGTCCAGGTAAAGGAACTGCACGTGGAGCGCAAGATCCGCCTGGTTTATCCGACGCGGCGGGGGTTGAGCCACGCGGCGCGCGCGTTTTTGGAGGTGGTGCGGGGAAAGTAGTCTCAGGTCATCATCGCGCCAGCGGGTAGTCGATGCTGCGCAGCAGCCAGTCGCGGTTGGCGCGCACGTCTTCCCGCAGCGTCTCGCACAGCGCTTCCCGCCGCTCGTACAGGCGGTAGCCTTCGCGGCGCGGGTGATTGTCCAGCAGCGCTTTCACCAGGAATGGCATCACCATCGAATAGTCAGCCTGCATGCTTTCGGTGGTTTGTAGGTAGGTGTCCTTGTCCACTTTTCCCCAGGTAACGGCCTCGGCGGGCGGGCAGGAAGACAGCGAACCATCGGTGACCGGCGCCGTGACGATCTGCACATCGAACTGATAGCCGCGCACATTGGGCAAGCCCAGCACCTGGCCAAGTGCGGGCTCCGGCTGCAGGTTGTAATTCTTCGGCACGCCGCCGCCCAGGATCAGCGTAGCCAGAGCGCGCGCCGGACTCTCGAACAGGCCCCAGCGGTGGTAGGCGCAGGCCTCAAAGACTTCGGCGTGCAGGTCGAGATCAAATCCGTAATCCGGCAGGATGCCCGCATTACGCATGGCCCACAGCTTCATGGAGTTGAGGAACACGCTGCCATCGGCCGGCGCTCCCACCAGCACCGGGATCGCGAGCCGGTGACACGTCGCCAGCAACCCGGCCGGCACGCCGAGGCGCCCCTCCTGCGCGGCATAATAGGCGCCCAAACGGTAGCGCAGTTCCGTGCCGGTCATCTTCTTTTGGAACTCCGGGCGCGCCAGGCACGCGCTCAGAAAACGGTCCTGATCCAGCAGCACGGCCTCATCGAATGCCATATCCGTGACGCGGATGGTGCCTTCCGCGCGCAGCGCCGCGTCGTCGCTATGAATGGACACCTCGTGGATCGGATCCTGTTGGTGCGCATCGAGGCTCCGGTGCCCGTCGTGATAGCAGACTGCATCGGTCGTGCTGATGTAGGCCACCCACCCGGTTTCTAGCAGCGGAACCAGCCATGCCAGGTGCTGGCCCGAAACCGTGACGGGTCCGGAGATGGACAACGTCAACGGGCAGCTTTCCGCGATGGCGCGGTCCAGAATCGTATAGATGCGCCGCAGATAGGCGCCGCCAAACGCGGGCAGGCAATGCCGGAATATCTCGTCGAGCGTTGCGCATTCATCTACGCGGCGTACATGGACCGGCCGGCGATGGGGATTGTGCGTCATCGTTTCTGACGATAACATGTGCGCCATGCCAAGCTATTCATCATGGAGTCTGTAACAGACTATCGCGGCTGGCCCAAGGCGGAACTGCACTTGCACCTGGAAGGATCCGTCGCGCCCGAGACTATGCACGAATTGGACCCGTCGCTCACCGAAGGCGCAGTGCGCGCCATGTATAGCTTTACGGGCTTCCAGGGCTTCATTGAGACGTACAAGTGGGTGGTCGAGCGGCTGCGCAGGCCGGACGATTACGCGCGCATCACGCGCGCCTTATTATCGCGGCTGGCGGCCGAGAACGTGCGCTATGCCGAAATCACGCTCTCGGCGGGCGTGGTGCTGTGGAAGGGGCAGGACTTCGCACCCGTCTACGCGGCGGTGCGGCAGGCAGCGGCCGGGTCTCCGGTGGAGGTGCTCTGGATCCTGGACGCGGTCCGGCATTTTGGAACCGGGCCTGCCATGCGGGTCGCCGAACTGGCGGCCGAGCGAGTGAACGACGGCGTGGTGGCCTTCGGGATCGGCGGCGATGAGGAGCGCGGCCCCGCGGAATGGTTCGGCGAAATCTTCCGCTTCGCGAGAAGCGCGGGCCTGCGGCTGACGGCACACGCGGGCGAGACTGCCGGGCCTGCATCGGTGCGGGCGGCGCTGGAGATCGGCGCCGAGCGTATCGGGCACGGTATCCGCGCCGCGGACGATCCGGCCTTGATGCGGCAGTTGCGTGACCGGGATATCCCGCTGGAGATTTGCATTTCGAGCAACGTGGCGACCGGGGCGGTGGAGACGCTGGCGGCGCATCCTGTCCGGCGCTTGTACGATGCCGGCGTACCGATCACGCTCAATACTGACGATCCGGCCATCTTCGGCGCCACGCTTTCGGCGGAGTACAGACTGGCGGCGGAATGTTTTGGCTTCTCGGAGGTGGAATTGCGGGGAATCGCGGAGAACGGCTTCCGGTATGGGTTCAAGAGCGGGGTCAGCCGCACCGGCTGATCCGCTACCGTGAATTCACCAGCGGCAGCAGCACACGATCCAGTTCCGCGTCGGTGTAGTCGTGCAGTTGGACATTCTTGTGCAGCGTCCAATACTCGACGTGTTCCACGGACGCGCCGGGCTTCAGGCGGGTGAGCGGGCCGAGCGTCTCCATCTCCAGAAAATCGGCGTCGGTGTAGGTCTCAAACGAGCATCCGAAATCGGGATAGCCTTTCGGCGACGCCTGCGCTTCGTAGTGCTTGATGAACAGCTCAGAGTCGAGCACGTAAGCGGCCCAGGTATGCTGATTGAAGCTGCCGAGCTTCTGCGAATCGGAGTCGTGAGGGTCTTGGCGCAGGATCAGGTATTTGCGAGTGAAGCGCCAGCGGGGATCGGCGAGATTCGTGTAGGCCCACATCGTCAGCGGGTTGGTGGGTCCAAGCACCGTGGAGTGGCTGCCGCGCGGAGGGAATCCATGAATGGCCACGCCGCCCTGCGCCATCATGGTCAACGCCCAGGCGGCCAGAGTCACCGGTTTCGTGCCCGCGTTGCGGATTCGGTGCAGCACCTCCACACCCGTGCCCGTTGGCGACAATTTCACCGTGATATATTTCTCCAAGCCGGTGAGCGGCTCGACCGGCTCGATGGCCTCCAGCACGCCGCCCTTGATTTCGATATGTACCGGCCCGTTGTCCAGGGCATACGTGCGCACGGCGTCCTCGGGGGAGGCCCACAGGCGATGCCCGCCGCGCGCCACCCACGTCGTTTCGCCCGATTTTCCAAGGCTCTCGGGGAACTCCTTGAAGATGTTCCGGCCGCCCACGAAAGCGTAACGCATGATTCGCGGGCCAACGTCGCTGGTGACCACCAGCTCGACCTCTCCGTTAGTGATCCGGTAACAGTTCGGCCATCCCTTGTAGGGGACCTTTTCGATTTTGACAGCGGCAGCGGCGCTCATAGTCAACACGCACACAAACGGAACAATTCTTAGCATAGCCCGTATTATCGCGCCGTTCACCGGCGTGTTGTCCGCGCCCCCCTCGCGCAGCGCCAGCGTGCCGCAGTTGTTGGTCTGCCCGAACTGTCCCGTGATCGTAGGGCGGCTGACTTAGTCGAGCGCCGCTTTGTACAATGGGACGAGTTTGCCCCATGCCCGCTCAGCAGCGGACTCGTTGTAGATCGGTGCGCCATCCCGCATGGGCATATCCGGGATGCACCAGCCATGCAAGGCTTCGGGGTACACCTCGACTTCGGCGGGAACCTTGGCGGCTGCGAAGGCATCCCTCAGCTTGTCCTTGGCATCCGGTTGACGCTCGTCGTCATTAGACGCCACGCCGAAATACATACGGGCTCTTATCTTCGGCGCGAGCAGGTGCGGGCTGCCGGGTTGGTCGGTCACCAGGCCGCCGCCATGGAAGGATGCGCCTGCGCCAATGCGATCGGGTAGCGCCGCGGCAGTCCTGACAACAAGTGGTCCACCCATGCAGTAGCCCTGTGTCCCGATTTTCTTTGCCTTGTTGACCTCTTTTTGCGCGTCAAGAAAGGCAACGTATGCGACAGCATCCTTCTCAGCGTTGCCCGGTGCGCTCACCGTTGCCATGAGCGGCCGGAGCTTCGCCATGTCGGCCGGATTCTGGAAGTCAAAATGGGAGGCATCCGTGAAAGGAGCTTTCGAAACGCGATAGAAGGGGTTGGGCACGAGGACGGAATATCCTTCTGCAGCAAGACGTTTGGCAATGTTGCGCATCGAAGGCCGCAGGCCGAATGCGTCGGGCCAGATCAGCACGCCTGGGTAAGAACCAGTCTTCGGGTGAATGAAGGCGGCATCGCAGGTTCCATCTGGAGTCTTGATCTCAACGTCGCTCTCGACGATATCAAGAGATGAGACAGCTTGGTTTCTCGGATCTTCGGCCATGCCCCCCCGTTAACCGGACACAACCGGCATCGGTACGGTCCGTTCGGCGTCGGCAACCGTTGGATACCGCGTGAACACGTCGGCGATCTTGCAGATGTGGAACAGATCCCAGATGCGGTCGTTCAGCCCGGCCAGAAGCAGGCGCCTGCAGGTCCGTTCGCAGGATACATACAACCCGATGAGAACTCCCAGCCCGCTGGAGTCCACGGAGCGGACGCGGGTCATATCGATCACCAAGGTCGTAGGTTCATTTTCGCGCACCGAATCGCGGAAACGAAACGCCGTCTCTGCATTCAATACGCCCTCCAGCACGATGACCTTCTCATCCGGGAGCGAACCGTCGAGTACGTGGATTTGGAGTTTGTTGTCGACCATAGCCGTTTCGCAGTGTACCACCGCGAACGTGCGGCGGGCTTGACACCGGCCCGGCATCCTGCAAAAATCAGGTAAAGGCGAATAAAAAGCGAATATGGCTGCCGTAGCGTTGGGCCGGGATTTCGAATTTAGAGTGCGGCTGCCGGAGATTTGTCCCACAGGCGTGGCGGAAGTGGATGCGGCCGCGGGCGGCCTTCCGCAAGGATGCTTGACCGAGATCTACGGGCCGGCCTCCTCGGGCCGCACCAGCCTGATGCTGGCGGCTCTGGCGCATGCTACCTGCCGCGATGAAGTCTGCGCGCTGGTGGATGCGAGCGACGCATTCGATCCGGCCTCGGCGGCGGCGGCCGGCGTACGGCTGGAGCGGCTGCTGTGGGTGCGCTGCGGCGGCAATGCCGAGCACGCGCTGAAAGCTGCGGATCTGCTGGTGCAGGGCGGCGGATTCGGCATGGTGGTGATGGATCTTGCCGATACGCCAATGATCACCGCGCGGCGCATTTCGCTGACCTCCTGGTTTCGCCTGCGCCGCGCTGTGGAGCACACACCCACAGTGCTGCTGGTTCTGGAACAGCAGCCGCTGGCCAAAACTTGCGCTTCACTGCTGCTTGAGATGCGGCGCGAAAAGGCGGCCTGGTCCGGCATGCCGGGCTGCGCGCACCTGCTGCGCGGTATCCGGGTGCGTGCGGAGCGGCACAAGCCCGTGCCGGCGGTGGCGGCGTCATTTGCATCGCGATGGTAGGCGGTTATGTTTGCGGCGATCCATGGCGCTCCGGGCGATGCCGAAAAGCTGTTGCGGCTGGCGCAGGAATTTTCGCCGCGGGTGGAGCAGACCGCCGCGGACACCGTAGCGCTGGATGCCGAGGGGCTGGAGCGCATCCACGGCTTGCCGCAACAGATCGCGGCGGCCATAGCGCGGCGCGCAGCAGATTGCGGGCTGAAGGCCGGCGTAGCCATTGCGGCGAATCTGGATGCAGCGGTCTATGCGGCGCGCGGATTCGCGGGCGTAAACGTGATTCCTTACGGCGACGAAACCAAGTATCTGGGCAGCCTGCCGCTCACGCTGCTAGACACCACTCCCGAGATGCTGGAGACGTTGGACCGCTGGGGCATCCGGCGTTTTCGCGATCTGGCGGCGCTGCCGGAATTGGGACTCGCGGAGCGGCTGGGACCGGAAGGTCTGCGGCTGCACAAGCTGGCGAGCGGGGCCGGCGGCCGGCCGCTGGCGCCCGTCGAGGAGCCGCTCCATTTCGCGGAAGATGTCGAGCTGGAATATCCGGTGGAACTGCTCGATCCGCTGTTGTTCGTGCTGTCGCGGATGTTGAGCAGCTTGCGCGCGAGCCTGGCTGCCCGCGGCTTGGCGGCCATTGAATTACGGCTCCGTCTGAAACTTGAAAGGGGCGGCGAGCATGCGCGCACGCTGCGCTTCCCTGTCCCCATGCTGGATACCAAGGCATTTCTGAAGCTGCTGCAGTTGGATTTGAGCGCACATCCGCCACCCGCGCCGGTGGTGCGGGTGTGGCTGGCAGCGGAGCATGCCAAGCCGCGCGCCGCCCAGACGGGTCTCTTCATTCCGATCGCGCCCGAGCCCGAGAAACTCGAACTCACGCTGGCGCGGCTGCGAGCGCTGGTGGGCGAAGGCAATGTAGGCTCGCCGGAGTTGCTCGATACGCATCGCCCCGGAGCATTCCAGATGCTGCCCAGACCGCTCGCCTCCTCGCCCGGCCGTCCTCTCGCCCGCTCGCTGCCTTTGCGCGCCATCCGCCCCACCAGGACCGCCCGTGTCCAGATGGCCTCCGGACAGCCGGTGCACGTGCAGGCAGAAGGAGTGCGCGGGCATGTGGTCGCCTCCGCGGGACCCTGGCGCACTTCGGGCGACTGGTGGACATCCGATCCCTGGGCGCGCGATGAGTGGGATGTCGCGTTAAGTGACGGCGCTCTCTACAGGATTTATAGCGAGCAAGGCCGCTGGTTCGTGGAGGGCAGTTATGACTAAACCTTACGTCGAACTCCACGCGCGCTCGGCCTTCAGCTTTTTGCAAGGAGCCTCGACGCCCGAGGATCTGGTGTCGGCCGCCCATGAGCTGGGCATTCCGGCCATGGCGTTGCTCGATCGCGATGGCGTCTACGGCGCGCCGCGCTTTCACATGGCGGCGAAGAAGACCGGGACGCGTGCGCATATCGGCTCCGAGATCACCTGCACCAACGGCAAGCGCTATCCGTTGCTTTGCGAAACCCGCGAAGGCTACCGGAACCTGTGCCGCCTGGTCACGCGCATGAAACTGCGCGCCAAGAAGGGCGAAGGCGCGGCCACGCTCGAAGAAATCGCGGAGTTCGCGCCGGGGCTGATCTGCATCACGCCGGATATCGACGAAACGCTGGCCGGCATATTCGGCAGGCACAACCTCTATGCCGAACTGCAGCGGCACATGGACCGGCGTGAAGAAGCCCGCAACCAGTCGATCGTTGAGAAGGCCCGCCGGATGGGCATCCCGCTGGTAGCCACCAACGGCGTCTGTTACGCCCACGCGCGGCAGCGGGAAGTGCTGGACGTGCTCACCTGCGTGCGCGAAAAAGTGACGCTCAAAACCGCCGGCAAGCTGCTGGCGCCCAACGCGGAGCGTTACGTGAAATCCGGCGCGGAGATGGCGCGATTGTTTGCGGACCTGCCGGAAGCCATCGCCAACACCGGCGAGATTTCCTCCCGCCTGGCATTCACGCTGTCGGACCTGGGCTACAAGTTTCCGCCCTACCCGGTGCCGGAAAGCGAAACCATGGCCTCGTTCCTGCGCAAGCGCGCCGATGAAGGCGCGCGGCAGCGCTACCGGCCGTATCACGATAAGGCGCGGCGGCAGATCGAACGCGAGTTGGCGATGATCGAAAAGCTGGAGCTGGCCGGTTATTTCCTGATCGTTTGGGATATCGTGAATTTCTGCCGCGACCGCGGCATTCTGGTGCAGGGGCGCGGCTCGGCGGCCAATAGCGCCGTGTGTTATGCGCTGGGAATTACGGCGGTGGACCCGGTCGGCATGGATCTGCTGTTCGAGCGATTCCTCTCCGAAGAGCGCGGCGAGTGGCCGGATATCGACCTGGACCTGCCCAGCGGCGATCAGCGCGAGCGCGCCATCCAGTATGTCTACGAGCGCTACGGCAGGCTGGGCGCGGCCATGACGGCCAACGTGATCACCTATCGCGGCCGATCGGCGGCGCGCGAAGTGGGCAAGGCGCTGGGATTCGAGGTAGTGGCGCTCGACCGCCTGTCGAGCCTGGTGCGGGCGTGGGAATGGAAAGATCCCAATGACACGCCGGAGCGGCATTTCCGCGACGCGGACCTGGACCTTTCGAATCCGCGCGTGCGCAAATTCCTGGAGCTGTACCAGGCCGTGCAGGATTTGCCGCGCCACCTGGGCCAGCATTCCGGTGGCATGGTGATCTGCCAGGGGCAGCTCGATTCGGTGGTGCCGCTCGAGCCGGCTACCATGCCCGGCCGCGTCGTGGTGCAGTGGGACAAAGAAGACTGCGCGGATATGGGCATCATCAAGGTGGATCTGCTGGGGCTGGGAATGCTGGCGGCCATCGAAGAATGCCTGGTGCGCATACGCGAATCGTACGGCGAAGAAGTG
>Ga0335078_10005639_pt1 | contig 18506 bp, 15 predicted proteins | sample Lox_Sample_32_FD_206711 | JGI IMG/M metagenome (GOLD analysis project Ga0335078, IMG submission 206711) | Soil microbial communities from Loxahatchee National Wildlife Refuge, Florida, United States - Lox_Sample_3.2 | ecosystem: Environmental > Terrestrial > Soil > Wetlands | place: USA... | reverse complement strand
CTCTTCCGAGCGTGAGATCGTCGACCTGCAGCAGGGCGACTACGAAGAGATGGACCAACTCGCCATCGCCAAGCCGTTGTGCAAGGCGGCGTACCGCGTGCTTCATGCTCAGGACATCGGCATCGGTCTGGCGCGCGCCATCCGCGCTGCGGTGTCGGGGCGTCCAGGCGGCGTCTATCTCGACCTGCCTGCTAAATTGTTCGGACAGGTCATGGACGCGCAAGCCGGCAGGAAGTCTCTGGTCGAGGTCATCGATGCCGCGCCGGCCCAGATTCCAGCGCCGGACGCGGTCAAGCGTGCGCTCGATGTGCTGAAGAGCGCCCAGCGTCCCCTGATCGTCCTCGGCAAGGGTGCGGCCTATGCGCAAGCCGATGACGCGATCCGCTCGCTCGTCGAGAAGAGCGGCATCCCCTTCCTGCCGATGAGCATGGGCAAGGGGCTATTGCCCGACACGCACCCGCAGTGTGCCGGTGCGGCCCGCTCGACGGTTCTCAAAGACTCCGACGTGGTGATGCTGATCGGCGCGCGCCTCAACTGGCTGTTGTCGCACGGTAAAGGCAAGGCCTGGGGCGAGCCGCATTCGAAGAAATTCATCCAGATCGACATCGAGCCGAAGGAGATGGACTCCAACGTCGAGATCGTCGCGCCGCTGGTCGGTGACATCGGCTCCTGCGTCAGCGCGCTGCTCGATGGCATGGGCGCCAAATGGCCGGCCGCACCGGCGGACTGGAGCAATGCCGTCAAGGCAAAAAAGGAAGAGAACATCGCCAAGATGGCGCCGCGGCTCATGAACAACAACGTGCCGATGGACTATCACGGCGCGCTCGGCGTGCTGCGCACGATCGTCAAGGAGCGGCCCGACGCCATCCTGGTCAATGAAGGCGCCAATGCGCTCGACCTCGCGCGCGGCATCATCGACATGTATCAGCCGCGCAAGCGGCTCGACGTCGGCACCTGGGGCGTCATGGGCATCGGCATGGGCTACGCCGTCGGCGCGGCAATCGAGACTGGCAAGCCTGTGCTCGCGGTCGAGGGCGACTCGGCGTTCGGCTTCTCCGGGATGGAGATCGAAACGATCTGTCGCTACAAGCTGCCGGTCTGCGTCGTCATCTTCAACAATGACGGCATTTACCGCGGCACCGACGTCAATCTCGGCGGCGGTTCGGATCCGGCAACGACCGTCTTTGTCAAGGGTTCGCGCTACGACAAGGTGATCGAAGCCTTCGGCGGCGTCGGCGTCAATGCGACGACGCCGGACGAGCTCAAGCGCGCGGTGAACGCCGCCATGGATTCCGGCAAGCCGACGCTGATTAACGCCGTGATTGATCCAGCGGCGGGCAGCGAGAGCGGCAGAATCGGCAACCTCAACCCGAAAAGCGCGCTTCGCAAGAAATAACGAATTAGGGAGAGAGCAGATGGCTGCGAAAGAGAAAGCCAAGGCGAAATCAAGAACGGCGGCAAAAAAGTCCGCGAAGAAAGTCGTGACGCTGAAGCCGAGGAAACAGGCGGCAAAGCCCAACGGAAACGGCCTGCCACGGCCCTCGACAAAGCCGTGGGGCCAAGCGGGCAGGGCGCTCGAAGGCGTGAAAATCCTCGATTTCACCCATGTGCAGTCGGGGCCGACCTGCACCCAGCTCCTTGCTTACATGGGCGCCAACGTCATCAAGGTGGAACGTCCGGGCGTCGGCGATATCACGCGAGGCCAGTTGCGCGACGTAAAGGGCGCCGACAGCCTCTATTTCACCATGCTCAACGGCTCGAAGCGTTCGATCACCATCGATTCGAAGCATGCCAAGGGCAAAGAAATCCTCGATCGACTGATCAAGCAATGCGATGTGCTAGTCGAGAATTTCGCGCCGGGCGCGCTCGACCGCATGGGCCTTACATGGGAGCACATTCACAAGCTTAATCCGCGCATGATCGTCGCCTCGGTGAAGGGTTTTGGGCCGGGCCCGTATGAAGACTGCAAGGTTTACGAGAACGTCGCACAGTGCGCCGGCGGTTCGGCGTCGACGACAGGCTTCCGCGACGGACCGCCGCTCGTCACCGGCGCGCAAATCGGCGATTCCGGCACCGGCCTGCATCTTGCGCTCGGCATCGTCAGCGCGCTCTACCAGCGCGTCCGCACCGGCCGCGGCCAGAAAGTGTTGTGCGCCATGCAGGACGGCGTGCTCAATCTCGCCCGCGTCAAGCTGCGCGATCAGCAGCGTCTCAAACACGGCCCGCTCACCGAGTACAGTCAGTACGGTGAAGGCGTGCCGTTCGGAGAAGCAACGCCGCGCGCCGGCAACGATTCCGGCGGCGGCCAGCCGGGCTGGATCGTCAAATGCAAGGGCTGGGAGACCGATCCCAACGCCTACATCTATTTCATCACCCAAGCGCCGGTGTGGGGCGCGATCTGCGACTTGATCGGCAAGCCGGAATGGAAGACCGATCCGGACTACGCCACGCCGCCGGCGCGGCTGCCGCGGCTGCGGCGGATCTTTGACACCATCGAAGAGTGGACCAAGACCATGACCAAGTTCGAGGTCATGGAGAAGTGCAATGCGCACGATATTCCGGTCGGGCCGATTCTATCGATGAAGGAACTCGCCGAGGAGCGGTCGTTGCGCGCGACCGGCACCGTGGTCGAGGTCGATCATCCGGGCCGGGGCAAATATCTGACCGTGGGCAATCCGATCAAGCTGTCGGATTCGCCCGCCGATGTGCGCCGGTCGCCGTTGCTTGGCGAGCATACCGAGGAGATTTTGCGGGACGTGCTTGGCTATTCCGCGAAGGAAGTTGCCGAGATCAAGCTGTCGGGCGCTATCACCGCGCCGGAGAAGCCAGCCAAGGCGGAGGCGGCATAACCACCAGAACCGTTCGTGTCTGCGAAAGCGGAGATCCAGGCGGCATTTTCTTTTCTGGATGCCCCCGCCGTCGTGGGCATGAGCGGAATTAGAGGGAATTCAGATGCGTATCGTGGTTCACGGCCAGCAGGCGTTCGGCAAAGCCGTGCTGGAAGCGCTGCTCAAGCGCGGGGACGACGTCGTCGGCGTCTACGTGGCGCCGGAAAAGCCAGGCGCGAAGGCTGACCCGCTGAAGGAGGCGGCGCTGGCGGCGAAGCTTCCGGTCTATCAGCCCGACAATTACCGCAAGCCTGAGGTCTGGGATGAATTCAGGGCGCTCAAGCCCGACCTCCAGGTCATGGCCTTCGTCACGCTGTTCGTGCCGGAAGAGTTCCTCAACATCCCGGCCCATGGCTCGATTCAATATCATCCATCGCTGCTGCCGGCCTATCGCGGCGCGAGCGCTATCAACTGGCCGATCATCAAGGGCGAAACAGAAACCGGTCTGTCGATCTTCTGGCCCGACAACGGGCTGGATACGGGCGACGTGCTGTTGCAGAAAAAAACGCCGATCGGTCCGGCTGATACGCTTGGCACGGTTTATTTCGACCGGTTGTTTCCGATGGGCGTCGAAGCGATGATGGAGTCCGTCGATCTCGTCAAAGCCGGCAAAGCGCCGCGCATCAAGCAGGACGAGTCCAAGGCGACCTACGAAGGCCGTTGCACGGCCGAAAACGCCAAGATCGATTGGGGCAAGCCCTGGGAGCAGATCGATCGCCTTATCCGCGGCTGCAATCCCGCGCCCGGCGCGTGGACCGTGCTCGACGGCAAGCAGCTGAAGATTTTCGACGCCAAGCCCGTTCCAGCCAAAGACCCAAAGGGTATCGGCGGCAAGCTCGGCGAGATCGTGGCGGTCGAAGCGGACGGCTTCACCGTAGTCTGCGCTGACGGGCGCTTCAAAGTTTCCCGCGTTCAGCCTGCCGATGGCAAGAAGGTGGAAGCCGGCGAGTGGGCGAAATCAGCGAGTCTGCAGCCAAAGGCTCGCTTCATATGACTCATTGCGTCGTGGCCCCGGCACAAAGCCGGACATGACGACCTCGGAATCCTGCCGGGTTTTCTTTCAATAGATGGATCGATCAATGCCCGCCTCACAACATCAGTCGCCGAAATCGGACATCGCAATCTCGCAGGCCGCCAAAAAGCGGCCGATCGTGGACATCGCCCGCGAGAAGCTCGGCATCGCGCCGGAAAATCTCGAACCCTATGGCCACTACAAAGCCAAGGTGTCGATGGATTTCGTCAAATCGCTGCAGAGCAGGCCCAACGGCAAGCTGATCCTGGTCAGCGCCATCAATCCGACGCCCGCGGGCGAAGGCAAGACCACGACGACGGTCGGCCTGACCGACGCGCTCAACCACATCGGCAAAAGAGCGATGCTGTGCATCCGCGAGCCGTCGCTCGGCCCGTCATTCGGCGTCAAGGGCGGCGCCGCCGGCGGCGGCTATGCGCAGGTCGTGCCGATGGAAGACATCAACCTGCACTTCACCGGCGATTTCCACGCCATCACGTCGGCCAACAATCTCCTCGCCGCGCTGCTCGACAATCATATTTACTGGGGCAACACGCTGGGCATCGATCCCCGCCGCATCGCGTGGCGCCGGGTGCTCGACATGAACGATCGCGCGCTCCGCTCGATCGTCAATTCGCTCGGCGGCGTCGCCAACGGATTTCCCCGCGAAGACGGTTTCGACATTACGGTAGCGTCGGAAGTGATGGCGATCTTCTGCCTGGCGCGCGACCTCGACGATCTCAAGAAACGGCTCGGCAATATCGTGGTCGGCTATACGCGCGATAGGAAGCCGGTCCGCGCCGGCGAGCTTAAAGCGCACGGCGCCATGACCGTGCTCCTTAAGGAAGCATTGGCGCCGAACCTGGTGCAGACGCTGGAAGGCACGCCGGCCTTCATCCATGGCGGGCCGTTCGCCAACATCGCGCATGGCTGCAACTCGGTGCTGGCGACGACGACGGCGCTCAAGCTTGCCGACTATGTAGTGACCGAAGCCGGCTTCGGCGCCGATCTCGGCGCCGAGAAATTCATGGACATCAAATGCCGCAAGGCCGGCATCGCGCCGGACTGCGTCGTGCTGGTCGCCACCATCCGTGCGCTGAAGATGCACGGCGGCGTCAAGAAGGAGGATCTCAAGGCCGAGAACCTCAAGGCGCTCGAAGCCGGCATGGCCAACCTGCAGCGGCACATCGAGAACGTGCGCAAGTTCGGCGTCGTTCCGGTGGTCTCGATCAATCGCTTCTCCGCCGACTCCGAGGCCGAGATCAAGCTGGTGACGGAGAAGTGCAGGGCACTCGGCGTCGAAGCGCTGATGGCGGATCACTGGGCGATGGGCGGGGAGGGCGCCGCCGACGTGGCGCGCGCCGTGGTCAAGGTCGCCGAGAGCGGCCAAAGCAAACTCAAATACCTCTATCCCGACGATATGCCGCTGTTCGAGAAAGTCCGTACCATCGCCAGGGAGATCTATCGGGCCAAGGACGTCACCGCGGACAAATCTGTACGCGATCAGTTGGCGAATTTCGAGTCGATGGGCTACGGCAAATTCCCGATTTGTGTCGCCAAGACACAATACAGCTTCTCGACCAATCCCGACGCCAAAGGCGCGCCGACCGATCACGTCATCAATGTGCGCGAAGTGCGGCTTTCTGCCGGCGCCGAATTCGTCGTGGCGATCTGCGGCGAGGTTATGACCATGCCGGGACTGCCCAGGGTGCCCGCCGCAGACGCCATTGACGTCGGGCCCGACGGTAAGATTGTGGGGCTGTTCTAATTAGTGAAAAGGAGTGAAAGATGTTGAAATTCTACTATAGCGGCGCGCCCAATCCGACCAAGGTTGCACTGTTTCTGGAAGAAACTGGTCTGCCTCACGAGGCCATCCCAGTCGACACTCGAAAAGGCGAGCAGCACAAGCCGGAATTTCTGGCGATCAATCCGAACGCAAAATTGCCGGCGATCGTGGACGGCGATGTGACCGTGTTCGACTCAAGCGCCATCCTGCTCTATCTCGCCGAAAAGACCGGCAAGTTCCTGCCGGCGAAGACCGACAAGGCACGCGGCGAGCTGTTGTCGTGGATGTTCTTCGTGTCGTCCGGCGTCGGTCCCTATTTCGGTCAGGCGGTGCATTTCCGCGTCTATGCGCCAGAGAAGATTCCGTACGCGCTGAACCGTTATGCCTTCGAGGCGCAGCGCCATGCCGGCATCCTCGACGCGCGGCTCGGCAAGCAGAAATACATGCTCGGCGACAGCTATACCATCGTCGATATGAACGTTTGGGGCTGGGCCCGGCTCATCCCGAACGTGATCGGCGAGGGCGCCTGGGACAAGTTGAAGAACCTGAAGCGGCTCGTCGACGAGATTAATGCGCGTCCGGCGGCACAAAAGGCCGCTACGCTGAAGGACCGCCACAAGTTCAAGACCGAGATGGACCAGGAAGCGCTCCACGCCATGTTCCCGCACCTGAAGGAAAAGGTGGCGTAGCCTCGGCTGCACTTGCAAGCGAAAACGGCGCGGCTTTGCAGCCGCGCCGTTCGTTTCTCCTGCGCGGAAAGCTTACTGGAACAGTTTCATCGCGTTGGTCAGGGTCTGCAGCACGCCCCAGGCCAACGGGATGCCGACCCACCCCCAGGCGAGGATTAGATGCAGCGTTGTCGTAGCGCCCTGATTTTCGTTTGCCATGGTCCTCTCCTTACGCTCCAGCCGGTTCGCCGGCAGCGTCGACTTCCATCTGTGCCCTGGTCGCCTCGTGATCGGGCTTCATGTGGAAGCGGTGATGCACCGCCTTGATCATGAAGTTGCAGATAAAGCCGACGACCAACAATCCCGCCATGATGTACATGGTGACGTTGTAGGCCTGTGCCTTCGGCACGCCGTGATCGATCTGATATTCGCGGATATAGTTCACCAGCACCGGCCCGAACACGCCGGCCGCCGACCACGCCGTGATCAGCCAACCGTGGATGGCGCCGACGTAGCGCGTGCCGAACATATCCTTCAGATAAGCCGGCACGGTGGCGAAGCCGCCGCCGTACATGCTCATGATGATGACGAAGCACGACACGAACAGCGCGACGCTGCCGATCGAGCCCGCCCACGGAACAGAGCAATACAAGATTGTGCCGAGAACGAAGAAGCAGAAATAGGTGTTCTTGCGCCCGATATAGTCCGACGTCGATGCCCAGAAGAAGCGTCCAAGCATGTTGAACAGGCTCAATAGCCCGACGAAGCCCGCCGCAGCGACCACCGAAACCTTACCCGGGAACATTTCCTGGCTCATGGCGGAGGCTTGGCCGAGCACGCCAATGCCGGCGGTGACGTTGAGACAGAGCACCCACCAGATCAGCCAGAACTGCGGCGTCTTGATCGCGTCGTAGACATAGACGTCGTTCTTGGTGATGAGTTTCTGTTCCACCACCGGCGGCGTGTAGCCCTCCGGCTTCCAGCCAGGCGCCGGCACCCGCACGATGAAGGCGCCGACCATCATGAAGATAAAGTAGACGATACCGAGCGTGATGAAGGTCTCGGCGACGCCAACATGAGTCGGCGTTGAGAATTTCGCCATCAGCCAGACCGACAGTGGTGACGCGATGAAGGCGGCGCCACCAAAGCCCATGATGGCCATGCCGGTCGCCATACCCGGCCGGTCGGGGAACCATTTGATCAGGGTCGACACCGGCGAGATGTAGCCAAGGCCGAGGCCGCAGCCGCCCAGCACGCCATAACCCAGATAAATGACCCAGAGATTGTGGATATAGACGCCGAACGCCGAAACCAGAAAGCCGCCGCCGAAGCAACAAGCAGCCGTAAACATGGCTTGGCGTGGACCGCCTTCCTCAACCCAGCGGCCAAACACAGCGGCCGAGGTTCCGAGAATGAAGATGCCGATGGAGAAGATCCAGCCCAGCTCGGCTAAATTCCAGTCGCCCGGTGCCGATGCCGTAATGCCGATCAGTTTGGTCATCGGCAAATTGAACACGCTGAACGCGTAAGCCTGGCCGATACACAGATGGATACATAGTGCCGCGGGCGGCACCATCCACCGGCTGAAGCCGGGCCTGGCAATTGTGTGGCTACGATCGAGAAAAGGCAGCAAAGCCATCGCGCGGTCCTCCTTGGATTTCCCCAAATGCTGCGCTGACGCGCATTTTTCTTTTGCGGCCGCCTGGTCCTCGGCGACTCGACTAAGTCAACCACAGCTTCCGGCTCGATAGAAGATATCTATCTGCCGATTGACAAAATGGCGCAGGGCCTCGCAGCACTTGCCGCGAGACCGCGTGCGGACGTGGAGAAGAATATAATCCTATTATGAGGTCGTCCGATAGAATAATCTCGCGGCGAAGGGTCTCGCCGACAAAAAAGCGCCGCCTTCCATAGGGGAAAGAAGGCGGCGCCGGTTCCAGTAGTGGGTTTCTTTGTTGCGCCTACTGGAACAGTTTCATGGCATTGATCAGGGTCTGCAACACACCAAGGGTCAGCGGGATGCCAACGAAGCCCCAGGCCAACACGAGCTGCAACGTCGTCGTGCCGTTTGACTGATTTGAAGTCTGCATGGTCGTTTCTCCCTCAGGCTCCGGCGGGTTCGCCGGCGGCGCCGACGGCGATTTGCGCCATTTCCGCTTCGTGATCAGGCCGCATGTGGAAGCGGTGATGCACCGCCTTCACCAGAAGGTTGCAGATGAAGCCGATCACCAGCAGCCCGGCCATGATGTACATGGTCACGTTGTAGGCGTCGGCCTTCGGCACGCCGTGAGTGACGTTGTACTGCCGGATGTAGTTCACCAGCACCGGACCGAAGATGCCGGCCATCGACCATGCGGTCAGCAACAGGCCGTGAATGGCGCCGACGTAACGGGTGCCGAACATGTCTTTCAGATAAGCCGGCACCGTGGAAAAGCCGCCGCCATACATGCTGATGATGATCAGAAAGCAGATCACGAACCCGGTGACGCTGCCGACCGAGCCGGTATAGGGCACGGTGCAGTACAGGATGAACCCAAGCACCATGAACACGAAGTAGGTGCCCTTGCGCCCGATATAGTCCGAGGTGGACGCCCAGAAGAAGCGGCCGCCCATGTTGAACAGACTCATCAGACCGACGAACCCTGCCGCCGCCACCACCGACACTTTGCCGGGGAACATTTCCTGGCTCATGGCTGAGGCTTGGCCGAGCACGCCGATGCCGGCGGTCACGTTGAGGCAGAGCACCCACCAGATCAACCAGAACTGCGGCGTCTTCAGCGCATCGTAGACATAGACGTCGTTGGTGGTGATCAATTTCGAGGCCTGCGAGGGCGCAAGATAGCCTGCCGGCTTCCAGCCCGGCGCCGGCACGCGGACGATGATCGAGCCGACAACCATGAAAAAGAAATAGACGACGCCGAGCACGATGAATGTCTCGGCGACACCGATATGGCTCGTGGTGTTGAATTTGCTCATCAGCCACACCGACAACGGCGAAGCGATGAAGGCGCCGCCGCCGAAGCCCATGATGGCCATGCCGGTGGCCATGCCGGGGCGGTCGGGGAACCATTTGATCAGCGTCGAGACCGGCGAGATGTAGCCGATGCCGAGCCCGCAGCCGCCGAGTACGCCGTAACCCAGATAAATGAGCCACAGACTGTGGATGTAGACGCCGATTGCGGAGACGAAGAAGCCCCCCGCCCAGCACAGGGCGGCGGTGAACATCGCCCGGCGCGGCCCGCCCTCTTCGACCCAGCGGCCGAACACTGCCGACGACACACCGAGGAAGAAAATAGCGATCGAGAATATCCAGCCGAGCTCGGGAAGATTCCAGTCGCCGGACGCCGATTGGCTGATGCCGAGGAGCTTGGTCATCGGCAGATTGAACACGCTGAACGCATAGGCTTGGCCGATGCACAGATGCACGCACAGCGCTGCCGGCGGCACCATCCAGCGGCTGAAGCCGGGGTTGGCAATCGTGTTGCTACGATCGAGAAAACTCATCGCGCCTTCCTCCCTGTGGTCCCTTATTGGCTTGTTATCTGCAGACTGCGGATAAGCGCGCTTGGTCGCCCCAGCGGTTCGCCTTCGGCGTCTGGTCAAGGCACAGTGCGGATAGGCATTTGTTGAATCAATAAAGCTGTCCGTATCGGACGATAGGAATTCTCTATCGTCTCGTCGCCATGCCGACATTCTGAATCGGACGCAGTCCTGCCGGAACTAAAGGTCTGTTCACGTGTGGGCGGAATTTCTCTGAAGCTGGTAAGGTTCAGGCCGCGCCAGTAGCGATGATCCGGCGCCCTGAGGCGCAAAATGCTGCGCGGCGGATTTAGACCGCTGCGGTTGCGGCGATGCGTCGCGCCTCAGTCACCAGCGCAACGTTCAGCGGCGTCATCGGCTCACGGGCCGGCACGACGAGGCCGATGGTATGCGTGGCTTGCGGCTCGACGATAGGAATAACGCGAACCCCTTCGGTCGGGCCAAACGCCTCCGCGATCTTGGTCGGCATGACGCTCGCCCATTGGCCGGTGCGCACCTGGGCAAACAGCAAGATCATCGAGTCCGACTCCAGCGTCGGCCGCGCTTGGCCCTTGGCGCCCTTCAACAACCCGTCGATTATTCTGCGGGTTTGCATATCGGGCGTGAGCAAGCACAGCGGCAGCTCCGATAGTTCGGCCCACTTCACCTGCGCGCGCTCAACGAGCGGCCCGGCTTCGGCGACCAGCAAGCAGTAGCTTTCCTTGTAGAGCGGCACCGTATTCACGTGGCCGAGCGGCTCATTGTCGAGATAGGTCAGCCCGGCGTCGATCTCGAGATTGTCCAACAGCGTCAGGATCTGTGCCGAGGTGCGCGACAGGATGGTGAACTGCACCGCCGGATGCTTGGCCCGATAAGGTGTCGTCAGCGAAACGACGGCAGGCAGCGCGGTGGGGATGGCGGCGATGCGCAGGCGGCCCGTCAGACCATGGCGTAGCGCGCTCACTTCCTGACGCATGGCGCGGGCGTCGCCGATGATGCGCCTTGCCCAATCGAGCACCCGGTCGCCCTCCGGGGTGAAATCCTGGAACCGCGACCCGCGATTGACGAGGAGGACGCCGAAACTATCTTCGAGTTGCTTGATGCCGGCCGATAGCGTCGGTTGGGTTACGCCGCAGGCCTCGGCCGCCCGGCCGAAATGACGTTCGCGGGCCAGCGCCAATAGGAATTCAAGCTTGTCGATCACGGTGCGGTCCGCGGCAATTCATGACGCGATTTGGGTTGGAAAAAGCCGGTTTAAATGCCTATGGTAATAGCAAGATGATCGGTTATTCCAGGCATAGTCAACATCTCAATAGATTTTCTCTATTGATCTGCCCCCGCCTTCAACGGGTTTGGCGCCATTGCCGATAGCTGTTCGCGCCAAGAGATAGAAAAATGAGCCTGACCACGCCGCCATCCAGATTACCGTCGCAAGCCAAATTCGAGCGCGGCAGAACGGGACGCCGCCGGCCGCCGCGCACGCCCAAGGGCCGCCAGGTCGATCCAACGGCGCTGGCACAAGTGCAGGATTTGCTGATCGACCGGCCGCGCCGGCGCGACCTGCTCATCGAGCATCTGCACCTCATTCAGGATCATTACGGGCATCTCTCTGCCGCTCATCTCGCTGCGTTGGCGCAGGAGATGAAGCTTGCTTTGACCGAGGTTTACGAGGTCGCGACCTTCTACGCCCATTTCGATGTGGTGAAGGAGGGCGAGACGCCGCCGCCAGCGGTGACGGTCCGCGTCTGCGATTCGTTGTCGTGTGCGCTTGTCGGCGCGGAACGGTTGCTCGCCGATCTCACCCAAAAGCTCGGCGCCGATGTGCGGGTCGTGCGCGCTCCCTGCATGGGCGCCTGCGATCGAGCGCCAGTGTGCGCCGTCGGTCATGTGCAAGTGATGCGCGCCGATACGGCAAAGGTCTTGGCGGCTGCGGCCGAACCCGCGCATGCCGAATGCTATTCGACGCCAACCGACTTTGACGCCTACGTGAAGGGCGGCGGCTACGAACTGCTCCAAGCCTGCCTCGGCGGCAAGCGCGCGCGTGACGACATTATCAAGATTGTCGGCGATGCCGGCCTGCGCGGTCTCGGCGGCGCCGGTTTTCCGACCGGACGCAAATGGTCGCTGGTGCGCGCCGAACCGGCACCGCGTCTGTTCGCGGTCAATTGCGACGAAGGCGAGCCGGGCACGTTCAAGGATCGCTACTATCTCGAACGCGATCCGCACCGCTTCATCGAGGGCATGTTGATCGCGGCCTGGGTGGTCGAGGCGCCGGAAACCTATTTGTATGTCCGCGACGAGTATCCGGAGGTGATCCTTCTGCTGCAGCAGGAAATCGCCAGGGCCGAAGCCGGCGGGCATTGCAGGCATACCAAGATACATATTCGCCGCGGCGCCGGGGCCTACATCTGCGGCGAAGAATCCGCGATGATCGAATCGATCGAGGGCAAGCGCGGCCTGCCGCGGCATCGCCCGCCTTACGTGGCGCAGATCGGTTTGTTCGGGCGTCCCACGCTCGAACAGAATGTCGAGACGCTCTATTGGGTGCGCGACATCGTCGAGAAGGGCGTCACCTGGTTCGCGTCGCAGGGCCGCCATGAACGCAAGGGCTTCCGCAGCTTTTCCGTATCCGGCCGCGTCAAAAATCCCGGCGTGAAACTCGCTCCCGCCGGCGTTACCGCGCGCGAATTGATCGACGAGTTCTGCGGCGGCATGGCGGATGGCCACACGTTCAAGGGCTACCTGCCGGGCGGCGCATCGGGCGGAATCCTGCCCGCATCCATGGCCGACATCCCGCTCGATTTTGGTACTCTGGAAAAGTATGGCTGCTTTGTCGGATCGCACGCGGTTGTGATCCTGTCCGACAGAGACGATATGAAAGCGGTGGCGCTCAACCTCATCAAATTCTTCGAGGATGAAAGCTGCGGCCAATGCACGCCCTGCCGGGTCGGCACCGAAAAGGCGGCGGAGCTGATGGCCAATGGGCCGTGGGACGCTGCCCTGCTGGAGGAGCTGTCGGCGCTGATGCGGGATGCCTCGATCTGCGGCCTCGGCCAGGCGGCGCCCAATCCGCTTTTGTGTGTGCTAAAATACTTTCCGGACGAACTGAAGAAGCCGCTGGGGCATTGGTGATCCAAAGGTCCACGCCATGAACGATCGCAAGGAACAGAAGCCAGCCGGCTACGGCCACGACCAGAAAGGCGCCGCAGGCGGCCCGGCTTACGGCAACGGCAAGCCCGGCGTGGCGCATACGGCGCCGGCCGACAAGGTCGCCGGCAAGGGCGACAAGCCTGCGGCAAAGACCTTCACCATCGACGACCGCGAGATCGACATCCGCGACGGCGAGACGATCTTTCGCGCCGCGCGCCGGCTCGGCATCAAGCTGCCGCATCTGTGCTATACGCCGCAGCCCGGTTATCGGCCTGACGGCAATTGCCGCGTCTGCATGGTCGAGATCGAAGGCGAGCGCGTCTTGGCGGCGAGCTGCATCCGCACGCCGGCGCCGGGCATGAAGGTCAAGACCCAGACCGATCGCGCCAAGACAGCTCGCAAGATGGTCGCCGAGCTGCTGCTTACCGATCAGCCCGATCAGGCGCATGCGCACGATCCGGAATCCGAATTGTGGAAGATCGCCACGCGCATGGAGCTCAAGCAGGGCCGCTTTCCGCGCCGGCAGTCGCCGCCACCCGACCGCAGCCACGTAGCGATGGCGGTCAACCTCGACGCCTGCATCCATTGCAATCTCTGCGTCCGTGCCTGCCGCGAAGTGCAGGTCAACGACGTCATCGGCATGGCCGGCCGCGGTCACGGCGAAAAAATCGTGTTCGACTTCGACGATCCGATGGGGGCGTCGACTTGTGTCGCCTGCGGCGAATGCGTCCAGGCTTGTCCGACTGGCGCGCTGATGCCGGCAACGCTTGTCGACGACAACAATGTTTTCACCGGCAAGGCGGACCGTTCGGTCGACAGTGTCTGCCCTTATTGCGGCGTCGGCTGTCAGCTCACTTATCACATCAAAGACGACAAGCTGCTTTACGTCAGCGGCAAGAACGGCCCGGCCAACGAGAACCGCCTGTGCGTCAAGGGCCGTTTCGGCTTTGACTATGTGCACAATCCGCAGCGGCTGTTAAAGCCGATGATCCGCAAGGACGGCGTGCCGAAAATCCCGCACGAATATATCGATCCGTCCAATCCGTGGACGCATTTTCGCGAAGCGACCTGGGAGGAGGCGCTCGATCGCGCCGCGGCCGGCCTGAAGAAAATCCGCGATCGCGACGGACCCAAGGCGCTTGCCGGCTTTGGCTCGGCCAAGGGCTCGAACGAGGAAGCCTATCTATTCCAGAAACTGGTGCGCACCGGCTTCGGCACCAACAATGTCGATCACTGCACGCGGCTGTGCCACGCTTCCTCCGTTGCGGCGCTGATGGAAGGCGTCGGTTCCGGCGCGGTGTCGGCCACTTTCAACGAGTGCAAGAATTCCGAAGTGATCCTCGTGATCGGCGCCAATCCGACCGAGAACCATCCGGTCGCCGCGACCTTCTTCAAGCAGGCGAAAAAGCGCGGCGCCACCTTGATCGTCGCCGATCCACGCGGCCAGGCGCTCAAGCGTCACGCCAGCCATATGCTGCAGTTCAAGAACGGCACCGACGTGGCGATGCTCAACGGCATGCTCAATACCATCGTGGCGGAAAAGCTCTACGACGAGCAGTACATTCAAACCTATGTCGAGGGCTTCAAGCAATTCGCCGACAGCATCAAGGACTATACGCCCGAGGAGATGGCGCCGATCTGCGGTATCGAGGCCGACGTCATTCGCAGCGTGGCGCGCAAATTCGCCCGCGCCAAGTCGGCCATCATCTTCTGGGGCATGGGCATTTCCCAGCATACCCACGGCACCGACAATGCGCGATGCCTGATCGCGCTGTCGCTGATCACCGGCCAGATCGGCCGTCCCGGCACCGGACTGCATCCCTTGCGCGGCCAGAACAACGTGCAGGGCGCTTCGGATGCCGGCCTGATCCCGATGTTCTTCCCGGATTACAAATCGGTCGAAGACCCGCGAATCCGCGCGCGCTACGAGGATGCCTGGGGGGTGAAGCTCGATCCGAAAAAGGGCCTGACCGTCGTTGAGATCATGGATGCGGTCCATGCCGATGTGATCAAGGGCATGTACATCATGGGCGAAAACCCGGCGATGTCGGATCCCGATCTCAATCACGCACGCGAAGCGCTCGCGCATCTCGAGCACCTTGTCGTTCAGGACCTGTTCCTCACCGAGACGGCCGTTTATGCCGACGTCATCCTACCGGCTTCGGCCTGGCCGGAGAAGGACGGCACGGTGACCAACACCAATCGTCAGGTGCAGATGGGCCGCCAGGCGCTGCCGCTGCCGGGCGACACGCGGCACGACTGGTGGCTTATTCAGGAAATCGCCCGCCGCATCGGCGTGAACTGGGATTACAAAGGGCCGGACGAAGTCTACACCGAGATGGCAGCGCTGATGCCGTCGCTCGACAACATTTCCTGGGAACGCGTGCAGCGCGAGAGCGCGGTGACCTATCCGGCCGACGCGCCGGACCAGCCCGGCCGTGCCGTGGTGTTCGACAAAGGCTTCCCGCGTCCGGGCGGTTTCGGCAAGCTGGTGGCGGCCAAGCTGCAGCCGCCGGACGAGACGCCGGACGCCGAGTATCCGTTCATCCTCACCACCGGCCGCGAGCTCGAGCATTGGCACACCGGCGCCATGACGCGACGCGCCAGCGTGCTCGACGCGATCGAGCCGGGCGCGGTCGCTTCGGTGTCGCGCGGCACCATTGCCAAGCTCGGCATCAGGCCGGGCGACATGATCCGCGTCGCCACGCGGCGCGGCACCGTCGAACTGGCGGCGCGCCAGGACGACGCCATTCCGGACGGCGTGGTGTTCATCCCCTTTGCCTTCGTTGAGGCGGCGGCCAATCTCCTCACCAATCCGAAGCTCGATCCGTTCGGCAAGATCCCTGAGTTCAAATATTGCGCAGCGCGGATCGAAGCGATCGATCCGGCGGCGCGCATGGCGGCGGAGTAATAGACGCCGGGTGACGGACGCCGCGATGGACGAGCCCGACCCGCACGACCAGATCGTGCGCCTCGAAGCGCGGATCGAACAGCTGACCGACAGGCTCGAGAACTGCCGGAAATTCGTTTTAGCGGGGCGTGTCGCCGTGGCAGGCGGCGGTGTTGTTCTCGCCGCGCTTTTGGTCGGCGCGCTCAGCTTCGATCCGGCGGTCTTGGCCTGCGCGGCCGCCGCCTTGCTCGGCGGCTTCGTCGCCTGGGGCTCGAATCGCAGCACGGCGAATGAAACGACTGCAGAGATTGCCGCGGCCGAAGCCGAGCGTGCGGCGCTGATCGGACAAATCCAGCTTCGGGTGATCGAAGGCGGCGCGACGCCGCATTGACGCGCAGGCTAACTCTTTTTCTCGTCCTTGAAATACACTTCCACCGGACCGGTGAGCTTGATGGTCAATGGATTGCCGTAGCGGTCCTTGGTCTTCCCGGCCTCGACCCGGATCCAGCCCTCACTGACGCAATATTCGGTCACGTTGGTCTTCTCCAGGCCCTTGAAGCGCACGCCGACGTCGCGTGCGAGCACTTTCTCGTCGTAATACGGGCTTTTCGGATCGGTCGACAGCCGGTCGGGCGGAGCTTCGATCATGCGCGACTATTTCATATTTCCGCCCGTCCGCTCAATCCGTAGGCTGCGGCACTTCTCGTCAGCCGTCGCACGAGCTATACACCTGAGCATGTCCCTTAGTTCCGATAGCTTGTCATTTTCACCGGCTTCGGGCTTGCCGCGTCACGACTGGACGCGCGATGACGTGCGTGCGCTGTTTGATCTGCCGTTTCCGGAGCTGATGTTCCGCGCCCAAACCGTGCACCGGTTAAATTTTGATCCGGCCGAAGTGCAGATTTCGACGCTGTTGTCGATCAAGACCGGCGGTTGCCCGGAGGATTGCGCCTATTGTCCGCAAAGCGCGCGTTACGATACCGGCGTCCGCGCGGAGAAGCTGATGGCGCTCGATGCGGTGCTTGCCGAAGCGCGTGCGGCCAAGGCAGGCGGCGCCAGCCGTTTCTGCATGGGCGCGGCTTGGCGCGAGCCGAAGGATCGCGACCTCGACGGCATCTGCGCCATGGTCGAGGGCGTCAAAGCGCTCGGGCTCGAAACCTGCGCCACGCTCGGCATGCTCACCGCGCCGCAAGCGCGGCGGCTGAAGGAGGTGGGCCTCGATTTCTACAACCACAATCTCGATACTTCGCCGGAATTCTACGGCGATATCATCAGCACGCGCACCTATCAGGACCGTCTGCAGACGCTCGATCATGTTCGCGAGGCCGGCATCCATGTCTGCTGCGGCGGCATCGTCGGCATGGGCGAGACGCGCGAGGACCGCATCGGCATGATCGCCACGCTGGCGAGCCTGCCGGCGCACCCGGAATCGGTGCCGATCAATATGCTGGTCCGCGTGGCCGGCACGCCGCTCGCCGATCAAAGCGCGCTCGACGGCATCGAGTTTGTGCGCACCATCGCGACAGCCCGTATTACGATGCCGCGCTCGGTGGTGCGGCTGTCCGCCGGCCGCGAGGATATGACCGACGAGACGCAGGCCTTGTGTTTCCTCGCCGGCGCCAATTCGATCTTCTACGGGCCGAAGCTTCTTACTACGCCCAATCCCGGGCGCGATCGCGATCGCGAGCTGATGGAGCGGTTGGGATTGAGCGCGATGCAGCCGTAGCATGAATGTGGCTCACTCGGCCGAGCGGCGTCTATTCTGCTTCATCCGGTTACACACGTTCAGGGCACTCTAAGCACCGGCGCATGACCGATGTTTCCGATTCCCAAGCGCGTTTTCCTTACTCGCGGTGTCGGCACCCACCGGCACCAGCTTTCCGCGTTCGAATACGCGCTGCGCGATGCGGATATCGAGCAGCAGAATCTGGTGTCGGTGTCCTCGATTCTGCCGCCGCAATGTGAGCTTGTCGGCCGCACCGATGGCATCGCGGTCTTGACCCCGGGCGAGATCACGTTCTGCGTCATGGCCCGCGCCGAGACCAACGAAGCCGGGCGCCGTATCGCTGCTGGAATCGGCCTGGCAAGGCCGAAAAGTCCCACGCATTATGGCTATATCTCTGAACACCACGGCTTCGGCATGTCTGAAGCGGAGACCGGGGACTATGTCGAGGATCTCGCCGCCACCATGCTCGCCTCCACGCTCGGCATCGAGTTCGATTCCGATGCGGCATGGGACGAACGCAAGCGGGTCTACGAGATGAGCAACCTCATCGTCGACACGCTTTCGATCGCGGCGACCGCCAGCGGCGCGCCGCGCGGCGAGTGGACTTGCGTCGTCGCGGCCGCGGTATTCCTGTTCACCCCTGCCGGTTCGGCGTAGCGATGAGCACCGCGACTTTTGCGCTGCCGCCGACGTTTCTCGGTACTACCCGCGGCGATCCCGTCGCGCCGATTTGCGTCGCCGGAATTCCTTTCGACCTCGGCACGACCAACCGCGCCGGTGCGCGGTTCGGGCCTGCCGCGATCCGGCAGGCAAGCCGCATGCTGGTGGATGGCGACCATCCCGTACACTGGGTCAATCCCGCGGCTATGC
>Ga0335078_10005638_pt1 | contig 18507 bp, 15 predicted proteins | sample Lox_Sample_32_FD_206711 | JGI IMG/M metagenome (GOLD analysis project Ga0335078, IMG submission 206711) | Soil microbial communities from Loxahatchee National Wildlife Refuge, Florida, United States - Lox_Sample_3.2 | ecosystem: Environmental > Terrestrial > Soil > Wetlands | place: USA... | reverse complement strand
ACTGCGATGCCGTGGAACTGAATGAACATGAGTGGAAGGTGATTCGCTTCGCCCAGCCCGGCGAGCAAACGGTGCTGGCCTCCGGCTCCCGCCCACGCGGCGAGAAGCTCGGCGTTAGGCTGGACCGCAAGCTGGACCATGAGACAAGCCGCGTCTATTCACTCGGGGCACGCGCAAAGGAACCGCAGAGACGCGAAGAGCGCAAAGAAGAAAGCGAGGGAGCGGGCGCTCAAAGCAACCACTTCTCAGTAACAGATTCTCAGGCGACTGAGAATGGTCTGCCTCCGCGTCCATCGCGTCTCTGCGGTTCAATGGCACTACCTCCAACTGCATCATCGCCGCTCAGCCTGTTCCTAAACGGTCGCGCAGTGTGGACCGGGCAACTCCCACCGCGGCGTGCTTCCGGTTTGTCCGTGCTCGGCATTGCCGTCGAACCGCACAGCCATCTCGTGGTGGAGCACTTCGCCATTCAAGGCAAGCCGCAGCCCGCGGCAATTAACTACCTCTTCAGCGACGCCATCCTGGGCGCCGGCGGAAGCGTGAACGACTGGCAAGAGTTGCGCAGGCCAGAATTCCGTTACGGCTTGGGTGCGGTCTCGAAAGCCCTTGGGGCGCGTGTCAAATGGAACGTCGAGGGCCGCCAATTCACGTTGTGGAGCCCGCGCGGCCCGGAGTGCGGCCAGGCGCAGGTCAAGGTGGACGGCCGCTTGGTGGCGAACCTCGACCTGCATGCTGAGCGCCTCACTGCTTCCGAGCCGGTTTGGAAGAGTCCCCGCCTGAAGGATGGCCCCCACGCCGTCGTGGTAACCGCCACCGATGGCCTGCTTGTCCTCGATTCCATCGAGGCAACAAGATGAATCGCATGAGCAAAATCCTGAACCTGGCATTACCACTGACCGTAACCGCGTTCACTGGCGCAAGCGCCGCCGCGCCGTTGCAGCCGGTGGATGTCTTTGTCGCCAGGCAAGGAGGTCAGCGGGCTTGACCCGGGCCGGCCAAGCCCCACAATGCAGCCCCAGCATGCTGAACGAGCGCCGCGATCACACTCCTCGTAATCCGCTCCCGACTGAGCCTGCGCTTTCCATGAACCTCCTGCCCCGTGCGACCGGTAGTCCCCTCTCCCCTTCCGAAGGGGAGAGGGCCAGGGAGAGGGGTCCGTTGGCTCGTCGCGGCTCAGGGTCCCAATTCATGCGCAAACGCGAAAGGGGGCTCCCCATGACGCGCCGGACTTTTCTCGCCACGAGCGCTCTCGCCTTCACCTGCGGCGCCACCGCTGTCCGGGCTGCGGCGACCGCCGCCCCGGGCAACGAACGCGAGCTGATTGAAGCGGCCATTCCCGCGCGTGCCTTCGCCCTGCCGCGCAAGCCCCGCAAGCTGCTCATCTTTGATCTGAACGTGAATTACGGCGGGCATAGCTCCATTCCTACCGCGAATCTCGCGTTCGAGCTGATGGGGCGGAAGACCGGAGCGTTCACTACGGTGCTGAGTCGTGATCCCGAGGTGTTCCGGCCCGACAGCCTGCGGCAGTTCGATGCCGTGTTCTTCAACAACACCGTCGGCAATCTCTTCACCGACGCGGCGCTCCGCCAGAGCCTGATGGAATTCATATATGGGGGAGGCGGGATGATGGGAGTGCATGGGACGTCCGTGGCGTTCACCCGGTGGCCGGGCGCGGTCGAGGATTGGCCGGAGTTCGGGCTCATGCTCGGTGCGCGGGGGGCCATTCACCGCGCGAGCGATGAGCACGTCTTTATCAAGCTCGACGACCCGGCGCACCCGATCAACCAGGCTCTCGGCGGCCGGGACTTCGACTACCGGGACGAGTTCTTCCGCCCGCAGGAACCCTATTCCCGCAAGCGAGTACGGGTGTTGTTCAGCATTGACAACGACAAGACCGACTTCAAACAGGACCCTCGCTTCACCAAGCCGGAGCGCGCCGACAACGACTTCGCCCTCGCCTGGGTGCGCAACTATGGCCGTGGCCGCATTTTCTACTGCACCATCGCGCACAATCCCTATGTATTCCGCGATCCCAAGCTGCTGCCGTTCTATCTGGCTGCGGCGCAGTTCGTCCTGGGTGATCTCCCGGCGCCGACCATTCCGAGCGCCAGCCTGACCCCCGCCATTCGCGCCCAGGAGCAGCTTGGCTGGCGGCTGGGCCTCGAGGCCAATACGTTCCACAAGTTCTCGCTCTTCGAGGCGATCGAGAAGACTTCCGCTTTGGGCCTGCCGTTCATGGGCGGCCTTAGCTCCCAGAAGGTCAGCGACAGTATTCCCGGCAATTTCGAGCCGGGGCTGTCCGATGAGGAGCTGCGCCAGATCCGGTTTAAGCTCGATGCGGCGGGCGTGCGGCTGCTCACGTACTACATCCGAGACATTCCCGGCGACGAGGCGGGCTGCCGGAAGGTGTTCGAGTTCGGGCGCAAGATCGGCATCGAGAGCTTTATATCCGAGCCGAAGCCCGAGGCACTCGGCATGATAGAGAAGTTCTGTGATGCCTATGATATCAACGTTGCCTTGCACAATCACGACGCGAAGGCTTCGCCTGCTTATTGGCAGCCGGCGGGCATCCTGAAGGCGTGCGAAGGCCGCAGCAAACGCCTGGGCGCCTGCGCGGACCTGGGCTGCTGGATGCGCTCGGGCATTGATCCAGTCCAGGCGGCGCGGCAGTTGAAGGAGCGCCTGCTTTCGGTGCAGGTGCACGATCTCGATGCGCGAGGCCCAGACGGTCATGACGTGCCCTGGGGCGCCGGCGCCGGCAACACGGAAGCGTTTCTCAAGGAACTGCACCAGCTCGGCGTCCGGCCGACCATGTTCGGCCTGGAGTATTCCTCCAACCGGCTGGATCCCGTGCCCGATCTCGCCAGGTGCATTGCCTTCTTTAACCAGGAAAGCCTCGCTCTCGCGAGCGGAGGGTAACCACAAAATGCAACCGCCCTCTCACCGCACCCTGGAAGCGTGTTTCTGCCATAAAGCACAGGGTAGCAGCCGACGTAAGGAGGCTCTGACTGGGGGCGGCTCAACAGCCTCTGAAAGCGACCTGAGCCTCCTTACGTCGGCTGCTAAATTCTCCCAACGAGCTCTGACCCGCCGCGCCTTCCTGAGGCGCAGCGCCGCCGCTTCGCTGCTGGCGGCGCCGTGGGTTATCCCGGCGTCCGTTCTCGGCGGCGATGGCGCGGTCGCACCCAGCGAGCGCATCAATGTCGGTCTCATTGGCCGCGGCGCCATGGGCAGCGGGCATCTGCACCTCCTCGCAGGCCACAAGGAAACCCAATTAGTCGCCGTGTGCGACGTGGATCGCGCCCGCCGCGAGCCGGGCGTGCGTGAGGCGGACGAAATCTGCGCGGCGCAGCGCGGGACGGGCACGTATCGCCACTGCGCGGGGATCAATGACTACCGCGAGTTGCTGGCGCGCCCGGACATTGACGCGGTGCTCATTGCCACGCCGGACCACTGGCATGCGCTGTTGGCCATTCACGCCGCGCAAGCGGGCAAGGACGTTTATTGCGAAAAGCCGGTGTCACTCACCATTCGTGAAGGGCGCGAGATGGTGAATACCATCCGCCGCTACGCGCGGGTATTCCAAACGGGCACGCAATACCGTTCGATTCCCACCATCCGTCAAGTCTGCCAGTTCGTTCGCACGGGTGGACTGGGCAAGATCAAGTCGGTCTTCACCATTTGGATGAAGACGGGTATCCCGACGGTCGGCGAATCCTATGTGCCGCTCGATCCCGCGTTGCCGGCCGAGCCGACCCCGGAAGGACTGGACTGGGATCTGTGGATTGGGCCGGCGTGGTGGCATCCCTACAACTCCGCCTACCATCGGAATCCAATTCCCGGCGTCGTGCCGTGGTCGTTCTGTGACGCTTTCGGCGCGGGCGCGATCACGGGTTACCATTCCCATGCGGCGGACGTCATCCAATACGGCCTTGGCATGGAAACCAGCGGCCCGGAGGAAATCATCCATCCCTCGAGCGGCCAATATCCCACGTTGACGTGCCGCTACGCCAACGGTGTGCTGCTGCATCATCTGGATCACTGGGGGCAGGCCAAGGACCTCTACCACGCCGTGCCTGCCGAGGCGCGGCTCGAGGGATTGTTCGGCGGGCTCTTCGTCGGCGAACGCGGCTGGATCACTTCCATGTCTGCCGCCGGCCCGGTCGAGGGCGGTCCCCCCGACATGCTGCGCCAGGCGGGCCTAGCGACCCGGCAGGTGAACATTGGGGCCAACAACCATCACGCCAACTGGTTCGAGTGCATCCGCTCGCGCGCCTTGCCGAGCGCCCATGAGGAAATCGGCCATCGCTCCGCGTCCCTGGGCCAGCTCGTAGCCCTCGGCTTCCTACTCAAGCGCAGCCTGCGCTGGGACCCGGTGCAAGAGGCTTTCCTCGGCGATGCTGAGGCGAACCGGCTGCTCTCCCGCGCGCGTCGCGAGCCCTGGCAGGCGTGAGTCGGCCGCAGGAACGTGGAACTGACATTAGCTTGAGGCTATCAGTCTCTCGCCGTCGAATCGCTCTGGCCGCGGTCAACTCGGATTCTCGGGTTCCTGTGGGGCCTGCGGGTGCTTCTTGCGCTGGTGCCGGGCAACCAGCCTTTGCGTGAACACGTAGGAGAGGAGAGCGAACGGAGCCGCGCACACGACCGACCCGACCAATAAAGGCTTTCCGACCGTGAAGAAGGTCGTCCAGTGGCGCCAGGAGTGGCCTTCCCAACGCATCCTAATCAGAGGCGGCGGCAAGTGGTGAGGCTGGCTTAAGATCAAAAACCCCACGTCGTATTCCCAGCGGAAGATCATCGGCATCAGCGGCAGCAGGACGTCGTGCGCCGCGCTGGCGATCACTGCCGCGATGATGTTGCTGCCCGTCAGCCAGGCGAACAGGATGCTCAGCACGGTTTTCAGGCCGAACAGGGGCGTGAAGCCCAGGAAGATGCCTATGGCCACCCCTCCGGCGATGGCCTCCGGGGTGTCGCGTATTGCGAGCAGCTTCAACGAATGCTCATGCAGCCAGCGGTGCGGGTTCATACTCTATGCCGCCTTCTGATTGAATGCCACGGCATCCTCGTATCGTAGTCCGTTGCCGCCGAATATGTCCAGCGCGGAGCCGATCGTCAGATCAATTCTCCCCTGCCCCAGCCGTGTCACCGCTTCCAGGTCCGCCAGCGAACTAGCGCCGCCCGCGTAAGTGGTTGGAATCGGCGACCACATTCCGAGGTTGGTCACGAGCTCCTGGTCTATGCCACCGCACTGCCCTTCGACATCCACGGCGTGAATCAGGAACTCCGCGCACCACGCAGCCAGCTTTTCCAGGTTCTCACGGCTGATTGCCAAGTCGGTGAACTTTTGCCAGCGGTCGGTAACCACGAGATAGCCCGCGCCGCGCCGGCGGCAGCTCAGGTCCAGGACCAGCCGCGCCTTGCCAATCGCCTCGACAAGCCGCCCCAGACGCTCCCAATCCACCTGACCGCCGCGGAATACCCAGGAGGTGACAATAACATGCGAAGCGCCGGCCTCCAGCCAGCCACGCGCGTTGCCAAGGTTGACCCCGCCGCCGACTTGCAGGCCGCCGGGATAGGCCGCCAGTGCTGCCCGCGCTTCAGTGTCGTTGCCCGGACCCAGCATGATCACATGCCCGCCCTTCAGGCCGTCGCGGCGGTACAACCCGGCATACCAGGCGGCAGGCCGATCAGAGACAAAGTTCGTCTGCAACCGGCCCGGACCGGCACCCAGGGTGCCGCCGACGATCTGCTTTACTTTCCCTTCATGAAGGTCAATGCAAGGCCGAAACACGCCAAATGCTAAAGGCCGGAGTCCAAAGTCTAAAGTCTAAAGTCTGCCCCATTTTGCTCTGGCATTCCGGGGCCGGGATGTCTTTCCTATCCGGGTCGGCCGTGGCTGATCCGTGGCCGAAACCAACATGAATCACACTGCACTATCCGCCGCCCGCGTCCGCCAAATCCTGGCCGGAGCGAACCGAACCCGCGTCCTGGTGGTTGGGGACGCCATGCTCGACCACTTCGTCTGGGGAACCGTGGCCCGCATTTCCCCGGAAGCGCCCGTGCCGGTCCTGGATTTCGAAGGCGAAAGCTTCATGCCGGGCGGAGCGGCCAACGTGGCGCGCAACCTGGTCGCCCTCCAGGTGCCAGCAGAATTGCTCGGAACGGTCGGCCGCGACCCGGCGGCCCGCCAACTCAAACGCCTCCTGGGCCAGTTTCACATCGGCTGCCGCGGACTGCTCGGGGACGCGGCTCGCTCCACCAGCGTGAAGACCCGCGTTGTGGCCCACAAGCAGCAGGTGGTCCGCATTGACCGCGAGACACGCGATGGGCTCAATGATCCGGTTGGCCGGCGGCTGGTGCGGGCGGTCCAGTCAATGATCCCGAGCGCGGCGGCGGTGATTGTCGGTGATTATGGCAAGGGAGTCGTGAGCCAGCCGTTGTTGGACGAAATCAAACGGCTGTGTCGCCGCCACGGGGTCTGGCTGAGCCTCGATCCCAAGCCCGTGCATCACCTCGACCTGTCCGGGCTGTCACTGATCACCCCAAACCGCAAAGAGGCCTTCGAACTGGCCGGCCTGAGCGACGAGTCCCGCAACAACAATCCGCTCGCCGACCCCACCCTTCACCGCGTCGCCGAATGGCTGCTGAACGAGTTCCGGCCGGCGGTGCTGTTGATCACTCTGGGTGAACTGGGCATGCTGCTTTGCCAGCGCGGGCAGAAGCCGTTTCACATCCCGACGGTTGCCCAGGAGGTCTTCGACGTGTCCGGCGCCGGCGACACCGTCATTGCGTCGTTCACGCTGGCCATTGCCGGGGGCGCCTCCCCGCTGGAGGCGGCGGTTCTCTCCAATCACGCCGCCGGCATTGTGGTCGGCAAGTTCGGCACGGCCACCGTCGCACCCGCGGAGTTGCTGGCCAGCTTTAAGCCGCGGCGCTGACTCCTTCAGTTTCCGCTTGTCGAGCGCGGCCTCTGCCGCGAAGGTTGCGTCATGACCGGGATCAAAGTTACCGCTGAAACTATCCGCGCGATGAAAGGGCGCGGAGAGAAGATTGCCGCCCTGACCGCGTATGATTGCCCGATGACCCGGCTACTGGACGAGGCGGGAGTCCCGCTGATCCTGGTGGGCGATTCGCTGGGCATGGTGGTGCTGGGCTATCCGGACACTACCCACGTCACTATGGCGGAGATGGAGCATCATGTCCGCGCGGCGGCCCGCGGCAAACCGCGCGCCCTGCTGGCGGCGGATATGCCGTATCAGAGCTACGAGACCGTCGCGGACGCTGTCGGCAATGCGAAACGCCTCACCGCCGCCGGGGCGGAAGCCGTCAAAGCTGAGGGCGGCACCGAGATTCTGGAGCAGGTTCGCGCTATCGTCAGCAGCGGAATTCCATTCCTGGGGCATCTCGGCATGCTGCCCCAGCACGTGCTTGAAGAAGGCGGCTACCATGTTAAAGGAAAGAGCGAGCCGGAACACCAGCGCTTGCTGACCGACGCGCAAGCCCTGGCGACGGCCGGCGCCTTCGCCGTGGTGTTGGAGTTGGTCACGCCGCGGGTCGCGAAAGAACTGACGCAACAGCTTCCCATCCCGACCCTCGGCATTGGGGCGGGGCCGGACTGCGACGGGCAGATCCTGGTCACCCCCGACTTGCTGGGTATGTTGCCGTGGTACAACTTGAAACACGTGAAGCCCAAGCTCAACGCCGCCGAGCAGATGCGAGCCGTCGTCAAGGCGTGGAAGCAGAACGTGGAAGCTGTGAAGGCGTGAGAAGTTAAGGGTTGGGAATGAAGCAACTGACACACATTGACGCGCGCGGGGAAGCGAGCATGGTGGATGTTTCAGCCAAGCCGGTGATGCTTCGGGAAGCCGTCGCAGGCGGAGAGATGCGGCTGCAAAGGGCGACTCTGAGGCTCATCGAGTCCCAGACCATTGCCAAAGGCAACGTGCTGGCCGCGGCGCGACTGGCGGGCATCCTGGCCGCCAAGAAGACCGGGGAACTCATTCCGCTCTGCCACCCCCTGCCCCTCACTCACTGCGAGGTCAATTTCGAGATTCCCAAGACCTGCGACCGGATCGTCATTACCGCCACGGCCAGGATCGCCGCGCAAACCGGCGTCGAAATGGAAGCCCTCACCGCCGTGACCGTCGCCGGCCTAACGATTTACGACATGTGCAAGGCGGTGGACAAGACGATGCGCCTGTCCAACGTCAGGCTGATTTCCAAGACGAAACGCTGAGGGGGAGAAGTGCAGATACGCGTTGGCATCATCACGGTCTCGGACCGGGCGTCGCAGGGCCTCTATGACGACCGCGGCGGGCCGGCGTTGAAGGCGGCGGCGGAGGCTTCTGGCTGGAAGGTGCTGGAGGAGGCCTTGGTTCCTGACGAGAGACAAGACATCCAGCGCGCGGTCCGGGAGCAGGCTGCGCGCGGCTGCCAGCTCATCCTGACCACAGGCGGCACCGGCGTGGGCCGGCGTGATGTGACGCCCGAGTCGGTGCGAGAAATCGGCGGGCGCGAATTGCCCGGCTTTGGCGAAGTCATGCGGCTGGAATCGGTGAAGCTCGCCCCGACCGCCATCCTCTCCCGGAGCTTGGCCATCGTGGTGGAAAAAGCCCTGGTAATCTGCCTCCCGGGCAAGCCGAAGGGAGCCGTCGAGTGCCTGGGTTTTGTTGCCGGGGCCATCCCTCATTGCATTGAAATCCTGCAGGAATCATCAACGAGTTGTTAGCTGGGCGGCAGCAGGAACTTTTTGCCACGGCGGTTGTTGAAGGGTACAATCTGCGCATGGACCTGGAATCACTAGTTAATCTGGCGGCCACTAACGGGGCCAGCGATTTGCACCTGGAGGCCGGGCTGCCGGCGGCAATGCGGATTCGCGGCACGCTGCGCACCACCGGCGAACCCCTCCCGGGGAATTCGCTGCTGGAGATGGCGCGGCAAGTCACCGGCGAAGAGGAGTGGCCGCGATTCCTCGAACAGAAGTCTTTCGACTGCTCCCGAAGCTTCCACGGCGTGCGCTGCCGCATTAACATCATGCAGACGTCCCGTGGCGTTGGCTTCGCCATCCGCCTGCTCGCTTCCTTCACCGCGACGATCGAGAAACTCAACTTGCATCCTGACCTCAAGAAACTGCTCACGGCCCACAACGGCTTGATCCTGGTCAGCGGCGCCACCGGTTCCGGCAAATCTTCGACCCTGGCCGCCCTCCTGCAAGAGATCAACCTGACCGACACACGGCACATCGTGACGATAGAGAGCCCGATCGAATACACCTTCCGCCCCCGCCGCGCCTACATCCGTCAGCGGGAGGTTGGGCGCGACACGCCGAGCTTCGAACAGGCGCTCATTGATTCCCTGCGCGAAGACCCCGATGTGCTCATGGTGGGTGAGATGCGCGACCCCGAAACGATGCGACTGACGCTGAGCGCTTCCGAAACCGGCCACCTCGTGATGGCCACGGTCCATTCCTCGACCTGCGTCGAAGCGCTGCAACGGGTGGTCTCCGCCTTCCCCGCCGAAATCCAAAGCAGCGTCGCCGCGCAATTGGCTGATTGCATGCTGGCCGTCATTTCCCAGCGGCTGCACTTCCGGCCCGAGCTGAACATCCGCGTGCCCGAATGCGAGATCCTCGTCCCGACTCATGCCGTGAAGAACTTCATTCGCAACCGCGAGTTCTTTAAGATCAATTCCTGCCTCGAGACGGGCGCCGAGCACGGCATGTGGACGGTGCCGCGGTATCGGGCCTGGCTGGAAAGCCGCAAGAACTGGTACATACCGGGGAAAAGCTCCGAACCAGCCGACAGTGAGGCTGGCGAAGCCCCACCGCCCCCGGCTCATCCGCCGGCCTTTCCCATCGCGCATCGGCCCTCAAAACCCGAGGCGAAGCACGCCTCGCAGTCGCATGCGACCGGGGCTAAGCCGTCCACCAGGATTGAGATCGAGCCGGACGAGAGCGCCTTCGGCAAGATCCTGAAGCGACCTGGGGAATAGCACTCATGACCACGCAGCACCACGATTGGTGGAGAGACTCGAAATGATTGCTCATGAGAGGGGAGTTAGTGGGGCGGGCGTCTCGCCTGCCACCGGGGCGTCTCGCCCTCGAACCCTCCACCGCGGGCGAGACGGCCGGTGCGGCAGGCGAGACGCCCGCCCCACTATTCTGCTCGCCGGTCTGTGCTGCCTGCTGGCGCTCGTCGCGCTCGCGCTCAGCGGCTGCGTCTCCAAGAGCAAGGCCAACGCGCAGGCACGGGCCGCCTTTCTCGCCGGGCAGCAGGAGGCCGCCATGAGAATGCAGCAGGCCCAGGGGCCTAGTGTAACCATCAACGGCGAGGTCCGGAACCATGTTGTCCCCTGGACACAAGGTCTGACTCTGGCCCGGGCTGTCGTCGCTGCCGAATACATCGGCGCCAAAGACCCGGGCCAAATATTCATCGTCCATCTGGGCGTCGCGAACCGCGTTGATCCCGAACAGTTGCTGAGCGGAGTGGACATTCCCTTGCAGCCGGGCGACATCGTGCAGATCATGCCGCAAGCCGCGCCGCCCAAGCAGTAGCCGGCTGCCATTTTCTGCGTGCTCTTCACGGCACGTGGCTTATACCATGCCACCATGACCGAGCCCGAGCCGCTTCAGCAAGTCAATCGCACTTACGTCCGCTATCGTCAGCGCAAGCTCTCCTATTTCTCCGGCTGCGACTATTTCCGCCTCGCCAGCCATCCGCGCGTCGTGGCGGCCTTGCAGACCGGCGTGAAGAAATACGGGCTCAACGTCGCCGCTTCCCGCCTGACCACGGGCAACCACCTGCTCTACCGTGAGCTAGAGGCGGAGTTGGCCGACTTCTTCGCAGCGGAGGCAGCTCTGCTCGTCCCGAGCGGTTACGTGAGCAATCTGATCGCCGCCCAGGCCTTGGCTGGGCATTTCTCGCACGCGCTCATTGACGCCGGTGCGCATTCCTCGCTATCGGACGCCGCGCGTTTCCTCGATTGTCCGTTGCTCCAGTTCAATTCCCGGGATGCCGAAGCCCTGGCCGGCACCGCACGGCGCTGCGGCCCCGGCTCCAGGCTGCTGCTGCTCACCGACGGGATGTTCGCATCCGACGGCTCCGCCGCCCCGCTGGCCGAATACCTCAAAGTCCTGCCCAAGGACGCGCTGATTCTCGTGGACGACGCCCACGGCGCCGGGGTGCTGGGCCGCAACGGCCAGGGCGCCCCCGAACATGCGGGAGTGAACCGCCGCCGAATCGTGCAGACCATTACGTTGAGCAAGTCGTTCGGCGCTTACGGGGGCGCGATTCTCGGCACGGCACCGTTCCGCCAACAGATTCTGGACCGGAGCCGGATGTTCGTCGGCGGCACCCCGGTGCCTTTGCCGCTGGCCAACGCGGCACTGGCCGGCGTGAGAATCATGAAAACCGACCAGAGCTTGAGGCCGAGGCTGTCTCGCAACACGGCCTATGTGAGAACCGCCTTGCGTGATGCCGGACTGCCACTCACCGAAACGCCCGGGCCGATTGTGCCCTTGCATCCCCGCAGTTTACGTGAGGCCACCCGCCTGAACCGTGCTCTGCTTGCGGGGGGCATCTATCCGCCGTTGGTCAAATATCCCGGTGGCCCGCCGAACGGCTACTTTCGCTTCGTCATCTCCAGCGAGCACAGCCGTCCGCAACTCGATGCACTGCTCAACGTCCTCTCCCCTTGCGTGGGGCATTGGTCGGCTGCCAGGACTACCGGGCATCTGCCAAGGCCTTAAAAGCCCAAATCCTCCCCCGGGTGCAGGGCGACGCCGATCTGTTCCAGGGCGCCGTGCCGGCCGTTGTACCAGAGGAGCCACTTCTGGCCGTCAAAGATCGCGTAGGGCTTGTAACAGGCATCGTGATCCCACTCGTTTACGCCCGGGCGGACAATCGGGTTTGCGGCATGGCGCTGCCAGTTGGTGAGGCCGTCGCGAGACCGGGCAAGGCCAATCTGGGCGTGGTCCTCGTCCCGGAAGCCAATGTAGAACATCACATACCAGTCCCCGCGCCGCTCCACCTGGCAAGCCGTGACTTTGTGCCGTTCCCAAGCGAAGTTCGGGTCAGGCTTAAAGACGGGGTTGGCCGGGCACTTGGTCCAGTGAAGACCATCCGGGCTGGTGGCGTAGCCGATGGCATTCGGCTCGTTTTGTTCACCGCCGGAATACCACATGCGGAAGAGTCGGGCCTGCGTGTCCCACAGCACGTGCGGACACATCACTGCGACCTTCTCCCACGGCTTCTCCGGCGACAGCGCAGGACGGTCGCTCATGCGCTTCCAGATCACCCCGTCGGGACTCGTCGCGTAGCCGATGGCCGAATGGCCTTTGGCCTGGCCGGTGTACCAGAGATGGTAGCCCTCCTCACACTTCAGAACGACCGGCCGGTTGATATCATCCTCCCAGCCGGTCGCCGTTCTGGGGTTGAGGACAATCTGGGGCGGCTCGCTCCAATGGAAGCCATCCCGGCTTTCAACCAGCGCCAAGCTCTGCTTCGGCCGCCACGACAGCCACATCCGGTAGCGGTCGCCTTCTTTCAAGACGGAGACGTCGAAGCAAGTGCCATACTTGCCGCCCATGACCGGATTGCCTGCGTACTTGATCCAGCCGCCATTTGAACCTCCGGTGCTGGCTTCCGCCCACACTCCTGCGCCGCCGGTGAACACCGCCATCGCTAATGCGCCTAACAGAATTGAATTCCGCATGGATTAATCCTGGCTGAGAATGCTCAACCGGCCTGCGTTGCCATGAGGCGAAACCCCGACAGGCCGTGAGTATCTCATTCTAGTCTTGATGGCGCACAGAATTCGAGTAATTGAAGTCAAATGACACAGCGAGCCTTCTAAATGGCACGTCAATCGCTGCCGACTGAACTGACTTTTGCTAGAATGCACGGAAGATCCTGGAACTCCAAGCGAATTCGACTGCTTGCCGGCCGCCCCGTGGTGGCAGGCTTGCCCGCGCTCATGGCCTCTCTGATAACTTGCCACGCGGCTTCTTCATTGCAGGTGACCGCCTTGGGCCGGAGCGGGATGTTGGCATGGTCAAACGCCCCCGTGCCCGGAATCTGCACGGTCCAATCCTCGATCACGCTTGGCGGCCTATGGATTCCGGGGCAGAACGCCTTTGCCACCAGTTCGGCAGGCACCCTCACCGTGCCGATGACCGGGGGAACTGGCCTCTATCGAATGCAGGCCGTCGCGGTCCCCCCCACACCACAAGGGTTCACCAATCTGGTTTACGCCTACGGAATCCTCGAAACCATCGCGGGCAGCGGCTTTGGCCGGGTGGATGATGTCAGTTACTGGTCCCCGTCTTTTGAAGGCGGGCCGGCCACCTGGGCGGCATTATCCCGCCCGCATATCGCGATGGCCGATCGCGCCGGCAACGTCTATATCGCCGACAAGAACAGCCACTCCGTGCTCGAGGTCACGCCGGACGGCACGATTCACACATACGCCGGCACGCATACCGGCGGGTTCAATGGCGAGGGCCCAGCTCCTGCCACCACGCTGCAGCTAAACTATCCCAACGGTCTCTGGGTCCGTTCAGATGGCACCGTCTATGTGCTGGACACGGATAACGGGCGCGTGCGGCGCGTGGACACCCACGGCATCATGACCACGCTCTTCCCGGCCACCTCCGACGGCTCCGCGATCAACGTCGGGCGTGGCGTCTGGGTTAGAGACGACGAAGCGCTGGCCTATTTCTGCGCCGGGACAAAACTGCGCAGTTGGACCCCCTCGGGCGGCGTCAAGACGCTCGCCTCTGGCTTCTCCGAGCTGGGCGACTTGTATGTCGAACCGGGAGGAGACGTCATTGCTTGTGATCGCGGCGCGAATTACGCCTACCGCGTCCATCCGAATGGCTCACAGACCATCCTGGCCGGCAACGGCACCACCAATGGCGGAGGAGATGGCTTCTCCGCGCTGGCAACCGGTCTCTACGGCGTCCGCAGCCCGTGGCCCATGCCTACTGGCGGTTACCTGCTGCTGACTCACGACGGCTGCCAGCTTTGGTATCTGGATACTGCCGGCATTATCCACCTGCTGTTGAACGGCTCGGAACTCGCCCACAGTGGCGACGGCGTCTTCTTCTATGATCCATCTGTGCCGAAAATCAGTGAAGGCCGCGCCGTCACCCTGGATTACGATGGCAATCTGCTGGTCTGCGAAAGCGACTACGGCTACATCCGCCGGATTCGATTCCAACGAATCCCGCCTTATGACTAAGTGCCTGGCCAGCGCATTTCATGCCCGCGAGGCTGGAGCGCCAGACCCGATGATTTATCGCCTCATTGCGAAATCCGCCCCTGTTCCAAACGACCGAATCGCACTGTGGATCGCTCGTCGCAGACCCGTTCCACTGCGAGGACCGGCTCCGATTGACCGCGCGCCCAAGAACGGTCCGAAGACCCGGGCTTGCGCCCGGGTCTATCAGCGATAGGGGGCCACAAGCAGGCCCCGTTGATCTTTCAGCCAGGCTGTCGAACTACTGGACCCTGACGCGATAGAACTTCTGGGCCCCAGTGGGAGTCACGATGTAAGGCGAGGAGTTCAGGTTGGTGGTCCAGGGACCAGTGAGGGCGGGCGCCTCCAACAGCGTACCTTGCGACCAATCCAGTTTGATTTGAGAGGCGCCGGAGCGCTGGATGTTCAAAGTGACGGGGGGACTGTACGGGATGGCCGCATACAGGTGCTGGATGTCGGCGGTAGTGAGTGTGTGGGTGAAGATGGTCACGTCATCAATCACACCATTGAAAGTCCGGTTGGTAGCGGTGGTCCCGTCGATGTCATCGTACCCGATGGTAGCGGCGCCGTTCCACGTTTCGGCGTCGTGCGCGATGGGGTTGTTGGTCATTTGGAAGCCCCCGGAGTTGATGAGGTAGAGGGCGGCGTTGGTCGGGCTCAAAGCGACGGCGACGAAGGACCATTGGTTGCTAGGAATGACGAGCCCGGAGACGAAGCCCCAGGTGTTTCCATTGTTTTGGTTCCAAGTGTAGCCGAGCATGCCCTGGCCGTTGTAGTTCACGCCGCCCGCGTAGGTGCTGGCTCGGGTCGTGATAATGCCAGTCCAGGCGGCCTGCGTGTAAGTCGTGCTAGCGCCGTTGATGCTCGACGGGTAGATCCAGGCGGTCCACGTAACGGTGTTGGTGGCGGGGAAGTTGAGCGCCGGCACAGTGACGCCGGAGTTGACGTTGCCATTAACACACTCAACGGCGAAATCCCCGGAGGGGAGGCCGCCCAAAGAGACAGGCAGGCCGGGAACGCCACTGGTGCAGCCGGTCTCGTAAGTCCCATCGAAGCCGCCCATGCAGTCGTAGGCGGTGGTGCTGAGGGCCGGTTCATTAAACTCCCAGTAGGCCAGCGGGCCATAGGAGAGGAGGGCGCGATCGTAGGTGCCGGTGGGAGGCAGCACCACCGTCAGGGAGGCGGGAGTGCTGCTGCCGTTGCCAAGGACATTCGTTGCGACGAGGCTGTAATTGCCCGTATCCGTCAATGCCAGATTGGTGAGGGCCAGACTGGCACTGGTCTGCCCCACAATGTTGGTAGGCCCGGTCCCCTTGTCCACTTGCCACTGATAAGAGATCGGCAGAGTGCCGACAAACGACGCCGCAAAGGTGACTGAACGACCGACGAACCGCTCGGCCGAACCAGGGGTGGTATCAACCGAAATGGACGGAATCGAAGCCCCCACGATCGTTAGATACGCCGGCTCGCCCACCGTCGTGCCGCTGCCATTCGCGGCCGACAAGGCGTAAGCGACGGTCATGCCGTCCATGCCGGTTGTATCAACCGCCAGCGTGCTGCTGATCGCGCCCGGGATATTGGTGAGGGCACCGCCAGTGCCGCCGTCGCTCATCCATTGGTAGGTGAACGGACCGGTGCCGCTGACGCTGGCACTGAGGGTAACCGGTGATCCGGCATAAACGACGTTCGACGGCGAGAACGTGGCAGGACTCACTACCGGGTAGCCCGGCAGGGCCAGGCCGATCACAAAGGTGCCGTCGTACGAATGACTGCTGCCTGTGACGATCGCCCCGCCGCTGGGTGGAATCAGCACAACCTCCCCGCCAGCGAACGGGTCACCCCCGACGTTCGAGAGGTTGTCCCAGCCCGATCCATTCGGGTCACGCGCAAGAGTATAGGCGTAGGTGGCATTGGCCGCCAGCGGCACGGCAAAGCCGAACCAGCGCAACCAATCGGTGGTACCGAACGTGAAGCCGGCCTGGGAAGTGTAAACGGCGTAGAGCACCGCATTGCCGCCCGAAACGGTATAGAGGCGGAGGATGTAATCCTGGCCATCGGCCGGAAGGCCGCCACTATTGCCGGCCAGATCTATCGCCAGCGAACTCAGCGTGTACCCGCCGGGATTGCTGCCCGTGGTGAAGGTCTGGCCGGGCGGGCTGCCGTTATCGAAGTAATAGTTCAAGTTATCCGGGCTGTTGGCCGCGCTGGCAGGGGTCAACTGAGAAATATCATTCCCACCAGGTGTTGGGATTGAGGCGCCGACATCGCTGAGCATCGCCGTCGTGTTCGCGTAAAGAACGGTCAAGGTGGTCGTGGGACTGGTGGCAGTGCCGAAGACGTTGCTGACGAGTACCGCAAACTGATAAACGCCCGGGCTCCAGCCAGTAGTGTTCACCACCAAATTGGTAGAATCGCTGGCGGGAATGTTCGTCAGCGTCCCTGAACCTCCGTCCGTCTTCCAGATATAGTGCAGCGGGGCCTGACCGCTAGCGACTTCGCTCAGAGTCACCACGGTGCTGGGAGCTACCGTCCGCGACGGTGAGACCGAGATGGCATTGGCAAACGGGAATGGGCTGGGGCCGACTCCGATGGGCTGAAGGCCGATATCGAAGACCGCGTCGGAGAGGCCAGTGTTGCCGAAGGTGAGCGCCCCTCCGCTGGTGGGAATAAAACAGATTTGGCCGCCAGGATAGAGATCGGTCGTGCCGGGACTGGTGTTGAGGGCCGCCCAACCGGTGCCGGAAGCCGAGCGGCCGAAGCCGTAGGCGTAGGTCGAATTGCTCGCAAGGACCAGGGAGAAACCGCTCCACTCCAACCAGTCACCGAAGGTGAAGCTGAAGCTGGCATTTGTGTAGTGGGCCATAAACCTGGCCTCGGAGCCCTCGACCGAGTAGATAAACAATTCATACGGCATGAGAACGGACGTGCTATCAGAGCCGCCGCCGCCGGTCTCGAAGGCGACCGATGTCAGGTAATAGCCCTGAGAGTTGGTGCCGGTGGTAAAGGTCTGCCCGGCCCATAGACCACCGTGGGATGCGCCATTGTCGTCGTAGTAATTAAGACCATCCATGTTGGGGCCGACGACTAATTGGCTGATGTCATAGGGCCCGGACACGACCGTATCGCCCACGTCGGCGAGCGCAGCCGCGGCCTCAACATAAATACTCAGCGTTGCCGTCGGGCTAGTGATGCTGCTCGTGCCGTTTGAGACGATGACATCATACGTGTAAAAGCCCGGGAATAAGCCCGTCGTGTCCACGGCCAGCGTGGTGCCGGTGGCTGTCGGAATGTTCGTAAGCGCCCCTCCGCTGCCCCCATCGGTTTGCCACTGATAGGACAGTGGTCCTGGGCCCACCGCGGTCGCCGTGAGCGTTACCGCCGTTCCGCGCGTAACGGCGCTGCTGGGGGCCATCTGGGGCGGGTTGGCCAGCAGGCTGGTCGCGGCGGTCAGTCCCACATCAAATGTCGCATCGTAATCATGGCTGCTGCCCAGGGTCATGGCCCCGCCCGTTGGAGGGATCAATGCGACCTCGCCGCCCGCGTACGGGTTGTTGGTGACGTTGGCCAGGTTCTCCCAGCCTGCACCGGAGGGCACCCGTCCGAATGAGTACGCGAACTGCATATTAGCCGGAAGTGCCACCTCAAGGCCGGTCCATTGCAGCCAGTCAAGGTCCGTGAACGTGAAACCGTCTTGCGAAGTGTAAGTGGCGAGCAAAGCTGCGTTCGTGCCCTGGGAGACGGTGTAGATGCGCAGGAGGTACGCTTGACCTGCAGCAGGAAGCTGGCCGCTATTGCCAGCAGTCAAAATCGCCAGCGTCGTCAAAACGTAGCCACTGGTGCCCGATCCAGTGGTAAACGTCTGTCCCGGGGGCGTACTGTTGTCGAAATAATAGTTCAAGCCGTCGGGAGAATTGGGACCCGTGGCTGGCACCAACTGGGTGATGTCGTCAGGGCCTGGCGTGGGGGCGGTGGCGCCGATATCCGTCAAGGTCACTTGGGCGCGGGTTGGGGTTGTCCACAGCAGTACTGTCGCTGCCGCGACGACAGCGAGCTGCAACCCGCTTCTTATTAACTTGGTTCTAGTTTTCATTATTTGTCTTATGGTTTTGGGTTTGGGGATTTTGGATTGGGTTAAGAGGCGGTTTAGAAAGCACCGCCAAATCTGGCTGAAGTTTATCGTCCCTTGTCAGCTCTCGCCAGGAGGGAGTCTGCTGCCTCGCGCCCGAAGGGGCGCCATACCAACAGAACAGG
>Ga0335078_10005637_pt1 | contig 18511 bp, 10 predicted proteins | sample Lox_Sample_32_FD_206711 | JGI IMG/M metagenome (GOLD analysis project Ga0335078, IMG submission 206711) | Soil microbial communities from Loxahatchee National Wildlife Refuge, Florida, United States - Lox_Sample_3.2 | ecosystem: Environmental > Terrestrial > Soil > Wetlands | place: USA... | reverse complement strand
GGCAAGCGGGTTATAGGCAATCACCGACACATCATATTGCTTTGCCATGGGCAGGTACTCCTGTTCGATTCCCCGGGCCAAGAGGTTGTACATGGGCTGAGACACGGCCGCCGGTTTGTATCCCTGCTGCTTTGCAATCCACAACATCTCGCAGACTTGCCATCCGGAATAATTTGACGTTCCTGAATAGCGAACCTTCCCCTGCTTTACCAGTTCGTCCATCACAGCCAACGTCTCCTCAATCGGCACGGCGTAGTCCGGCTGATGGAGGTAGTACAAGTCGACGTATTCAGTCTGCAGGCGTTGCAAGCTGTCCTCGATCGCACGGAGGATGGCGCGCTTTGAAAGCCCATTCTGCTCCGGTCCATCTCCCATTTTTCCCCGCACCTTGGTGGCCAGGACCAGCTTGTCGCGCTTACTGCGCATGACTGCGCCGAGCATGCTTTCGGAGAGGCCCATCTGGTAGATATTCGCGGTATCGACGAAATTGATTCCCGCGTCGATACATCGGTCGAGCATCCGGGCGGCGCCGGCCTGGTCCACTGGTTTGCCGAAAGTCATGGTCCCGAAACACAAGCGCGAAACCTCGAGATCGGTTTGTTTCAGTTTCACTTTCTTCATCCTGGTTCATCTCCCTTGACCAACAGGCTCGTCGAATTATTCGGCCGGCGGCTTCTGTTTCGTAATTTCCTCAACCGCCTCGCGCGCCTGTTGCAGTACAACCTGGGCCCCAATGCGGAGGCAAGACGTGTCGTTTGTACCGAACAGGACATCGACTCCAGCTTTAGTCCAGAACTTGAAATCCGCCGGCATAGAACCCACAGCCACCAACTTTCCATGTTTCTTAGCCGTCCGAATCACCAGGTCTCCAGCTTCCCGGACTCGGGGATGGCCGGTCTGTCCGGGCACGCCGAGACTCGCCGCGAGATCCGAAGGTCCGATGAAGATATCCACGCCGGGCACGCTGCAGATTTGCTCCAGGTTGGCGAGTGCCGCGGTCGTCTCTACCTGGGCCATCAGACAAAGTTCATCGTTGAGCGCTTGTTGCCGGGCCGGAACATCCGGAGCAATGCCATACTTCACCGCCCGCGACACGCTGAAAAAGCCGCGTTCCCCTACCGGCGCGAAGCGGCCGTACCTGACCAGTTCATTTAGTTCGTGAGCCGAGTTTGCCATCGGAACATCGATAATGTCGGGGCCGCACTCTGCCGCCTTCAACACATTTTCCCGGCTTGCATTGGGAATGCGAATCATTGTCAGCAACCCGCACCCCTGCGAGATCCGGCACAAATTCGCGGTTTCGGCAAAGGTGAGGTGGGCATGCTCCATTTCAATCCACATCACCGAAAAACCAAGATAGGAGCATATTTCAATAAAAATGGGGTCGTTAAAGTACACTGCTGCACCCAATAGCGGTCCCGGCCCTTTTTCCTGCCGAAGGCGCTGTAGTCGAGTCATGGTTTCTCCTTCAACGATTCGTACGGATGATTTCCAGGCTATGCCAGCGGCGCCAGATCGGCCGCCGATGAATGGCGCCGCAACCAGCCCCACAAGGTTAACTCTTCAATATTCCCGCCGCCGCTGTGAAACAGGAAACTTGCCAGGTAACCCACAACCAGCAGAACCAGGTGGCCGACGGCTCCAATCGTGTAATCGTGCAGCGGGAAGTTATATTTTCCCAGGTTCACAACGCCGCTTCCTTTCAGTGTAAGGGTCGCCCAGATAGTGAAGATAAGGCTGGCGACGATGCCCAGGCAGGCGCCCTGCTGGTTGGCGCGAGTGCTCAGGAACCCCAGCAGGAATAAGCCTGCCAGCCCTCCCGCCACAATCGCGGAAATGGTGTACCAGAGCGAGAGCGCCGTGCCCTGGGTATGTCCGAGCTGGATCGCGGACCACACCGCCAGCGCGCCGAAGACTGCGACGATGCACTTCGCAACCCGAAGGCGGCTCTTATCCGTGGCGTGCGGACGCAGCTTGCCATAAAAGTCTTCCACCAGGACGACGGAAAGGCAGTTCAGGTCAGACGACAATGTGGCCATGGCAGCGCCGAACAGTGCGGCGATGAAGAGTCCGGCAATGCCGGCGGGAATGTGAGTCCGAATAAAGTACGGAAACACCTGATCGGCCTTCGTGATGTATTCCGGCAGCGCTTCCCCCGTTAGCCGGTAAAATGCCCAGAGCTGGGTACCGATGAACATGAACAGCGCCCATACCGGGATGCAAAGTGCCGCACCAACAATGAGACCGCGCAGCGCTTCTCTGTCGCTCTTCGCAGCCAGATAACGCTGCACCATGGTTTGGTCGGCGGTGTATTTCTGCAGGTACCAGAAGAAGCCATAGATCGCCAGCACGACGATCGTAGGTTTCGAAAAAACCAGGGCCGGATTACCGATATCAAACTTGTGGCTGGCCCGCGCCAAAGCGATTACGGCCGACGGTCCACCCGGAGAGCGAATGAACAGATACCCAACACATACCAGGATTCCGAACCACAGGATGAAGCCTTGCACCACGTCGGCCCATATGACCGCGTCTAATCCGCCCAACAATGTATAGAAAACGGTGATCGCAGCCACACCGACTACTACAGCCTCAAGTGTCCATCCCGTGATGCTGGAAATGGTCAGGGCCAACAAATAAACCACAAATGCCATCTTGGAGAACGAGCCCACGACGAATGCGGCGGAAGAGTATGCGCGTGCCGGATAGCCGAACCGTTTTTCGAAATACTCGTAGGCGCTCATGCCCACCACATGCCGGTAGAAGGGAATAATCACGCCACCAGCCAGAGCGAGCACCACCACAACCATGATTCCGGGAACCAGCATGGACCAGTTACCGGCGTATCCGGATCCAGGATACGCAATGAACGTGACGGCACTAATAATGGTTGCCAGCAGCGACATGGCTAAAGCCCACCCCGGGATCGAACGCTTGCCGACGAAGTAGCTCTCGGTCGTAGTCTGGCGGCGGGCGAAGCGCAGGCCGATGGTGATCATCACTGCCATGTAGACTGCGACCATCAGACCGTCCAGCCAGCGCAATCCCATATTCGACTCTCAGCAGTTGGGGGCCGCTGCCCGTTGTTCCGCTTTTCTTCCTGCCATAGCAGCGGCCATCTTCATTGCGGCAATCATGTTCTGGGGGTCGGCCTGGTTCTTGCCGGCGATGTCGAACGCCGTGCCGTGGTCCACCGAAGTTCGAATGATGGGAATGCCGAGCGAAACGTTGACGGTATGCTCAAAATCAATCAACTTCATGGCAATGTGTCCCTGGTCGTGATACATCGCTACCACGAGGTCGTATTCGCCGCCCGCGGCACGAAGGAAGATCGTGTCGGGAGAATGAGGGCCGTCCACCAGGACGCCCGTTCCGCGAGCCGTTTCGATTGCCGGAGCGATTCTCTCCGCATCTTCGCGGCCGAACAACCCGTGCTCGCCGGCGTGAGGATTGAGGCCACACACGGCGATTCGCGGATGTGCATGTCCCAGCAACTTCATCGCTTCGTTTCCCAGTTCGATCGTTCGCAGAATCCTCGCGGTAGTCGCCTCGATGGCGTGGCGCAAGGAAATGTGGGTGGTCACATGCACGACGCTCAGTCTTTCGTTGGAGAGCATCATGCGAGAGTCCGTGGCGCCACAGAGGTCCGCGATGTACTCGGTGTGACCGGAGAATGGTACCCCTGACATGATGACCGCCTCCTTATTCAAAGGAGCAGTCACCATGCCGTCAACCTTGCCCGCCAGGCACATCTCGGTGGCCGTCTTCACATACTGCAGCGCAGCTCTGCCGCAGTCGGCACTCAATTCTCCGAAGCGGAACTGGTCGGGGCTCCTGATCAGCCCTGCGTTGAGCAGAGTGGGAACGTCAATGTTCACGCCCTCTAGAACGGAAGATGTTTTCTCCAGCGCCGCGTGATCGCCCACCACGATCCAGTTTGCCAAGCGCCTCACTTCCGGCGAACTCAGCGCCTTCAGCATGACCTCAGGGCCAATGCCCGCTGGGTCACCGATAGTTACCGCGATGGTCGGATTGAGGATCTGGGTCATCATCATTCGTGGGTCGCGGAGGAGCTGAAGAATCGGGCACAGCAAACCAGCGCATCCGAGTCGCCGAAGCCGCCAGACTTGCAAGCCATGGGCAGGCCGGAGAACATGCCTTCGACGAAGGTTCCCCAAGGGAATCCCTCGCTTATTTCGCCACGCAGGTCAATTGCACCCGCAGAGATAGCATGGCACAGCGAAGCCCCGGTATCGCCGCCGGTGAAAAATATCGCCGCCACAGGCAGGCTCTTCAACTCGGCAAGAAAATCATGCAGTAACTGCACATCGAGGTTCCCGTCATCAATCGACAAAACGAGATGACGCCTGTCGCTCAACGTGCGGCGGGCTGTCGTGATTGCGTCGGGCGCAGGCACTACTTCAACCGCATTCATTCGCGCCAGCAAAGTCCTTCTCTGGCGCAAAGTCGCGGAATGGGTCGATCCGATCACAAAGATGATGGGTGCCTCTTTCCGGGCGAAGACTGGCTCGTTGGATTGCGGCTTTCCGATTGCATCTGCGAGCGCACCTCCAAGCCCCGCGGATCCCGCCCATAGAAAACGGCGACGTAACCGCCTTGCCGCCGCTACCAGCAATCCAAGTTCATCGTCGGACTCGCCATTCACGACAATGAACTGTTTGCCATGGGCCAGATACGCATCCAGTTCCGAAACAAAACTGTCGAACTCGCGGTTCTTTGGATCGATCAGCGCCAGCTTCTCTGGACAGACTCCATGTTCGGCAAGTAGCCGGCAGATCTCGACCTGCCCGCTGCCCGAATCATCCGTCCAATGGAGACTGCCTTCACGCACGACTCGCCCCATGGCTGGGTAGGCGGGAGCGATGATTGCCGCATCACAGTGGAACGCTCGCAGCGCAGCGCCAATCTCTTGTCCTACATTACCTCGCAACGTCGAGTCAACTTTCTTGAACACGACATTCGCCTTCGATCCCGAACAGGCGATGGCAAGCTTTTCGATCTTTCGCTCGCAATGCCCGGGAAGGTCGCCGCGACTGTTGGTATTGAACGCCAGAATATCCGCTACCGGAACAGCCGGATGCTTTGGCGGTGCCAATTGGACTCGGCATGATAGGCCGCGGCGTACAAACTGCACACCCGTGTCGCACGCACCCGTAAGATCGTCGGCAACCAAAATGCATTCAACACTTATCGATGGCGCCGCATCCTGCGCCGAGTGCATGAAATCGGAATCAATCACACTGGCCTTTTGCGAGTGATCTTAAAGGTGAAGGCGTAGTCGCACGGTTTGGCCGGGGGAGTATTTATCGCAAGGCCATCCTTGGTCATCTCCCACTTGAGTTCTTTTCCATCTCCCAGCATCGTAATGGACACGATTTCGCTGGGATAGAGCCCGGCCCAGGTCCGTCCGCGGGGTGCGAGGCTCTTGATGACAACCTTCTCGCCCGGCCAGTCCAAAGCGATGGCATACAACACGTCGGGTTTGGAGGTGAAGCGGATATCCTGCGCCGTAAATTTGAGATCATTGCTCTCGTTGAACGAGCCGGTTTTCTCCAGCTGAGTGGGCCCTTCCGCTGCGATCAGCCACGGAGTCGTGCCGTAAATCGCTTCGCCGTTAATCTGCAGCCAATCTCCCAGGCCGCGCAGCCTGTCTTTGGCTTCATCAGGAATGGTGCCATCCGGCTTCGGCCCAACATTAAGGAGCAGATAACCGTTCTTGCTGACCCGATCGACAAGATTGTCCACCAGGTTATCGACCGACTTGAACCCAGCCTGCGGACAATATCCCCAGGACCCCTGATTATCGATGGTGGAATCGGTGATCCAATCGTTGTAAGTCAGCTCGCGCTCCTGCCCCAGTTCCAGGTCAAGGATGCCTACCATAGGGACAAGGTTATGCTTTTTGTAAGTTACAACCACATCCTTTTTTCTTTCTGCGGCTTTGTTGTAGTAGTAGGCCAGCACGTCTTTCTTGTAGCTTTCGTGTACCAATTCCAGGCCGAAGTCAAACCAGATCAAGTCGGGGTCGTAGTTGTCGATGACCTCAATAATCTTTCCCTGCCACCGGTCGAGGTACTCCTTGGTCGGCAAGGCATAGGGTTCGTGAATGAAACCGTATAAACCCGAATAGCGCGGATCGGAGCTGTCGTAGCGCTTGTCGGTGGTGGGGAAGAAGAACCAGTTTTCGGCGTGATGGAAGGCGGTTACAAACTTCAGGTTGCGCCGCTTGATCGACTTCGCCAGCTCGCCGACCACGTCTCGCTTGGGGCCCATCTTCGCCGCGTTCCACTCCGAATACTTGGTATTCCACATGGAAAACCCGTCGTGATGTTCCGCGACTGGCCCGGCAAAGCGCGCGCCCGCCCGCTGGAACAATTCCGCCCATTCGTCAGGGTCAAACTTTTCCGCGGTGAACTTGGGAATCAGATCTTTATAGCCGACTTTCTCCAGCGGGCCATAGGTTTCCTCCCAATGTTTTCTCTCGGGAGAATCGGGCTGCCAGTAGACTCGGTTGATGTACCAGGTGACGTTCTTGCCGACTCCATGCACGGCATAGACTCCCCAGTGGGTGTAGATTCCGAACTTGTCATCTCTCAGCCATTGCGGAGAGGGCAGGCTGCGGAGCGAACTCCAGGTAGGCTGAAAGGCCTGGGAATTTTTCTCATGGCCTTTCTTCTTCGCGTTAGCGCTCTCCACCAGCGGCAAAGGATAATTCGCTAGGAGGGACCCTGCCGAAAGGGCACAACCCGCCGTCAATAAATCACGCCTGGTAAAGCTCATCTCCGGTCCTCCTGGCTGACAACCGCTAATTGGTCCAGCCACTCAACGCATCGGATGGTAGTGAGCACCGCTACCCGTGTCAAGACTTTTTACTTTCGCGCAAGTCAGGCTGGAATGGACTTCGGAAGCATCGCCGCGAGTTACGATGGTCGAGCCAATTCCGGCGCTCTCACGATCGGCACTTCGGAAAAACGGTCAGCCGCAGGTGAGTACTGCCCAGCGGGACGAGTTGCACAGTTTCCTCCGTTCCGAATTTCGAGTTGTCGACTGGAAGGGGAGGAGTCTTGAACCACTCCGCGTCGTCTCCCTTGGGGCGAACCAACTGCCATCCCTGGACGCGGCGCGCAGCGACGGTAAGGGAAACGGGAGGCGTGCTCCACAGATCCGAACTCATCGCAGTCTGGTTGACCTTCAGCTGTTTGTCCAGAGGTACGCTCTCATCAACCTCGAGCGCAAAATTCCATGGTGATGCGGCCGCCGCAGCCCACATGGGAAAGTCCGGGGAAGTGATTTCAAACTCGGGCATGGCGATTGCCGTCCAATTTTCCTTTGGGCGCAGGGAATAGACAAGCGGACCACGTTCCAGAAAGATCCCGCCGTCCGAGGAGTGCCCGGCGCCAGGTTCCATCGGCAGGTACAAGGCGATGACATCCCGGTCGGCATGCACGCGATCCAACATGACAAACCCGTTTTCAATCTCGGGCAGATGAGCATGCTTGCCGTTGATCATCAAGCCTGGCCGTTTGCACCAGCCAGGAATACGAAGATAGAGCGGGAACCGTAGCGGGGCTTCGGTGAAGATTTGAAACCGGATTTGTTCGGAGAAGGGATAGGAGGTCTCTTCAACGATCTCAACCGCTTGCTGTTTTTTGCCGACTACCGCAGCCGCCCTGCTCGGTCCATATAAGACGGCTGCGAGCCCGCCATCGGCTGCGTTCATCCACATGCGTTGCACATAAGTAGGCAGCATGCGCGCGACGTTTCCCGCACAGCAGGCGGTGATGAAGGGGTATTCCGGCCGATGATCGCTGTTGGGACCGTAAAGCGCCGCGGCGGTGCCCTTGTGATCCGGCTGGCAGGAATGCCGTCCGAGATGGACTTGATTGGGGCATGATATGTATTGAAAGCCAGACCAATCTTTGCGGATCGCACCCATTCCCGCATTAAACAAAGCTCGCTCGATGCGGTCGCCAAAATCGCCCGCGCCCGTTGCCATGAGCAAATAGCCCCAGGACAGGTTGAACTCGACAATATCGCAGGTCTCATGGCCGTTCAGCGCGCCGGTTTCGTGAAGCTTCTCGGTGGTCGAGGGAGTCCCATCCGACAGCATGTGATATTTGAAAACCCGTTTCATCGCCGCCAGAGATACCTCTTTCTGCGCTTGATCTCCGGTGTACAGATACAAAAGAGCAGCCAGCTTGGACACCTCGGCGAAGGTTACACCATGCTCGCTCGATGGCCGGTCCGCGGTCATTTCAGCGAGGTCTTTGGCCGGCACGCGCGCCCAGATTTCCTGCGCCTTATCCAGCATTCGCCGGTCGCCGGAATGCGCATAGCACCAGAGCAGTGACTCGATGTTAATCCGGTCACGCGGGCCGTACGGTCCATGCTGGTAATCGCATTGCGTGTCATTCAGATAATGACGGCACATCGCCGCCAGGATGTCGGGCGTATTCTCGCCCTCGGCCGCTCCCGCCAGTGCGCGGAAGAAAACGGCCTGAGGCCATCGGCTCGGATCCTCGTCCGTGGGATTCGCGGGAAGAGCAAGCAGCCTTCGCGGGCCCAGGAACCAACCATCAATGGGATGTTCCACCGTGTAGCGGATCGGTTCCATCGCCAAGGCATGCAGATGAGAATCCGCAATCAGTCGGGCGCAGCGGTAGGCGCCGTCGACCCAGTACCCCATCTGCTCCCAGGGATACCAGAAAATTCCTCCGTTTCGAGACTCGACGTCTTGCCCGCGCTCATTGCTGTCCCAGTAGCGGCGGTCAAAGGGAAAACAGAAATCCGGCTGGTGTCCGGTAATGCCATTGGCTTGCTTGGTTAGTTCCAAGCGCAGCCATCCTTCAGGATGCACACTGCCCAATTGCAATTCGCGGAACACCGCGTGCGGCATGAAGAGCTTGTTCCTCAGACCGAGCGGCTTCGGAACGGGAGCGCTAGCCTCGTGTGCAACTTTCGTTTCATTTGCCGGCGGTGATGCCCCAGCCCAGGTCGCGGAGGGCACAGATAAACCCACCGCGGTAGCCACCGAGCCACGCAGAAAATCGCGGCGACCGATGCTGTTTCTGCCCCGTTCTGACCCCATGTCTGTCTCCGGGCCGGCCGAGCTGGCAAAGCCCTGAACGTTTTGGTCCGTCCATTATAAGACTGAGCACGATGATAGGAATCAGGCAAAATCCGCGTTAAGGGATTTCAAAATCCGTGTAATTGTTCTTGACAGCGATCCTCTCCAACTGCTAGCGTGTTTTCCGATTGGACGAACCAATTACAGCTCCGTTCACCAAAGCCGCGAAGCACCCACGACGGCGCTTTGCAGGAGAGAGACTATGCAGCCTCCAATCCGTGCGCGTGCGTTCGCCGCGACTCTGACACTCGCTTCCCTGATTCTCGCACTCACCGCGCTCCCAGCTTTTACACAAGAAAACACTGCCAACCTCAACGGAGTGGTCAAAGACACCAGTGGCGCCGTGGTTCCCAACGCCACCATCAAACTGACCAACCTGGCCACTAATGTTGCTCAAGCCAAGCAGACCAACAGCTCCGGCCTTTACAGCTTCGTGAACATTACTCCGGGGCACTACACCCTGGAAGCTCACGGCCAGGGATTCGAAACCGAGGTGCAGCCCGAATTCACGCTTGCCGTCAATCAGACCGCGACGGTCAACTTTGCCATGCGGGTTGGATCGACGAGCGAAGTGGTAAGCGTGAGCGGCCAGGCTATTGCGCTGGAGACCTCCACTTCGGAACTCGGGACCGTCGTGGCAACCCAGGAGGTGAACGACCTTCCCCTCAACGGCCGCAACTTCACGGAGCTGCTCTTGTTGACTCCGGGCGCGAGTGCGGCCAACCCCCTGCAAAATTCGCGAGGCGCCTTCGGCAGCATCGGCGCCTTTGTTATTCCGGCGATGAACGGGCAAACCAACCGCAGCAACATGTTCCTGCTGGACGGAGTCACCAACTTTGGAGCCGGCAATGAGACGTATGCGCTGCAGCCAACCATCGATGATGTGCTGGAATTCAAAGTTCAATCCCACAATGACGAAGCGCAATTCGGACAAGTGCTCGGTGGCATCGTAAATCTGGCCACTAAGTCGGGAACGAATTCTTTTCATGGAAGCGCCTGGGAATTTTTTCGCAACGACGCTCTGGACGCGAACAATTATTTCAATCCCAAGACGGACTTGAAACAGAACCAGTTCGGCGCCTCGATCGGCGGGCCCGTTGTCTTCCCTCATTACAACGGAAGAAACAAGACCTTCTTTTACGGTTCGTACGAGGGATTTCGTAAACGCAGTTCCAGCTCGCTGCTTTATTTGACGCCGACTCCTGCGCAGTTGAGCGGAGACTTCACTGCTGTAGGCTCGCAAATCTACAACCCCTATAGTGCTCATCCGGACCCGGCGAATCCAGGCTCCTTCGTCAACGATCCCTTCATGTGCGACAACGGGGGAAATCCCCTGCCCACGAATGTCAGCGGTATCCAGGCACCCGGAACGCCGTGCAACAAAATCCCCTCGAGTCTATTCAATTCGACGATGCTGTACTACGCCAAGACCCTGCTTCCCGCCCCCATCAACGTGGGCGTGCCGGGATTCAACGGCCGCAGTACCACCCCCAACAGCACCACCAACAATCAGATGGAAGCGCGAGTGGACCAGCAACTGGGAGATAGCGATCGTTTCTTTGTCCGGTATACGGCGGCATGGCAACCTAGCACCAGTTCGGGGGGCGTTGAGGGAAACGTCGCAAATACCAACGTCGATGCCTACAACTTGGCGATTAGCTGGTCGCATGCCTTCAAGGGCAATGCGGTCACTCAGTTCACCTTCGCGAGGGTAAAGGGAACTCAGACTTCAACTCCATCTTTCACCAATGTGCCCGCCAATTTTCTGCAGAACGCCGGCTTCGTGCCGAACTTTACGAGCCACGGAAATGCCGCCCCTGATTTATTTCCTACGCTCGCAATCGACGGCTATCTCGGTAACGACAACTTCATCGGTGGCGGCACCTACTCCGACATCTATGAGTACAAAAACGACACCTCCAAAATGGTCGGCCGGCATCTTCTACGGTTCGGCGCAAGCCTGGCCACGGACGACAACAACAACGTCACCTACGGCAGCGTGAATGTTTTCGATCCCTTTCAGACGGCAAGCGGCAGCGCCGGAATCGGCGGCGATGGAGTAGCTTCCATGTTGCTGGGACTGCCGATATACGCGGAGCTGGATTCAGTGGATGCCTACCTGCACGGCGGTAAAATCTTCGGCGGCTATTTTGAAGATCAGTGGAAGGTCAGCGACCGGCTCACTCTCAACCTGGGACTTCGCTACGATGTAACCGACTGGCCCCGTGAAGGGAGAGCCTCGAATCACAGTAATATCACCGGAAACATCGATTTGAACAACGGAACTTATGTGTTGGCGAATCCAGCGCCCGCCTGCTCCGCGACCCAGGGAGCGCCGTGCATTCCCGGCGGGACCCTGCCGGCTCACACCGTCGTATCCCCGGATGGCCGGATCATCCAAAACACCTATGACAATATTCAGCCGCGCGTTGGACTCGCCTATCGCATCAATGACAAGACGGTTTTCCGGGCTGGATATGGAAGATTTTTCGATAACTGGGCAGCGGTGATCGGCTTTGCTGCGAACTTCACGGAAAGCTGGCCTAATGTCGCCTATCTCGCGACCAGCACCATCAATAATCCGACCATCAACTCCTTTGCCCAGGATCCGCTGAACCTGGGAACCGGACCCATTGTTCCCGCACCTACTCCCTTCGGCCAAGGCGACGGTTTCTTGAATCCAAATCTGAAGAACCCGTATTCCGACCAGTACAATGCCGGTTTTCAGCGTGAGTGGGGAACCAATTCGGTTCTGACGGTCAACTATGTTGGCTCCCAGAATCATCGGGAAATGCTGCAGATGACTGGCAATGCGGCTCTGACTCCCGGACCGGGGGATCCACAATTGCGCGCTCCCTATCCTTACATTCTTCCCCAGAACGGATATGTGACCAGCGTAGGCAAGGCGAATTACAACGCCCTGCAGGTTTCGTCGGAAGGACGAACGACCTACGGTCTGACTCACAAACTGGCTTACACGTATTCCAAAGCCATCAACTTCGGCTGCGACACTTATTCCGGTTTCTGCGATGTGCAGGACCCCTACCATTTTGAAAAGGACAAAGGTGTCGCCGGTTACGATCTCACTCACATTTTTTCCGCGAGCGCCGTCTACGAATTGCCCTTTGGCCGAGGCAAGAGATGGAGCGCCGGCAATGGGGTTGTGGAGCACTTGATCAGCGGCTGGCAGTTGAACGGAATCCTCTCGCTCTCGAGCGGAACGCCGTATGATGTGCAGGCCCCAATTCAGATTGCCAACACCAACAACATCAGCGGAGCAGAACGGCCAAATATTGTGGGCGACGTCTACGCCAACACCACCAAGCTGAATCCCATTAATGTGAATGCCTTTGCATTGCCCGCGCCCTATACGTTCGGCGATATGGGGCGGAACAGCCTGCGGTCGGATTGGCGCAAGAACCTCGACATCTCGTTCTTCCGCGCATTTCAGTTCAGCGAATCGAAGAAACTGGAGTTCAGAATGGAAGCCTTCAACGTGACCAATACTCCAGTATTCGCAATGCCCGACAACAACATCACCGACCCCAATTTTGGCCAGGTCTCGTCGACGGCAAATACCGAGAGACAGCTGCAATTGGCGCTCAAGTTTTATTTTTGACCGGGTTCCTCTTGTTCGTGATCTGCTTGCGCGAACGACCTGCCCGAGCGCTCCGGTTTTGAAGTCAGGAGATGTCCTGCATGTTACGGTCGCGTGAAGGGCTACATGAGAGTGCTCGTGAGGCTGATGCTTTTGGTTCTCGCGTTCGCCGAAATTTTACCCGCGCAAACGCCGGCCGATCCGAACGCCCCTACCTCATCTCTCGACCCAATTACCATCGACCAGACCTGGCAAAAAGCTAGCGCAGCTTACGACGGGAAGCGCGCGGAAATCCTGAAGCAAGTTGATCGCCAGGCGAGCGACGGGCCTTTTCGCCCTGATTGGCAGTCGTTGGCTACCTATCAGGTCCCGGACTGGTACAAAGACGCGAAGTTCGGCATTTTCATCCACTGGGGGCTCTACGCTGTTCCTGCATTTGGCAGCGAGCAGTATCCGCACCGTATGTATGTTGCAGGTTCGAAAGAATACGAGCACCATCTCGCCACCTACGGCCCGGTCAGCCAGTTCGGCTACAAAGATTTCATCCCCATGTTCAAAGCTGAGCGTTACGATCCTGCGGCCTGGGCACATCTCTTCAAATTAGCCGGAGCGAAATACGTGGTTCCGGTCTTTGAGCATCATGATGGCTTTGCCATGTATGACAGTGATCTCTCCGACTGGACCGCCGCCAGGATGGGGCCGCATCGGGATCTGGCCGGAGAGTTAGCCAAGGCGGTTCGCGCCGAAGGGTTGTATCTGGGGGCGTCGTCGCATCGCATCGAGCACGACTGGTTCATGTATCCCGGCCGCACCATCGTCTCTGACGTGAACGACCCGAAGTTCGCGAGCTTTTATGGTCCTGCTCACCTGGAGTTCGCCCTGGATGTTGAAGCCGACAACTTTCTCGAAGACTGGACTTACGTGAGCTCACAATTTGCCGGCGATTGGCTGGCGCGGGATGCGGAGATTGTCGAGAAATATCATCCCCAGCTCTTCTATTTCGACTTCTGGATCGGTCACCCTGAGGTGCGTCCCTATCTGGCTCGCTTTGCTTCCTTCTTCTACAACGAGACTTTCAAGCAGGGGTCGCTCGGGGTCATCAACTACAAGCTCAGCGCCATGCATCCCGAGTCTGGAGTCGTGGATATCGAACGCGGGGTGCTGTCAGGCATCAGTTCCAATTACTGGCAGACCGACACCTCTCTGGGCAATAAGTCATGGGGCTATATTAAGGATGAAGTTTTCAAGACACCGGATTTTGTCGTTCTCGAACTCGTTGACATCGTCAGCAAGAACGGAAACCTGCTGCTCAACGTTGGGCCACGTGCCGATGGCACCATTCCCGAGGAGGTCCAAGAGATTCTGCTGGACGTCGGAGCCTGGCTCAAGATCAATGGCGAGGCCATTTACGGCACCCGCCCCTGGAAGGTCTACGGCGAGGGCCCGACCGAGGTTGCACCCGGGCCGGTGCATGACACAAGGACCCCGCCTTTTACTGCAGAAGATTTTCGCTTCACCGCCAAGGGCGACACCCTTTATGCCATTGAGATGGCTTGGCCGTCCGGCCGCGAAACAGTGATTCAGTCGCTTGCGACCTCCCCAGGCGAACCGAAGGTCGAGTCCGTCAGCCTGCTCAATTCGGGGGCTGAACTCCCATTCCAACAGACCTCCAATGGCTTGCATATTCAACTTCCAGATCAAGCGCCAGGAAAATACGCCTACGTATTCCGGATTCTTCTTCGAAGTGGGAGTGCGCGCAAGAACTGATTTCGCCTCCGGACCATGCCTTTTCCCCGGGAGGCTCGAAGGTCGTATCCAAGCCAGTAAGTTTCCTATTTCATCCCTTCCAGAATTGAGCCTACGATTCCTCCCACGACGCCTCCTTGTGCTGCTTCCTTATGCTGGGTGGGCATATATTCCATGAGCTTGTGGGCCAGCTTGGCAATGGGCAGGGTTTGCAGCCAGATTCTTCCCGGCCCGGTGAGAGATGCGAGAAAGATTCCGTCGCCTCCGAAAATCATATTCTTGATTCCTGGAACCGTCGTGATCTGAAAGGAAACGCTCGCCTGGAATGCGCCAACGTGTCCGGGATGCACCCGCAAAGTTTCGCCCGCCTGGAGATCCTTCATGATCAGTTCTCCCGAAAGCTCGATCCATGCCGTTCCTCCTCCACTGACGCGCTGCAGCAGGAAACCGTCGCCGCCGAAAATTCCCGCCCCCAGCGATTGCTGGAAACCAACGCTGATCTGAATCTGGGGTGTCGCGCACAAAAATCCGTGGCGGTGAATCATGTATTCGTGCCCCGCGTCGACTTCGATCGGCACGATATGCCCCGGCAATTTGGTGGCGAAGGAAATCCCGCCGGGAGCCCCGATAGCCCGGTACTCTGTCATGAACAGCGATCCGCCGCCGGCCACGCGCTTCAGCACGCCGAAGATTCCTCCGCCCCCACCAAACTGGGTATGGGTCATCATCTGGATGGAGCTTGTCATCCAGGAAAGTTCTCCCGCTTCCGAAATGACGGACTCGTTTGGATCAAGCGCGACTTCAAGTACCGGCATAGTAGTGCCGAGGATACGACTCTGCATGGTGGACTCCTGTTTTCTGTTGTGTGGTTTGATCTCGTCCCGACCGGAATTGTACGCGGAGCCAGGCTGCGGTTCCCAGAGAAATGCGTCCGGCGTCGACTTGCAAACCTCCGGCTTCTTACTTGCGCCTGACCATAGCGGAGACTACTAGGCCCCGGCGTCAGTCGGTATCCGGCGGTTCCGGCGGCGACTTATCGTTCAAAAAGTACTGCGCGTCATGGGGCGAGGGAATCGTCTGAAATGCGCGCTGGGCGAAGTTCAAAAAGAAAAAGTCAGAGAGGTCTGACGTGGCCCGCGCATCGGCAAATTGCAGCGCGCCCTCCGGGATCCTGAAGTTTTGTTCGATGAAGCGCAGGATGCTGCCGAAATCATAGCGGACATTACTGATGTGATGCGCCGGAGTATAGGCAGAAACCACGATAAGGGGAACACGAAATCCGTACTGGTAGTCGCCTTCCGGCTGGGACAGGATGCTGGGTGGCTCGTGGTCATACCAGCCTCCCCAATCGTCCCACGTAATAAAGATGGCGGTATTCTCCCAATATACTTCTCCATCGGAGCAGCGCGGATTATTACCAATGCTGTTGACGACGGATGCTACCCATGCTGGGCCACCACCCTTGTTGCCGTTCGCGTGGTCGGAGTTTTGCCCGGTGGGAATCACCCAGCTCACATCCGCCAAATTGCAGGCACTGATATCGGTCAGGACCTGAGCCGAATTGAGAACCACGTCCTGCGTCCAATCCGGCCCGGTACAAGTTCCGCCGGTCGGCATATCGGGCTGGCAGATGTGCTTAATCGCATTGGGCGCGGTCCAAATGGAGCCGGCGCTCGGCGCGTAATACTTCCAGCTGATGCTTCGCTCGTTGAGCAGGTCCGCCATGGTGCTGTGCTCAAAGCACGGATAGATCTTCTTGCCTTTACCGCTGGGATTAATCAGTTGAACGTAGGTTCCTTCCTTGGCGATGCATCCTGCAATGTTTCCGGTTCCCAACATGTTCGACCCGGCGAAGATGCCGGCGGTGTCGTCGGCCGCGCTGGGCGCTGAAGTTCCCCCAAAGAGAAATTGATGAGCCGGGAAGCTAGGCCCTTGATTGGTCTGGAACATGAAGTTCGCCCAGCCATACCGCGTCGCCAGCTCCAAATAAGGATTCAGAATACCGGTGGAATTGTCCACATACCTGAACTGGGGGTTGGTGGGGCAAGTGCCGGTGCAGGCGACGGCGGCAGCCCCGTCCATCCTGCAAACTCCCTTGCTATCCGCGTCGCACATGAAGAGGAACGCCTGGTGGGAATGACTTAGATCATAGTTATTGGCCAGCGGCACCGTACTTAGCGGCACTCTTCCGCCGGGCACATTGTTGTCCAGCCAAAGACTGGTCTGGATGTCGTACTGAAATGCGTTACCTGTACTGTTGCACGAGGATCTGGTCCCGAAGGGCGGGGCGCATAACCCCTGGAAAAGATTATCCGGCGTGCGGTTCTCCTGCACGATCACAACCACATGGCGAAAATTTGTGATTTGCGCATTCGCGGTCAGTCCGAACAACAACATTGCTCCGGCGAGTCCAGCTGCGGCTTTCATGGTTTACCTCGGTGGGAGTTGTCCTTCCAAATTGGAGTGGGGAGGATTCTTACGGCTTGCCCGCTAGTCAGCGTCGGGATCAACCGCGCCAGACTTCCCGAGACTATCCTCCAAATACAAACCGTTGTCAAGGCATGATGGGCGCGGCTTTTGGACCTTCGGCCGACGGCGAAGAGCGGAGCGCGTAACACCGGGGAGTCGCAATGTGTTTACTCTCAAATGATTACCGGGCAAGTGAAAAGTTATGCAGCGGTCCTGCCGCCGGCTATTGCCCGCGGAGCAATCTGAGTGTATTATGCCCGCCCGTGTTCCTGCGGCTTCGTGCTCGGTTCGGGGCGGGATGACGGTCGAGTCAAAAGGGCGTGGAAGTTCTCGGACTGATTGGCCTTCGATTGGGGGAAATTTCGACTTGAGGTCGCTATGAAACCTCGCGGCTGGCATCCTGCTGCGTACTCCCTGAGCGTGATCGCTCTCTGGCTTCCACTCTGCCAATCGGCTGTCGCGCAAAAAGTCAGCTTGTCCCGCACTAGTCTTGATTTCGGCACCTACGCGGTAGGGAAGACCAGTTCCGCGTTCAACGTGATCCTCACCAACACGGATGCCTCACTCCCTTTGGCGATCACCATTGCGGTCAGTAGGGACTATTCCGAGTCTGACGATTGCAACGAACTGGTCGCTCCGTCGGGGATTTGCACCTTGCTGATCACCTTCAAGCCCACCGTCGCCGGAACCATTACCGGCGTCGTTTCTCTCAACGATGATGCTAGTAACACTCCACAGCTCATCACTCTGACGGGGAAGGGTGTAATCCCGGTGAGTGTGACTCCCGCCACCTTGACGTTCGCAACGGTAGCGGTGGGCAGTGCAAGTGCGGCCAAGACAGTGACCCTGGCTAACAACTTGAGCAAGACCGTGAAGATTGGCTTCGCGGCGAGCGGCGACTACACGGCCGCCGGAAGCGGTACTTCTCCCTGCGGTGCCAGCCTGGCCAGCAAAGCCTCTTGCACGCTGGCCGTGCAATTCAAGCCGACGGTCGCGGGTGTCGTTAACGGCGCGCTGACCGTTACGCAGAATATCGACACGATTCCGCAGATTGTAACCTTCTCCGGCACCGGCAGTGGAGGCGGCACACCACCGCTCACCTTCACTCCCACCAGCGTGTCCTTCGGCTCGGTCGGGACTGGAATCAGCAGCACGAAGACGGTGGTAATCACCAACAGCAGCGCCAAAGCCCTGACCATTTCCGATCTTGCGGCCAGCGCGAGTTACACGGTGGTTGCAGGCAGCAGTTCCCCCTGCGGTGGCACGCTTATTCCCGGAAACGCATGCACCATCTCGGTGACCTTTAAGCCCACGATCGATTCCAAAATCAACGGAGCAGTGACCATCACCGATAACGGTTCAGTCAAGACGCAAATTCTCGATCTCTCGGGGACGGGGGTTGCGCCAGTAAAGATCTCACCCACCAGCCTGAGTTTCGCCAACCAAAGCAACGGAACCACTAGCCCAGCCCAAACGGTTACCATCACCAACAAACTGAAATCCGCGCTCAGCTTGAACAGCATCGCCCCGAGTGCGGATTACAGCACCAC
>Ga0335078_10005636_pt1 | contig 18512 bp, 15 predicted proteins | sample Lox_Sample_32_FD_206711 | JGI IMG/M metagenome (GOLD analysis project Ga0335078, IMG submission 206711) | Soil microbial communities from Loxahatchee National Wildlife Refuge, Florida, United States - Lox_Sample_3.2 | ecosystem: Environmental > Terrestrial > Soil > Wetlands | place: USA... | reverse complement strand
GCCGTTGCCGGACTGGGCGCGGTGATGGTCCACGACGCCGGGCTGCCCGTCGCATTGGAGAGCGTCGAGGTGTTGCCGCTGACCGTGACGGTGTTGCCGAGGAATTGCAGCGCCGATGTCGCCTGCGACGTCTGCTGCATCGAGATCAGGGTTTGCAGGTTCGTGTTCATATTGATCTGCTGTTCGACCGAGGCGAACTCGACGAGCTGCTGCGTGAACTGGTTGGTGTCGAGCGGGTCGAGCGGATTCTGATTCTGCAGCTGCGTGGTGAGGAGCTGCAGGAACGTGTCGAAGTTGCCGGCAAGCGATTGCGAGGCTACCGAGCCGGCCGCCTGGCTGGTCGACCCGCTGGACGAGCCGGACGTCCCCGCGGTGCTCGGGGTCGTGCTCGTGGTCCCGATGCCGAGCCCCGAGAGGGCGGAGGAAGCGGCGCTGCCGAGCGTGGAGGCGGCGTTGGTCGCCGAGGAGACTGCGCTAGAGAGGATGCTCATGGCCCTGGTCCTTGCTCATGCGTTGGTTCAGACGCGGATGTCGAGCCCGCCGCCGAGGCGCGAGCGGGCATAGATCTGCGTCGCCTCGACCGGCGACAAGTCGGTGTCCGGGATGACGAGCTGCGCCTGATTCGGCTGCGCGCCGCCGCCGTTGTTCTGCCCGGTGAATGACTGATCGCGAAGCGTGAACTGCAGGCCGTTGTCGGCGGTCTTCAGTCCGGCCTGCTCGAGCGCGTGCTGGAGCTGCGGCTGCTGATTCTGCAAGAGCGTGAGCGTGTCGGCACGCTCCACGGTCACGTGCGAGGTCACCTGGCCGTCGCGATCGATGGCGAGGTGCACGTCGATGCGGCCGAGTTCCGGAGGATCGAGCCTGATCGCGAAATTGCTGGACCCTTCCTGCGCGCGTGCCGCGATGGCGACGGCAAGTCCCGCGATCGGAACGGGGGTCGCCGCGGCCGCGGCCGGCGCCGTTCCAGGAAGGGTCGCGGCCGGTGCCGCCGTGTTGGTCGCGACGAAGCCGAAACTCGGCAGCCCGTCGCCCTCGGTTCGCGTTGCGTGTGCTCCGCCCTGAACGCTGGGCGCGCCGGCAGCGTCGGACGCGGCGGTCGCCGCGGTCGCGGCCGTTTCCGCGGCGCCGCGATCGCCGGTGGCGAACAAAGCGCTGAAGGTTTGCGTTGGGGCGGCCTGGCTCGTGTCCTCGGCAGTTGGCGGCTGCCCCTGATTCGCGGGATTTGCCGGGTCAGTGGTGCTCGCAGCGCTTGGCTGGGCGTTGCCGCCGGCACCGGACGAGCCTGAGGCGATCTTGGCGGCGGTCTGGCCGAGCGATTGGGCGTCGAACCGCGTGGCCGCCGGCGTCTGGTCTGGCGTGGCCGGCTCGTTGGCGTTCGCTGCCGCGGCGCCAGCCCCTCCGGCATCGGGGGCTGATGCGATCTGCGTGCGCGCCTTCGCGCCGTCGCCCAGGGTCAGGTCCGGCGCTGAGGGAGGTGGCGGCGCGTTGTCGGCAGGCGTGCTGACGGCGATGGCCGCCGCGATCGGCTGCGAGGACGCGGCCGACGGCTGCGCCTGATCGGGGGCGGCGGTCGCGGTCGTCGCGGCCGCCGCGTCACTTCCATTATCATTGTCGGAATCGCTGGCCGCACGGCCAGTGGACTTCTTGGTTGGCGAGGGAGTCGCTGATTCCGCCAGACCGGTGGTGACAATGTTCTGCGCGGCCGCGGTCTTTGCGGCGGCGCTGTCCCGACCGGCCATTGCAGCATCTGTGGGCGACGCCGGCGAAACGTTCGGTCCGGCGGCAGCGGGGAAGGGTGTGCTCGCTGTGGAGGCGGGGGGGTTCGGGACGTTCGCCGTCTGGCCGGCCGCGCTGCCGGCGCTCCCGTTCGGATCGGTGGCGCTCGTTTTCGCGTCCGGGCCGCCGGGGACAAGCTTTGCGCCGACTGCGGCGCCCATTAGCGGATTCGCATTCGCGCCGCCGCCCGGCGACTTGGCCGCCGCCGCAGCCGAAAGAGTGCCGCCGAGTTCTGCGACGCTCACCGCGGGATTCGACATAGAGCCGGCGCCGGATTGCGTGCCAGCGCTCTGGCCCGCAATCGAACCCGCTGCGTCCGTCGTGTTGGAGGAGGCAACTGCGGCTTCACCGCCGCCGTCATTCGTATTCGCGCTCGAACTCGGGGTGGCGGTCGCGTTGCCGTCCGCGGCCGGGGCCTGCACCGGTGCCGTGTTTTGCGCCAACGAGGCGGCAGCGGCCGAGCGGGTGGCTGCGTTGGCCTGCGTCGCCGGCGCGCTCGCTGCCCCCGCGCCCGATTGCGGCATTCTGGCGTCGAGCAGGGCCGCGAAAGGCTGCAGCCGTGCGTCGGGCGTCACTGTGATCGGCTGCGCCCGCGATGTGGGCGCGAGCACGGACGTGGTCTTGACCTCTGACGCGATACTCGGCACGTGCGAATCTCTCTCATCCGGAATGAGCGACATCCTCCCTGCAACCGTCGGGCCACCGACACGTCGGCGGCAAACTGCGTGAATTCAAAGCGTTATGAGATCAGCGCCGCGAGCTGCGCGCGGCAGCGTTTGCGCCCCGCCGGCAAGTTTTGCCGTGTCGAGACGTTCCGCTCGCGGCGGAACGGCGGCCGCGACCGTGGCGAAGCGCACGCGCCGCGCCTATAGTATGTGCGGTCGTGGTGATCACAGCCGCCGGCGCGGCGGGTCATGTGACGGACCCGGGAGCAGAGACGGCCGTATTGCCATGTTGAGCGATTTCGACATCGAGGGCCGGCCGTCGGACACGCGCGTCGTCGTCGCCATGTCGGGAGGCGTCGACTCCTCCGTCACCGCGGCGTTGCTTGCAGAAGCCGGCTACGACGTCGTCGGGATCACGCTGCAGCTCTACGACCACGGCGCGGCGACCCATCGCAAGGGCGCCTGTTGCGCCGGCCGCGATATTCACGACGCCCGCGCGGTCGCCGAACGCATCGGTATTCCGCATTACGTGCTCGACTACGAGAGCCGCTTCAAGGAAGCGGTGATCGACCGCTTCGCCGAGAGCTACGTCGCCGGCGAGACGCCGGTGCCGTGCGTGGAGTGCAACCGGCTGATCAAATTCCGCGATCTTCTCGATACCGCCCGCGAACTCGGCGCCGGGTTTCTGGCGACCGGCCACTACGTCGCCTCGCACCGGCTGCCCGACGGCAGCCGCGGGCTGTTCCGCGCGCGCGAGGCCGAGCGCGATCAGAGCTACTTTCTGTTCGCCACTACGCGGGCGCAACTCGACGTGCTGCGTTTCCCGCTCGGCGATCGGACCAAGGCGGAGACGCGCGAGCTGGCGCGGCGGTTCGGCCTGCCGGTCGCCGACAAGCAGGACAGCCAGGACATCTGCTTCGTGCCGAGCGGACATTACGCCGACGTGATCGAGCGGCTGCGGCCCGGCGCTGCGGCTCCGGGCGAGATCGTCGATCTCGACGGGCGCGTCCTCGGCGGCCATGACGGCATCATCCATTTCACCGTCGGCCAGCGGCGCGGGCTCGGCATTGCCGTCGGCGCGCCGCTTTACGTGGTGAGGCTCGACGCGGCGCGCCGCCGCGTCGTGGTTGGCCCGCGCGAAGCGTTGCGCACCGGCCGCATCCGCCTGCGCGAGGTAAACTGGCTCGGCGACGGCACCATCGAGGAGGCGTCGTCGCGGCGTTCCGAGGTTTACGTGAAGGTGCGGTCGACGCGGGCGCCGCAGCCGGCGTGGCTGCGCAGCGACGCCGAGGGCTGCGTCGAGGTCGATTTGATCGTCAGCGAGGATAGTGTATCGCCCGGTCAGGCCTGCGTCTTTTACGACGCAGCCGATGGGCAGGCCCGGGTGCTCGGCGGCGGCATCGTCGCCGGCACGGCCGGCGGCGCTCATGCGAGCGACGCGATCGGGACGGATTTTGCGGTAGCGCATTGACATCGGTAGCGTAGCGGTAACGAAGAGAGCGATGGGAGTGGAACTCGACAAGGTTGGGATCGCCAAGGCCTATGCGCGTTGGGCGCCGGTCTACGATCTGATGTTCGGCGCTGTCTTCGAGCAGGGACGCAAGGCGTCGGTCGCGGCGGCGGAGCGCGTCGGCAGCCGCATTCTCGAGGTCGGAGTGGGCACCGGCATTTCGCTGCCGGAATACCGCTGGACGAGCCGCGTGGTCGGCGTCGATCTGTCGGAGCCGATGCTGCGCAAGGCGCGCGAGCGTGTGCACGAGCACCGGCTCACCAACGTCGAAGGCCTCGCGGTGATGGACGCCCAGCACCTCGCCTTCGCCGATGCGGTGTTCGACGTGGTCGTGGCGCAGTACGTCATCACCACCGTCCCCAATCCGGAGGCGACGCTCGACGAGTTTGCGCGCGTGCTCAAGCCCGGCGGCGAGATCGTGTTGATAAATTATCTCGGCGCCGAGAACGGCCCGCGCCGTTTCCTCGAGCGCCGTTTCGCGCCGCTCGCCGGGCGCCTCGGCTGGCGGCCGGAATTTCGCTGGGAGCGGCTGACGCGATGGGCGGCGCGCCACGGCGGCGTGCGCCTCGTCGAGCGGCGCGCCATGCCGCCGCTCGGTCATTTCTCGCTCATCCGCTTTGCCCGCGTCGGCCGTTACGCCGGCGAGCGCTTTGCGACGGCGCGTGTGGCGGAGCGCTAGCCGTCGGAGCGGCGGCCCGCGAAACGGCGCCGCGAACGAGCCCCTTGGAAAGGTAACCGAACTGTCCTAAATCATCGCCCGCGCGGCTCTCAAATGCGACGTTTGATGGCGGAGTAGCTCAGCTGGTTAGAGCAGCGGAATCATAATCCGTGTGTCGGCGGTTCAAATCCGTCCTCCGCTACCAAATTTACCGAAAGACCTTCGGACGCGGCTAGGCAAAGCGTCGTCGCCGAGTAAGGCCCCAATCATCACGACTTGCGTGCCGTCAAGGTCCGACTGAATCAGGCGACTAGCTATAGCTAGAGGGAAGCGTCAAAAACATATGCAAGGCGGCAAGCCAACCGAGGAATTCGGCCCAAGCGAAACCGGTCCTCCCATTCCGGCGACCTCCAAATCATCGTCGGATACTTTGAAAGCAAGGATTTCATCGTCGGCCTGATCAAGATTTGCAGCAATCGGTCCAGAATTCATTGAATCGCTCCTTTAAATTCGCGGTCATCAGCAGCAGACAACGGGCGCGGTTTGAAGGAAAATGTTGTCCGAGCCGTACGCTGGAAATTCGCCGGCAGCAGCTTCCAAATCCTCATCGGAATACTTGGCACTCAGAACGGTTTCGTCCGTTTGGACAAGGTTCGCGCCAGCAGCCCCGGATTCGCCCACCATGCTCATGTTTGTCACCTTCTCTGCACCGCTTCTCTGCATCGGCTTCGCTTCTGCTTATCTAAAAAATATACCACACGAGTTCCATCGGGACAAGCGGCGCTTTCAACTACTTAGCATGTGCTACTGTAATTTCTCCTGGACCGGCGTTCTTGCGAGTGCCTATTCCCAGATCAGGACGTTAGGAAGGGAACGATCCGCTTGGCGGAGGCACGTATAGCCGACGCCGGCGAGACCGCGGAACAGTCCGAGATTGAACCGTCGTTCGCCAATATTCCACCGATAATCACCGATGGCCGCGGCCGACTCGACCACCGCCATCAGCCAGCGCCCTGCAGCATCGCGAAGATCGTCGCGCGCCAACGCCTCACCGCTTTCGCAGAAGAACTCGATCGCGCCAAGCGTGCCGCAGCACATTGTATCGACGTGGCCTGGCCAGCGACGTTTCACACCAACGAGTGCGTTGTCGATGTCCGTCGCTAAAGTTGCATCCAGGCCCGAGTTCTCTCCGGCTGATTTGCTCATTGCAAGGCGCGCTAGGCCGATGCCGATGGCTCCATGACACCATTGGCAGGGAAATGTTGGCCCTTCGTCGGGGCGGAAGTCAGGCCAGTTGGAGTGTTCCGCGTCATAGCTTGAATTCTCGAAGGCGACACACTCCGCCGCCGCAGCCCCGAACTCCTCGCGCCCGGTGGCAGCCGATAGCATGGCGAGCGCGTAGGCGAATCCCGCAGCACCGTGCGCCATGCCGTTGAGAGGTTTGGCAGCGACGCCTTGGCCAACCCAGGTTCGGCGGCCTGGCGTGCCGTGTCTAGGCATCGAAAGCAGATGCTCGCCGCATTTGATGGCTCGCTCGAGCAGATCAGGCGACCGAGTATCGCGATACAGTCGCATCAAGCCGAGAATGGCGCCTGCGCTACCGCTCATCACATCGAGCTGCTTGTCGGCCGCAATAAGATCATCGGTGAACAGCTCGGCTGCCGCATGAGCGTCCGTCGTCACGGTGTCATCCTCAAGAAATTTCGCTATTAGCGCGAGCGCATAAATGATTGACCCCAAACCTGTGCCGCCGCCCGTACCGACAGATCGGGCCATGCGCGCAGCATTGCGGCTTTTCAGGCTCTTACGTAAATGCACGATTGTCGCCAGCCCGAGTTCTCGTGATGATGCAAGGCCCGTAACGGCGACATGCGCGGCGAGGAACACGGCGACCCCCGATAGGCCGTTATAGAGACCGGGACCGAAAGGCACGAGTTGGCCAACTTCAGAATCTCCCAGCCAATCAAGACCGATGAAGGCGGCACCGGGGCCGCGGCGCACGCCATAGCGGTGCAAGTCGTCCGCTACCTTGTCGGCGACAGCAACCAATTTCTCCTTCGAGCGTGTGGCAGCGACCTCCGTGTGCAAGAGCTTCGCCTCGCGCCTTGGCCTCCACAGCTCCCCAGAGCGTGAGAGGCCGGCGGTATTCTGTCGGATGACGGCGACTTGCCACGCAATGTCCTTTGCATCGAATGTACGCATGCGGGCGCGGGCGCGCTCCAGTCCCGATATTCCGGTGGTGCGAACCGTAATGCCGGCGGCGTCGGCTATCCCGTTACCGTCACTCGGCGATACGAAGTGCGGCACGTTTAGTGCCTCCAAGGCCGCGCGCTCGGCGCGCTGGAGCGGCCACAGAGCGTCCGAGTGATTTTCCCAATCCGCGAAGCGGGTCAAAAAATCGGCTTGCGCCGACCAGATCGCGCCGTCGTGCATGCTTTGGTGATCCCTCAGACGCCCCAGCAGTAGGTAGTAGAAGCGCGTCGGCCGGATCACCTTGCGAACGGACAGACCAGAAAAGTTTTCAAACAAGCCGCCTTGGTTTGCATCGCGGCTCACCTTCATGAGGAACATCGCGTAGTTCTCGAAGCCTTGCATGAAGCTCTCGAGATGGTCACCGAGCTTCGCATAACGGCCGCCGAAATGGGGCAGGTTCGGAACCGCATCGCCGCCCGTTTTCGTTTTCGCCGGTCGCATTGCGTCGGTGTTGACATTGGTCCAAACCAGCTTTGTCCTGGCCGTCCAATCCGAGGTCATCCCGCCGATGGCAAAGACGCTGTTCTCGGGCGACTTCGCATAGGCGGGCAGCAAGCCAACCATCATTACCGAATTGGCAACGACATTCTTCGCAGCTTCGTATGCTTGCGCTTCGGGCTCCGTTGCTGCTTGCTCGTCATAGGCAGCCTGCAGGATCATCTCGAGATCGATCGGTACCGGATCATCGCCGGCAGCGATCATGTTTTCCTGGTGCATGTCGGTGCCGGCGAAGCAATGAAACAGTGCAAGCCAAGCGCCGGCGCGCTCGAAAAAGCGCTTGGCGCCGTCCGCGTCGTCACATCCGGTGTGTTCGATGAATTCGGTCCAGCCATAGCCCTCACGCACAACTACGCGCACTGCCCTGAGTTTTGCTGGTGGACCAGCCTTGTTCAACCGCCCGACCAGTCCCTCCCAAGCGGCATCAAGGCGAAGGTCCTTCGGCTTGTACACAACACGCGAGCCATCTTCAAAAGAAACGATCTGGACGCAATGGCCCCCATTGTGAGGATCGGACAGATCGCCCGCAATCGCCACCACACGGTGGCGCACGCTCGAGCCAAAAAAATCCCGGCTGATGCGGTCAAGATCGGCATCAAGCCGCAGCACGAATTCGCGCGATACATCGATCCATTGACGCACGGTTACGGCGATTAGGCGCAGCAGTACCGGCTTTTGTTCGAACAATTGCCGCAAGCCACGCCCTCTCAGGTCGGCAACGAAGCGATCGTAGGTCGAGGTAACCCGGTCTGTTTGCTGCGGATCACCCGTGCCCTGCGCTGCTGCCGCCGCGCTTCGCAGCTTAGTAAAGCGCTCGTAGAGCGCCGGACTGCAAAGCTTCGATAGCGCACTTACAAGCGCGTGCCGTAGCGCGGCATGTGCCGGCGGCATGAGATTGCCGGACGCGCGGGTGTCGAGGCCCGACCACAGTCGGGTCTCGGCCTCTATCGCCAGCGCGACAAACAAATCTTCGAACGGGCATCGATCGAAACCGTCAGGCCAAATAATGGGGCGCGTATTTTCGCCGGCATCGCGCAGCGCCTGCTCGATCCAGATCGCATCTTCGATCCACGTCGGCGTCGCCGCGGTTGCGCTCCGTCGTACTGTCGCAAGCCTCGTCAGCACGTCTGTGATCGACAATCGGTCCCGTTCAAGGCGCCTTGCGAACAACGACCAATCGCCGCTTGCGCTCGACCGACACCATGCTGCAAGTCGGGAGGCAGCTCGATCGCTGTCGATTTTTTGACCCGGCAGTGGCTCGAAATCGTCAGACAAAAGCTCGTCGATCGTTGCAGCACGAACGATCAACCGTTCAAAAAAAGAATCCAAAACATTCTCCCGCCGGCACCTTTGCAGGGTGTTCACGTGTCCGTCGGAACCGGGCGAAATTCAAAGTTGCAAAGACAGTCTGAAATGGTAATCCGCCCAGCCGGCAGACCTCCGCGCTGCCCTTTTAGACAAGATGAGGTCAGTCATGTCATCGCGGCGCTGCTGGGTTCTTGGTCATTCGTTCGCGTGATTGCATCGCTACTTTCCAGCTAATGACGTTTCGTGGAGCTTCTGGCCTCCCTCTGAACTGACATCGTCCGGCCATCTGGTTTCAACGGCGATTGCGCCAGCCAGCGACCGTGCGCGCGCTGTCTCAGTTGGTAGCGTCCCTCGCGCGCTACCGGCACGATACCGGTCACGGTCAGCAGCAGAAGTCTCTGGGATTCGTCAGATAAACGGTGAGACCGCTGACGGTGATCTGCCAGGCGCCCGCTGCCGCTTCCACCGCCTCGTCAGACACTGCGTAGGCAAGGACATCTTCGTCCGCTTGGTCAAGGTCGTGGGTGTCGTCGTTCATGGGATTATCCTTTAGGAAAGTGCCGCCCCCGTGTGCCACTTTAGAATGGCCCCCGCCAAGTGTCAAAAACGTTAGGAGTCAAAACAGATACGACGGGTATGGGCTCCTGCTCGGCGACCGCTCCGGGACACGACCAACGCACCAACGCAAAACGCAACCAACGCAGCACGCACCAACGCAGGTCCGCTGCCCGTTCGAAAGCCGCACGTTGATTGACAGCCTGGAATACAATGCTTTAGCCTTCAAAAGCTCGACCGACGGTAAAGCCGCACGACAGTCGCAACACCGGGGCCGCTTCAGAGGGAGCATAAGCATGAGCACGCGACGTGAAGACAAGTCACACTCAACCGGCACCGATGAGAGCCGACGCGAATTCCTGAAAACCGCGACGATCGCCGGAGGCGCAGCAGCACTCGGGACAGTCGCTTCGCCAATGGTCTCGCGCGCGCAAGCGCAGGAATTGACGCCGCGGCAAATGCCCCTGACGGGCATGGCGACGACGCCCGGAAAGGCGAACCACTGGTACGTACCGGCCTCGGACAAAACGGTCCATTGGGGATATTTCAGCAAGAAGCTGACACCCTTGATCGAGATCGATTCCGGCGACTACGCGACGATCGAATGCTTGACGCATCAGGCTGGCGACGATCCGGAACGTATGATTCAAGGCGATCCGGGAGCGGAAAGCGTCTATTATTGGACTAAGGGCAAGAAGAACGTGGACCGGCGTGGCGCCGGCCCGATGGACGCTCCCAACGGCGCCGGTGCCGGCTATGGCGTTCACATCATGACCGGGCCGATCGCGATCCGCGGGGCGAAAGAGGGTGATATCCTCGAAGTCCGCGTCCTCGACATGTATCCGCGTCCCTGCGCCAATCCGCAATTCAAAGGCAAGACCTTCGGTACCAACATCGCGGCGTGGTGGGGCTATCAGTACAACGATTGGGTCGGTGGCGAAAAGCCGCGCGAAATCGTGACCATCTACGAGCTGGAATCTGACGGCAGCAACGACTGGGCAAGAGCAGTCCACAGTTATCGCTGGGGACCATTTACCGACCCGAACGGCGTCGAACATAAGGTCTATGATTATCCCGGCCTGGTCGTTGATCCGCAAAAGTGGAATCCGAAAACCGGCGTGCTCAAAGGCGTGCGCGTACCGCTGCGGCCGCATTTCGGCTGTCTCGGCCTCACGCAGAAGGAGGCCGACATCGTCAATTCCATTCCGCCCGACTATATCGGCGGCAATGTCGACGACTGGCGCTTCGGCAAAGGGGCAACGCTGTACTATCCCGTCTCCATCGATGGCGCCTTCTTCTCGGTTGGCGATACCCATGCCGCGATGGGGGACGGCGAGGTTTCCGGCACTGCGATCGAATCCTCCTGGACCGGCGTGTTCCAGTTCATCCTGCACAAGCAAAGCGACATCGCAGCCGGCACCTTGTTGTCGAGGCTCAATTGGCCCTTGCTCGAGACCAAGGAGGAATGGGTGGTGCACGGATTCAGCTATCCGCACTATCTGACCGACCTGGGTGCCGACGCGCAAAGCGAAATTTTCAAGAAATCCTCAGTTGATCACGCCATGCGCGATGCGTTTCGCAAGATGAGAGAGTTCTTGATGAACACGCAGAACCTCAGCGAAGACGAAGCCATTTCGCTAATGTCGGTCGGCGTCGATTTCGGCGTCACGCAGGTCGTTGACGGCAACTGGGGTGTCCACGCGAGCATCCGAAAGCAAATCTTCGCCGGCATCGGCAGCTAATCTGGAAGACGGAAGGGGGCGCGTGGGTTAGCCCAAACGCCCCTTCCATCCGCAGGCATCCAGAGGGTGTGGTCTTTGCGTCGGCGCATAGGGCGAGGAATGACATGCCGAAATACGAGTACGACTGCTCACGCTGCGGTCCATTTTCCGAATTTCGGCCGCTAGCGGAATATGACTTGCCGGTGCCCTGTCCCGATTGCCGGGCCGAATCGCCGCGGGCCGTATTATGCTTTCCGGCGCTCTCGACGCATGCTGCGGCTACGCGCGCCAATCCGTCGCAATTCTCGGCGACCGCAGCGCACAGCGCGGGCTGCAGATGCTGCGGCGGCAATTTCAAAATTCCGCGCAAAGAATGGACTAAAAAGCTGCTCTGACTGAGAGCCGAGTCGCGCCGGCGATCATAGTCCGGATGATGGCGTAGCGAGCGGGTTGGGGCTCTTCGGCCGATCCAGTTAGCGTGTCGTCGGCAATTGCTGAAGCCGTTCTAATTCAATTATGACACGACAAAAGGTTGGTGGACTTTTGGAGAGACCGCTGCCGCCTTTCTGGCCGCGCTTGGGATAACGAGAAAGCAGCGAGCAAATAGCGAGCGCCTCGCCGATCATGTTGCAGTGCATGAGTCTCTTCCTGGCCCGTCACGTCACTTGGTGCGACGCAACGAAATGTCTGCAGTTGGGGCTAAACGGAAGTCGAGCCGACACCGCACGATGTCGCAGTTTGACCCATAGCGCCATTCCGGCGCCATCCGTGCCGCATTGCAAAAGAGCAAAAGAGCAGCTGGGGATGTCTAGGTAAGAGCGGACCTATAGTGCCACGCAGCGGAGGTCCAAAGCCATCCGACCGCGTGGGAGCGATTGCGATTGCGTTTAATCAGTACCGGCTGCGGGCTAACAGTGATGAAAGCAAGTTATGCAAAACGACGTTCCCGGCACAGTAGAGAACAGTCCCTCCTAATTCGGACTTCCGGCAGCCTCGAGCGCATCGTCGGAAATTGGGTGGGCCAGGAGATCTCTGTCGGACGGTTCAATGTCGATAATTTGGTTGGTCGCAATACTAAGCTGGTCCTTCATCGCGGAATACCTTTGGTTAAAGCAGGAGAGACCTAATATTGGAGCACAGGCACACTCCGCACCATGCAGTCCTATCGAACGCATCGCTACTATTTAGAACGAGTGTGCCCCCATGCTAACAACAAGAGGTTGAGCCAGTTGTATGCGAGGTGCTGATGTCGAATTATGAGTGCAGGCCTCAGCCTCGATAGCCAGGGTCAATCCCATTTTATCCGGTCTGAATAGACCCAATCGACGATCCGCCCGCCCGGGTGTGCGAGCGCAGCAATTTCGCCCATTTCGCGTTCGTCAAGTGCGAAGTCAAAAATTGCAGCGTTCTCGGTGAGCCGTTCGAGCTTGCGGGTACGCGGAATGACCGCGATATTTTGCTGTACCAGAAAGCGCAGGCAAATCTGCGCGGCCGTTTTCTCGTGTGCTGCGCCAATTCGGCCCAGCAATCCGTTGCGGGGAAACTGGCCGCGCGCGAGCGGGCTATAAGCCACGATCGCCACACCGTGCCTGCGGCAGGCCGCGGTTACCTTGGATTGGTCAAGAAACGGGTGACATTCGACTTGATTGCAGATCAAAGGTTCGTTGGCGACCCGCACAGCCTGCTCAAGCAGCGCCACCGTGAAGTTGGATAGGCCGATGTGACGGGCGAGCCCGTCACGCTTGACCTTGCAAAGCGCGCCGATTGTGTCGGCAAGCGGGACGTGCGGATTGGGCCAATGCAGCAGCAGAAGGTCGATCTCGCTCAAGCGCAAACGCGCTAGGCATTGCCGCGCAGCGCTTTCGAGTTCGCGCGGAACAAAGTGGTTAGGCCAGATTTTCGTCGTCACGAACACTTCGTCGCGCTTGATGCCGGAGGCGCGCAGGCCCTCGCCGACTTCGCTCTCATTCTCATAAATCTCGGCGGTGTCGATGTGCCGATAGCCCAACCGCAGAGCTTGCTCGACCACGTGCGCGCATTCGCATCCGCGGAGTTCCCAGGTGCCAAGGCCGATGGACGGAATCTTCGCACCGTGCGCCGCGATGTTCGGGATTGGTCCGATTACGCTCATGGCAGTTTGGTCGTCACCTATCGGCGGACCATCCGCGAGTTTGAACGCGATTTTGCGATCTCTCCCGTTCAGCTCCGCTGAGATCTTAGTCTATAGTTCAGCTTTGACTTGCCGGAGCGCGGCCGGACCATCCCGTTTACGGACACCGGCAGGCGCTGGCGCCACGTCGGCTTTTGTGCTTTGGCACATGACTGCCGTCGCCCGCGTGTCTGCGATTCGGTCGTGATGGGACGATGCAGCATCACGACTGCGGTCCGGTTCGCGCGTTCTCCTTGCGCAGTCTCTCCACCAATGGCGTTCTGACTTCCGACGGGCTCCAATCGTGGGCGAGACCGCCGCGAACCGCGCCATCGATGAGGATGGTGCGCCAGATTTCGTCGCCGGAGTGTTGAGTGAACTCGACGCCGAAATGCAGGGGATCGAGGTTCAGCGCTTCGACGCAGGCGCTGTGCAAGGCCTCCGCCAACCGGGCGCGCTGCTCTGGCGGCCGGCCGGCGCGGATATCACAGATCAGAACCGCGCTCGGCACCGGCCCACCTGCATCGCACCGCCACACGTTTCCGTCGCCCAGTTCGCGGAAGCTGACGTCGACGAGATCCGGGGTGGTCTGCATGATCTTGCCGTACAGATCGCCCAGGCGCCGCGCCAATTCGCGCTTTACCGCGAGGGGATAGTTTGCCGTCAGTTCGAGCTGAAGATGGGGCATGGCTTGCTCCTTTTTGCCTGCGCCGGGGCAATCATGATGCTCCGGCCTCAATGTTGACAGTGACAAAATTAACCGGCAATCTTGTCATTGTCAAGATACCCCGGAGCCTTCATGAGCGCGGCCAGATCTGCCTCTACCGCCCGTCCTTATCACCATGGCGATCTGCGCCGTGCCCTTATCGACGCGGCGCTTTCCTTGGTAACGGAGGAGCAGGATTGGACTTTCTCATTGCGAGAAGTCGCCCGCCGGGCCGGCGTCAGCCACAACGCGCCTTACAGTCACTTTTCCGAGAAGCAAGATCTGTTGATCGCCGTTGCGGCGACCGGCTTCGAAAGGTTGCGCGATCGCATGAAGGCCGCGATTGGGCGCACGAAAGCCGCGGACGAGGCGCTGCTCGCTTGCGCGAAGGCCTATCTGCAGTTCGGCGCGGAAAACCCCGCGCTCTATCGCCTGATGTTCGGTCCGGCGCTGGCGGCGTCGAAAGGGGGCCGGCCGGCGGAAGCGAGAGAGGCGGGAGCCACCGCCAAGGTCGTTCTTGCTGAGATCATTCTGCGCGGCGCGCGGTCGGGACTATTCGCCGTGTCGCCGGATGATGCGAAGGATGAGGCCAAGATCGTGTTTTCTGCCTGGGCAGCCGTGCACGGGATGACGATGCTCTCGCTCGATGAATTCACCGGGGCAGAGCTTACGATCGATGATCTCCTCGAAGGGCTTGAGCGCACCGTGCTCAAAGGGCTCATTCCGCGCTAAGCCTTGACGGGTCGGGTCAACGATGGTCCGCCGTCGTCGGCGTCGAAGGGCGCTCCCGAAAGGCGCAATGCCGCGACTGCGCAAGCGCCCGAACGCTGGCGGCACCGGCGCTTCATCCGATTAAAGGCCGTGTACGGGTGGTGACGAGATTGGCCGAGATCGGGACAAGCCGTCAAATCCAAACGTCATTTTCGGCCGTCCGCTCGCCGCCTTCATGACCCGTGTTCAACACCCCGCGCGGCTCGATCAGCAAGAGTCTGACCTCACGTTCGGCGGAAGGTTTGTGTTCGACGCCTTTCGGGACAACGAACATTTCTCCCGCTGACAAATTGACGGAGCCATCACGAAAATCGATCCTCAAAACGCCCTCCAAGACGATGAATGCCTCATCCGTATTTTTGTGATCGTGCCAAATAAAATCGCCCGCCAACTTCACGACCTTAAACTGGTAATCGTTCATTTCGGCAATGACCTTCGGTTTCCACCGCTCGTCGAACAGCGTGAACTTTTTGTTGAAATTGATCGCTTCGTAGCCCATATGACCTCCTCGTCCGCCGTTGGGCAAAGTATACTGGAGTTGAGGCAAGGGAATTCAGTTTTGCTTGCCGCAGCCTGTATAAGCGCCGACGCGCCTTTCACTGCGCTCGGTCTCGCGCCGCTTGCGGATCACATTGCCGCGTCGCGCTTGCCTCCGCCAAGCGCGCAGCGGATGATGCGTCCTTGACGATGACGGCGCGCGCGGACGCCGAGCCTTTTGCGCGCCGAGGGCTGTCTGCATTGCGCCGGCCGATCTCGCTTAAGCGGCGTGCGAACACGGATCGTCGATGCATCGCGGTCAATCGCGGCAAGTCAATCGCCGGTCGCTGCTGCTTCGCGCGGCGGACCTCGCGCGGGGCGCCGCCGCAAGCCGCGCGTTCGCGCCTGCCGTGGCGGCGTTGGGGCTTTCCGGCAGCATATCGGCTGCGCCGGGAGCGAGCGAGTCGCTGGCGCCGCCGCCGGAAATTCGCAGCCGGAACGGCGTTTTGGAAACGACGATCACGGCCGCCGCCGGGCCGGTGCGGATGGGCGACGTCTCGTTTCCGGGCTTTCTTTATAATGAAGCTTACGTGCCGCCGGTGTTGAGAGTCCGGGTCGGCGACACGATGCTGATCGCCTTGCACAACAATCTGCCGGCCGCGCCGACCAATCTGCACTTTCACGGCCTGAGCGTCTCGCCACAGGGACACGGCGACAACGTGTTCGTCCACGTCCATGCCGGAGAAACCTTCCAGTACCGGGTCCACATTCCCGCGAGCGGCCGCCAGGGACCCGGCTTGTTCTGGTATCACCCGCACGCGCACGGTTTCGTCAACACGCAGATACTCCTCGGGCTGTCGGGCGGTCTCGTGGTCGACGGCTCGGAGCGGCTCTTCCCGATCCTGGAGGGGATGCGCGAACGGCTTTTGCTGATCAAGCAGGCCAAGATCGGCCACGACGACCTCGTCTCGATCAACGGCCAGATCAATCCCGCCATCGAGATCAGCCCCGGCGAGATGCAGTTCTGGCGCATCGCACACATCGGCGCCAGCATCTTCCTGAAATTCCGGATCGAGGGCATGCCGCTCTACCTGGTCGCGACCGACGGGCACCCGTTGCCGCGCCCGCGCAAGGTGACCGAGTTCTTCATCGGTCCCGGAGAGCGCATCGAGGCGATCGCGATCGGCCCGCAAGCCGGAGAATATCCGATGCGGACGGTCTCGTTTCAGAACGAGGCGTGGCGGCCGCCCGAGCTGGTGCGCGATCTGGCGCTGATCGTCTCCGCCGGCGCCGGGCGGCCGGGAAAGGATTCCGCGAGCGACGTGCTGCGGCAGCGGCGCGACGGCCCGCTGTGGGCCGAGGAAGTCCGCGCAGCGCCGATTGCGCGCCGCCGCACGCTCGTCTATTCACGCACGCTGGACCGCCAGATCTTCATGATCGACGGACGCGTCATGTCGGAAAAGCGGATCGACCAGACCGCCACTCTCGGCGACACAGAGGAATGGACGGTCGTCAACGAAGATCAGCAGTATCATAGCTTTCACATCCATCAGACGCCGTTCCTGGTGACCGAGGTCGGCGGCATGCCCGCCGACCAGGACAGCTTGAAGGATACGGCCTCGGTGCCGCCGGCGACCGAGCGCGGTCCCGGCACATTGAAGGTCGTCATCCCCTTCACCGACCCGGTGATCGTCGGCCGCTTCGTCTATCACTGTCATGCCGTCGATCACGAAGACAAAGGCATGATGGGGGTCATCGAGGTCGTCGAGCCCTAGCTAGGACGACCAGCGGTCCGATTCCGACGTTCGCTTCGCGTGCGAACGGCTGCAGCAAAACGACCGAGACCCGACTTACGCGGCGCGCTGCTTGTGCGCGCCCTCGAAGGCGGGAGCGACCTCGGCCATGAAGCGCGCCATCTCGTCCTTCACTTGGCCGTGCGGCTTGAGGCCGACGTTGAAATAAAGAATCACCTCGGAGAAGCCGGCGGCCTCAACCTTCTTCAGCGTGGCCGCAATATTGGCGGGCGACCCGATCAGCACCGAGTTCTCGGTCAGGTCCTCCGGGCGGACCTTTTTGAGCCGATCGACCATGTCGATGAAATAGTGGTAGCTCGGCGGCGCCGTTTTGGGATCGCCCGGGAAGGCCGGGATCACGCACTCCTTATAGTAGCGGATCTGTCGGGCGCGCTGCGCGCCCTCCTCCGCGTTGTTGTCGGCGAAATGCGTGAAATAGCTGCACATCAGGCGGCCGGGGACGGTGCCATATTTCGCGCAGCTCTCGTGATAGAGATCGGCGACCTGCTTGAGGCCGCCATAGCTCATCGCGGCGGCGAACGGGGCCACGATCAGGCCGCAGCCAAGCCGCGCGGCGAGCTCGATCGACGGCTTCGAGAATGAGCCGACATAGGTCGGAATCGGCTGCTGGACCGGCTTCGGCGTGATCCGTACATCGTCGAACGAGTAATGCTTGCCGCGATGGGAGATGCGGCCTTCGGCACGCCAAAGCTCGCGGACGAGTTCCAGACCTTCCTCGAAGATACCCTGGTTGTCCGCAAACGACACATGGAACGGCAGGTATTCGCGCTGGTCATAGCCGCGCCCGGCGGCGAAATCGACGCGTCCCCCGGAGAGAAGATCGAGCGTCGCCCACTGCTCGGCCACGCGGATTGGATGATGCAGCGGCAGCACCGTCACCGCCGGTGCGAGCCGGATGTGCCTGGTGTTGGCGGCGACATAGGTGAGCACCATGTCCGGACAGGACAGCACGCCGAGCGAGTTGAAATGATGCTCGCCGATCCAGGCCGAATGCATGCCGAGCTTGTCGGCATAGAGCGCCTCGGCGGTGATGTCGACGATGAACTGGTTCGATGAGCGGCCGTTATTTTCGTAGTGATTGTCGCTCAGCGTGAAATAGCCGAAGTCCATTCTTGCCCTCCCTGGCCCGTCTGCATCGGGCGCTGACATGATGATAGTTGAATATGCATCTGTTGTGAATGCAATTATTGCCGCGCCGGGGGCCTTGTCCGACCAAGCGCGGCCGGCCACCGCTCCGCTAGGCGGCGCAGCTGCGGTCAGTCGCGACCGGCATCCATGATGGCCTGCGCCAGCCGCTTCGGGTTCGAGAAGCACAGCTCATGGCTGCCGGGCACCTGGACCAGGCGGAACAATCCGAGCTTCTGCGACAGCCGCGGATGCCAGGGATAGTGGTGCGGCAGCGAAGTGTCCTCCGTGCAATTGATGTAGGACTTGGCAATCTGCATGTCGGCCGGATTGGTTTTGAGCGAGATCTTGTCCGAGAACGTCCTCACCGGATGCGGATTGAGGATGTTGTAGGCCTTCTGCGCCGTTTCCAGATCGGCGTCGTTGATGAACGCCTCGCGCCAGATCGGAAACGGCAGCACGACCGAGCTGTCGCCGCGTTGGCTCGAGATCTGGTCGAACAGGGCGACGTAGGGCGGCGGCACCA
>Ga0335078_10005635_pt1 | contig 18513 bp, 18 predicted proteins | sample Lox_Sample_32_FD_206711 | JGI IMG/M metagenome (GOLD analysis project Ga0335078, IMG submission 206711) | Soil microbial communities from Loxahatchee National Wildlife Refuge, Florida, United States - Lox_Sample_3.2 | ecosystem: Environmental > Terrestrial > Soil > Wetlands | place: USA... | reverse complement strand
CGCGATTTTCTTTTCCTCGACGAGATTCACCGCCTCCAGCCCGCGCTCGAAGAAATCCTCTATCCCGCGATGGAGGATTTTCGCGTGGACCTGATCATCGGCCAGGGCCCGGGCGCGCGCGTCCATCCGTATCAACTGAATCAGTTCACGCTCATCGGCGCGACCACGCGCGCGGGGCTGATCATGGCGCCGCTGCGTTCGCGTTTCGGCATCGTGCACCGCCTCGAGTTCTACACGCCGAACGATCTTGAAAGAATCATCACGCGCTCGGCCAAAATTCTAGGCATCACGATCGACAAGGACGGCGCGGGGGAGATCGCTCGCCGCAGCCGCGGCACTCCGCGCGTGGCGAACCGCCTGCTGCGCCGCGTCCGCGACTATGCCGAGGTGCGCGCGAAGGGGCACGTCACGCTCGGAGTTGCGCGCGACGCGCTGGCGATGCTCGGCGTGGACGAGCACGGCCTCGACGACACGGACCGAAACCTGCTCCTCACCATCATCCAGAAATATGCCGGCGGGCCGGTAGGGCTCAACACGATCGCCGCGTCGCTGAGCGAGGAAGAAGACGCCATCGAGGAAATCTACGAGCCGTATCTGATGCAGCTCGGCTTGCTCGACCGCACCCAGCGCGGCCGCGTCGCCACCGCCCTTGCCTACAAGCATTTCGGCCTGCCCGAGCCTCGCCGCTCCGCGCCGCCGCCGTCGAGCAGCCAGTCCGGCCTGTTCTAGAGGGCTACGCGCTTAGAAGCGCCTGCGGGTTTTTCTTTGCAATAGATAAGAGCTTCAGATCGGCCCCTTGCGGGCGGCGAGTGCCTTGCTCCCAGCTCCGAATCGTGTTCGCGCTGACGTTTAGAAATGAGGCGAAAAGCACCTGGCTGGCGTTCAGAGCGCGCCGGATCTCGCGGATATCCCTAGGCCGAAGCTTTCGCGGCGGCGGCGGAATTTCGGTGACGCGCAAATCGACGTCGCGGCCCTGCTCGAATGCCAGAGCATCCTGAAGAGATTCGCGCAGATCGTCGAAGACTTTCACTTTGATCTTCTTGGGCATTGTTCTCCTTGGCTATTCCTTGATGCGGCCAGCGAGTTGCCGAAGGAATGCGCGCTGCGCCGGGTTGAGGTCTTCCTGCTCGTCCTTATCGAACAGGAACAGCAAGTGAATGTGCCCTCGCCGCTCGACGTACAGGTACATGTAGCGAAAGCCCCCTCGTGTACCCTTGCCGCGGGCCGGATTCGATACGCGCGCTTTACGAATCCCTCCAAGTCCCTTGATCAGGTCCCCGCGGAATGGATTATTCAAAAGGCCGCTCTGGATGCTTGTCAGGACAGAATCGGCGGCATTTCCCGCGAGCTCGTGGAGCCGACGCGTGAACACCTTCGATTCGATAAATACCACAATGGGATATATACCACATTGTGGTATATGCGTCAAGCACCGACGTCCCGGGGCCGGAAGAGATACGCTGCCCCTGCCCGAAGCGCGATTACAGCGCGGACATTTCGCAGAGCTTGGTGATCGTGTTCCAGTTGCGAGTGGTGGTCCGCTGCTTGAGAACGTTGTCGAGCGTGTAGAGCTTCGCGTCGGCGAAACCGTTGGGGCAGTGTATGTAGATCTCTTTCCCGGCGTGATGAAACCGTTCGGAGCCGATTTCGAGCGCGTCCAGCGTATCGAGCGCGAGCTTCGACGGTGCCTGCTGCAAAAACGTGACCGCCAGCCGTGCGCTCTCGATTCCCTTCTCTTTCAGGAACGGATTCCCAGCCAGGACGCGCGCCATTTCAGCCGCGGTCCTCACAATCACGGAAACGGGCAGCCGCGACTCGCCCGCAAGCTTCTTTTCCAGCGCCTGCTCCCAATGCGACGCGGTCTGCTGCGCTTCGAACACGACGTTGCCGCTTTGCAAGTACGACCTCGCCTCTTTCGCGCCCAGCTTCGCGCACAATTCGCGCAGCCGTTCCATCTTGAGTATGTTTCCGCCGACGTTCACGCCGCGCAGCAGTGCGATGTATATGGCCATCGCGTTCGATCACCCTTTCAAGCTGCCGCAGGTTGCCGCTCGGGCCACACGGCCGTGACCAGCAATCCTACTGCGATTCCCACCGAAATTTCGATGAAACGATGGATGGCCACAATCCACGCGGGTTGTGTCCGCGCGATCAGCATCACGACGATCAGCGTGATTCCCGCATATCGATATGCGCCTCGACCCACGCCCAGCAATGCGCATAGAACTCCCATGGCGAACACGCCCGCGCCAAAAGCAGCTACGTTCTGGCCCGTATAGGTTGAAAACAGCGCGCCCGTCGCCGCGCCAAGCGCGGTTCCCACGAGGCGCTCCTTCGATATCGTCCAGGCGGCGCCGAGCGTTGACTGCATCACGATAATCGTTGCGATGCCGGCCCAATATGCTTCCGGCAAGCGGAGTAACTTGGCAAACAGCAGCGACGCAACCGTCGCGACGGTCGTTCGCGCCGCGTCCACCAGGTCTCTTCGATCCAGATGCAGCCACTGCCGCGCTTTCGCATTCGTCACAGGGCCTCCCGCGTGCCGCGATTCTCTCGGCATTCCAGTGTGAACTATCGGCCCTTACCTGACTTTCCGCAAGCGCAAGACCGAGCGAGCATAACCGGCCTGCGGGCGCTCCACGCCTCTGTGCCGAAGGTGGCCGACGCGACACGCGGGCCGGACGCCGCAAGACGGGCGTGCTAGACTCCGGCGTGAATGGAATGTTGAACGCGAGTGCCGCGATGCGCATCCAACACCGATACAGCGCCGCGGAAATCCGGCCATCTTAGGAGACGAGGATGAGACTCATGCGTGCAATCGTTTGTCTGGCACTGTTCGCGACGATCTTTGCGGGACGTCCGGCGCAGGCGGCCTCTGCCAAGCAGGCGGCCGGAGAGGGCGAGTGCGTGTCCATTAAAGCCTCAATGGGCGAAGCGAAGTTCAGCGGACAAATTTCCGCAACGCCGGCGGCCGATACGTTCGAGGTGACCGCAGGTAAAGACAGTGCCGTCGTGAACTATAGCGGCTCGGTGCTGATGTGCCAGGGCGGGCAGCCCGCTTCGGCGAGCGCGCTCGTTGCGGGCGCAGCCGTCGTGGTCTACGGGCCAGTGAAGCGCGAGGGGAATGTCTTCCGTATGACGGCGACCAAGATCGTCGTCGCCGGGCCGCCTCAGGGAAGCCCGCGCACAAGCGTGCCGAGCGACGCTATGGCGGGCGCGGATTCCTTCGGTAGGCCGGCTGGCGAAGAGAAACGGCAGAATGCGCCGGGCGCGATTTCATGCAATTCGATCGAGTTCGGAGTGAGTGTGAAGGATATAGCCACGAGTCGCGCGTCAGGCAGATCGCCAGCCACAGGCATCACCTGCCGGATGCCGCTGAATCAAGTGGCTATGGGGCTCACCGAAGACGCCCTGAGCGGGCGGCGAATGGGGGACGTTACGCTGAACTCTCAGAACCAACTCGTCGCCACGCTGACGAACGCTGGACTTGCCAGCGTCGTTTTCACGGCGGCGGGTGGGGCGCAGGTAGTAGACGTGACCTTCGAGTACGAGCGGGCGGAAATCCAACATTTGCCGAGCGGAATGCGAGTGACGTTCTAACGCACCGAGATGTGCAAGCTCGCGCCGCGCGGGCGTATTGTCCACTACAGGGTCATCTGGCGCTGATGAAGACTGTCTATTTGTCTCTGGGCTCGAACATGGGGGATCGCGCGCAGAATATCGCGCGGGCAATTGAAGCTCTTGCCGAGCGCGGCCTGCGCGTAACGCGGCAATCCTCGCTCTATGAAACCGAGCCGATCGACGCGCGCGGCGGCTGGTTTCTGAACTGCGCCGTCGAAGTGGAAACGGACATGATGCCGCTTCAGCTCATGAACGCGCTGCTCGCCGTCGAGCGCGCGCTCGGCCGGCGTCGCGAGGCACAGAATGAAGGGCCGAAGGAGGCGCGCACGATCGATCTCGACATTCTGCTGTTTGGCGCGAGCGTCGTTCATGCGCCGGAGCTCGAGATTCCTCACCCGCGTATGGCTGACCGGCGATTCGTGCTCGTGCCATTAGCCGAAATTGCGGGTGGCGTGCAGCATCCGGTGCTCAAGAAAACGATCGCGGAGCTTTTGGCCGGCGCCGCTGATCGAAACCAGGTGCGCAAATTCGCGCAGTAGCGCTGGCGCTATCGAATCATCACGCCACGATCGTCGCCGCGCAGCACGCGAAGATAGTGCAGCGTCAGCGGCTTCGGCGCGAGCGCCGCGAGCTGAATTTCCGATAGGCGTCCGACCGATTGTTTGCGCCACTCGTAGACTCCCGGTTCGGATTCCTGCTCGATATGCCCTGAGATCGGCCGCAGGAAATCGCGGGCGTCGTCGGGCGAAGCTGCCTCGCGCACTGCGGGATGGGTCATCGCCTCAACCACGTAGCTGCGCAGCAGCTTCGGCCAATAGGCGCTAAAGAGTTCGGACGAGGCGAAGATGTCGCTCCATGCGACCTCGTCGCCAAATGCCGCAACCACTCCGACCACGCGCTCGCCTTTCAAGCCGGATGTCGCGCGATTGAATCTCCGGCTGAGTTCCTCGGCCACACTCTCGACGGATGCGCCGATCGGCGACGCCTTGTAGATCCTTTGGTAGGACTGCGTGCCCGCCGAATTGATCGCGCTCGATAGAGCTTCGCGCGAGATCGGCGGCGCAGCCGGTGCGGCAATGGCCGAATCGGCGCTTCCAACTCCCTGCGCCTCGCCTCGCACAGCAGCCCACACCTGGCTCTGATTTTGAGCGACCGCCGCCTCCTCTCGCACGCTCGGATGGACCATCAAATTCCCCGCTGAAAATTGGTCGGATGCGCCGGTCCAGCGGCCATGCTCGACGCAGAACACGTCGAGCGGCAGCGGCGCGGCGCCGGTCGGCACGATCCGGTCCTTGCCGATGATGCGATCCTGTTTGCCGCCGGAAACGACTTCGCCGGCGAGGAGTAAGAGCGGCTTCTTGCCGCGATTGACGAGCACGAGCTGATTCACCTGCGGGCCGGTCGAAAAGCCCTGCGGGATTTGCCCGTCGCGCGTCCTGCGCAGGTAGTCGCCTTGCTCTGAGATGACCGCATCGCCATTTGCCAGCGCTTGATCCAGCGTTGCGAAATCGCTCGTATCTGAGTCTTGTGAAGAGACCACGGGGAAAATGGTGAGGTTCTGATACGAGATCGGCGACGCGAGACGCCAGCCCGGCGCCTGTCCCGGACGCGGTGCCGATGCTCCGACGCTTGGATTGAAATTCGCCATTGGCAAGACCGCCGCCAGCACGATCAAAGTTGCCGCAATCAAAATCATGAAAATCGTTTCCAGATGTCGCTTCACAGACCCTCCTCGCTGCCCGCGCGCGTACAATGCGCATCTCGGCGGGCCTCAGAGAAGAGAACGATTGGCTTGGAATTCCTTGCAGGTATTTTTCAGCGGGTCATACCAGGCAGGTGTGACGAAGCAAGACTACAGATGCTCGCGGTCCTTCATGGCCTTCTCGCGCTTCTTGCGCTCCTCTTCCTCTTGGCGCTCGTATTCGGTCATCTCTTCCTCGGTCATCTGGTAATCCTCACGCGAGGCAAACATCGTTCCGCGGCGCCCCTCGCGGGAGGAGCGAGATTCGCGGCGGCGGCGCTTGGCCGCACTGAATCCACCGATCCGGCGGATGGGCTCCGCAATCGCTCCCGCTTCGACAAGCAGCTCGCTCACCTTTTCAAGGAAATCGTTCAGATGGTATGGCTTGAGCGAGTACGGCAACCCCTCTCGCTCCAGCAGCGGCTGGACGTGGCGTGCCACGGCTACCGGTACCAGGAAAAGCACCCGGAACCCCCTGCGCGGCGGCTCACCATCAGCCTGCGGCTCGGAGACGTCCGCCTGCGAAAGGTCCTTCAGGATGGCGAAAAAAGGCCCGCGAACGTCGGTCAGGGTGATGTTGACGATCGCCAGGCTCCACTCGCCGCTGGCCAGCTCACTCAGGGCATGCGAGTCGCGGTGAACGATGCGAACCGTCCAGCCCTCGGAATCGAGGATGTTCTTGAGCGCGCGCTGGTTGGCGATGTCGTCGTCAACGATCAGGATTCCTACTTCGGCCACGGCTGGGCCTCCCAGAACGCCCAAACAGTATATCGGCATGAGAGCCGCCCGATCGGAGGGCCTGCGCAGGGTTTCCAGGGTCGTTCTTGTACGCCGGAACAGGCGAATATAAAGCGAAACTTTTCTCTTGACATGGCGAAGATAAGGCGAATATAGTGCGCCAGTGCGGCGAGGCTGCCAATGGCCACTTCTCCCATCCTTCAAGCGAACCCGGCGACGCTTCGGCGGCGTCCGGCTCGTGCGAAGCAAACCAGTCTCACCTTATTCCCCCAAGCCGCTCGCCACGGCAATTGTGAGCCCCCGAACGGTGCTTCCGCGCCCCCTCCGGTACCTGCCCGGAGTGTGAAGCCCGCGACGGAACTGGTCGGCATTGCGCGCCTCGCCGCATCCTCCCCTCGCGCTGAAGCCAAGCGCGGGACGGAGTACTTTCTCCTCCCGGTCAAATCGATCCTGAACGAGTGCCACTCGGAGCGGGTGCCTTTCCGCTGGACGGTGAACCCCTACCGAGGCTGCGAGTTCGGCTGCCACTACTGTTACGCGCGCTATACGCACGAGTACATGGAAATCGATGGCGGCGATTTCGAGTCGAAGATCTACGTCAAGCAGAATGCCGGGCCGCTGGCCGAGCGCGACCTTTCCAACGAACCGATCTGGGGCGAGCACATCGCCATCGGCACCGCGACCGATCCATATCAGCCGGCCGAGCGGGAATTCGGCGCCACGCGCGCAATCCTGGAAAAAATGGCCGAGCGCGAAGGCCTGAGCCTTTCGATCACCACGAAATCAAATCAGGTGGTGCGCGACATCGACTTGCTCCGCCGAATCACCGAGCGTTCCTCGATCTCGATTCACATCACCGTTACGACACTGCGCACTCGCCTGGCGCGCCTGCTCGAACCGCGCGCGCCGCGGCCGGATCTGCGTCTCGAAGCCGTCCGCAAGCTGCGCGATGCTGGCGTACACGTCGGCGTCAACGTGATGCCGATCCTCCCCGGTCTGACCGACCGGGAAGAGGATCTCGACGCGGTGGTCTGCGCCGCTCGCGATGCAGGGGCCGAATGGCTCGCCGCGAATGTGGTGTTCCTGATGCCGTCATCGTTCAGATCGCTCCTGGCCTTTCTCGACCGGAGATTTCCAAAGCTCGCGGGACGCTATCGCGAATGGTTTAGCGGCTATGGCGACGCGCCGGAAAGTTATCGCAAGGAAATCAAAGAGCGCATCGAGCATCTGCGTCGGAAATACGGAATCGCTTCGCGTCCGAAGAAACCCGAAACAGCGCGATCGTGGCGCTCGCCACAATTGCAGTTCGATCTAGGAGACGGAGGAAAGCCATGCCAACCGCAAGAACGCGCCGTCGGAAGCATATCGCCCGAAGGCCTGCTGGTGTACAAAACGCTCTAACCATCGCGCCACCAGCCGAAACCAAACCGCCGCGCGGCGTGAAGCTGAAGACTGTCTCAAGCATTACAATACCGTTCGCTTTGGCGTGTCTCGCGGCACTTATGGCAGGACGTCCGCCCGCATCGGCGGCGGGTTCCCCAACCGCAACGGACAAGGAGGCTCCTGTGTTCCTCGGATTGAGAACGGCCACGTATCAGGTGAAGGACCTCGCAAAAGCCAAGGCGTGGTACGCAAATGTGCTGGGCATTCAGCCGTACTTCGATCAGCCTTTCTACGTCGGCTTCAATGTCGGCGGATATGAACTGGGGCTGGTGCCCGCGGACGACGCCGGTCCGAAGCGCGCTCCTTCAGGCGCCGCGTACTGGGGCGTCTCAGACGCAAAAGCAGAGTACGCGCGCTTGTTGCAAATGGGGGCCACCGAGCAGCATCCTTTGCAGGATGTGGGCGACGGAATCCTGATCGGTGCCGTTTACGACCCGTTCGGCAACGTTCTCGGCGTGATCCAGAATCCGAATTTCAAGGCGCAAGGGAACTAGCGCCGCGCGCTCAGGGAATGATGATGCGCGAGGGCTCTTTCGTCTCCTCCGCAGGCAGCGGAAACCGCTCGCGCAAAAAACCGAGAAATGCGCGGGAGCGCGGGCGGCCGTTGGATTCCTGCTTGGCTATGCGTAGCAGAAAAACGAGCAAGTGAAGAATATCTGACTCGCGCAGCGCCGGAAATCCCGCCCGGGCACCGTCGCTCTTGCGGAACTCTTGCAGGAATTGACCCATCTGCCCGTAGAGCGCGCGAGCCATCGGTGCGTCCGGCGGGCGTTCGTAATAGATGCCCGTTCCCAGCGTCCGGTAGGTTTCAGCGAGCGCTTCGATCGCCGCAGATGCAGCCGAATCGTTGAGATTCTTGTTCTCAAGCTGGAATCGCAGAATGGCAGATGCAAGTCCCGCGATCACCGGCCATCGCTCGTAGACAAAATCCGGCCGAACCTGAACCTCGCGATAGGGAATCTCTTCAGGCGATACTGGCTTTCGGTGCTCGGCCTCGTAGCGATGTGCCGTGATCAGGTGCGGGCAATCCGCCGGACAATCGATCGTCACTTCGCGCTCCTGGCCGCAGCAGACCGCGCAGATCTTCTCGCCCTTCGCGGGACAAAATCGCTTCGGCGGCCGCTTCTCGCAAATCGGGCAGCTCATTCTCTCTCCTGCACGCCTCAGCAGAACTCTAATTCCTTGCCGAACAATTTCGCCCCGAAATTTGCGGTGGACGCGGCTCCGGTCGGAGGGAGGGCAGAATTATGCGGACGCTAGTGCATGGCTCCTGCGGCCACAGGCCGCTTGTCGAGCGCCGCGACCTGCTGCAGGATTGTCTCCACCACGTATTCGTCGCCATACTTCGAATTGATCATCAGGTTGTAGAGCGGACGATAGGGCCAATCCTTGCCGAAGTAGTGCTTGATGAACTCGGCGCGCTCGCGGTCGATCTCCTCGATCAGCTTCAGAGCTTCCTTCTCGGTTTGCCCGATCGATTTCAGCCGGCGGACTTTCTCGTCCTCCGGCGCATAGACGAAGACGTGAAAAGCATCGGGCCTCTCGCGCAGAAAGTATGGAGCGCCGCGCCCCACGATGACGCATTTTCCCCGCTCCGCAAACTCCTCGACCACTTTTTCCAGCATCGCGAACATATGGTCCGTATTGAATTCGCGCGAATCAGCCAGCGGCAGGGCGCGTTCGTAGCTGCCGCGCGCGTACACGCGGAAGAGACGGTTGAGCAGCGAAGATTTCACGCGCTCGTCGTGCCGCGCGGCGGTCTGGTGGTCCACATTGGCGCGGCGCGCGATCTCCGTCGAAATCTCGTGGTCCCAGAGTTTCCAGCCGAGGTGCTCGGCGAGCCGTCGCGCGATCATGGCGCCGCCGCTGCCATATTCGCGCTCTACCGTGATCACGCGGATTCGCATGGTCCGATCCCGCGGTAGTGTACTGCGATCGGAGCGCCCCGCTTCACTTTTTTCGCGCAAGCGGCCGGACTGTGGCTTCAAGCAGCCTTTGCGGTGGCCCGCCGGCGGACTGCGGCCGCGCTAACGATTGACGAAGACCTTCGGCTCGACGGACATTCCGAGGCGCAGCGAATGGTCCGCGTTCTCGCCGGGCTCGAGCACGATTTTCACCGGCACCCGTTGCACGACCTTCACGTAGTTCCCCGTCGCGTTTTCGGGCGGCAGCAAACTTTGCCGCGCGCCGCTCGATCCCGCGATGCTGTCGACGTGGCCCTTGTATGTCCGGCCATTCACGTCCGCTTTGATTTCGGCGGGCTGGCCGGGCTTCATTTTCTTCAGTTGCGTTTCCTTGAAGTTCGCCGTCACCCACACGTCGTCGAGCGGAACGATGCTCAGCAGTTGCTGTCCCGGCTGCACGTTCATGCCGACCTCGACGCTCTTGCTTACGACGCCATTCACCGGCGCCACAATCTTCGCGTACGAGAGGTTCAGCTCCGCCTGCTCCAGCGCCGCCTGCTTTTGCTGGGCCATAGCGGCGGCTGCCAGCGCGCGCGCGCGAATCGACGCGACCTGCTGCGGCCCGGTTTGCGAGTAGGTCCAGTTGGCCTGCGCCTGCGCAAGCCGTGCCTTTGCCTGCGTCACCTGCTGTTCGGCAGCGGTTACATTCGCCTTTGCGGCTGTCACGGCGGCGGTCGAAGCTGTCGCCGTAGCGACGGCCTGGTCGTAGGTCTGCTGCGAGACTTCCTGCTTGTCGACGAGCTGCTTGTACCGCACCAAATCGTCTTGCGCCTTCACGTCGTTGGCCTGCGCCTGCGCGAGCTGCGCGCGGGCGGCGTCGAGCTGCTGCTGCGCCACGGAGATTCCGGCTTGAGTGTTCGCAACATCCGCTTCGGACGTAGAGACTTGGCTGGTCGTGTTGACGGTCGTTACCGGAACATCGATTCCCAGAGAGCGAGCCGAAGCCTCGGCATTCGCGGCGTCGGCGCGGGCCTGATCCACCGCGACTTGATAGTCGCGCGGATCGATCTCGACCAGCACATCGCCCGCGTGAACGTACTGATTGTCATCGACGTTCACCTTCAACACGTACCCCGAAATCCGCGCGCTCAGCGGCATCAGATGGCCGTCCACTTCGGCATCATCGGTCGATTCGTAGCTCGAAAAATACCGCCACGCAAAGAATCCGCCCGCAAGCAACACGAGAATCGCGCCGATCACGAAAATGCGCGCGCCGGGCCGCTGCCGGAAAAACTCGGACGCGTGAGAAGGAGGCGGCTCGGCCGAGTGAGTCTCCGTTGCGTGGACCGCCGGAGTCGTGGCATTTTCCGCAGGAGCGCTCGGCGTTTCGACGTCGGTTCTCTGTGCCATGTCTTATTTTCCTTTGAAGTAGTCTTTCACGCCCTCTTCGGCCAGGCCCAGGGCGCGGGCGAGAGAAATTTTCGCGTAGTTGTCTTCGTAAAGGCTCGAAATATAACTTTCGTGGGCGCTGGCGACCGCTTCCTGCGCCTGCACCACTTCGACCGTGTCGGTAACGCCCGCGCGGAAGCGATCCTCCGACTGCGCGAGGCTCTGGTCGGCGAGTTCGATGTTGCTCTGCGAGACTGCGACTTCTTCCTCCGCGGACTGAACGTTGAGCAGCGCCGTGCGAACATCCTGGTCGATTTGCGCGCGGAGGTTTTCGGCCCGGTCGCGACTCTGCTTCAGGCGCGCATCCGCCTCGACGATGTCGCCGTGGACGCGCCCGCCCTGAAAGATCGGAATCGTCAGCGTCCCGCGCACGTCGAACACGCCGTGGGCCGCTACGTTCGGGTACGTGCCCGCCAGGCCATAGTCGGCGCTGAAATTCAGCGAAGGCAGGTAGCCCGCCTCGGCCGCCTTGCGGGAGTATTCAGCCGCGCGCACGTCCGCGAGCGCCGCCTGATAATCGGAGCGAGACGCGTAAGCGCGCTTGAGCGCCTCCGCAACCGCCATTCCTGCAAAGGGCTCGTAAGGCGATTTCTCGGTCAGCTCGAATTCCTGCCCCGGCGCGAGACCGATCACGCGCGCCACAGTGAGCTTTTGGATGGCAAAGGCGTTCTTCGCCTGAATCAGTTGCTGTTGCCGCGACTTCAACTCCACTTGCGCGCGGAGCGCGTCGATCGCCGGAGAGGTCCCGGCATGGACCTGGTCGGTCGCCTGATCGAAGAGCGCCTGAGCCGTCTTCACCTGCGCCTCGGCTGTTTCGATGCGAGCCTCGTCCGCAATCCCCTGCAAATAGGTGTAACCGACCGCGAGAACGACGAGATCGCGCGCATCTTTATACGTCGACTGCGCCGACCTCTCGCTCTGCGAAGCCGCGCGGGAATTGTTGATCGCTTTCCAGTCGAAGACGGACTGGGTCACATTGGCGCGCGTGTCGAAATACGCAAAGGGCCCGACCACGGCCGGGATCGTTATGCCCGGAAATTTGAAGGTGAAGCCGAACTCTGCGAGATCGACTTTCGAATCGTCAATGTATGTGGACGTCGTCACATTTGGCAACAGCATGCTCAACTGCTTCCATCGCTCGCCGTGCGCCGCCCGAACATCTTCGCTGGAAAGCAGAGCGCCGAGATTTTGTTTTAGGCCGCGAGCGATCGCGTCCTGGAGCGTAAGCTGCAACACTCCGGGGACGAGTTGATCGGGCACGCTCGCGGAGTAAACACCCTGCGCCGCTGGAGGCAGCGTGTTGACGCTCCCCAACGCGGGCCCTGCTTGCGCTCCTGCCGTCGCGGCCGCCAACAGCAATCCCGCCGTTGCAACCACACTCTCGAAAATTGACGATCGGCGTCTCACAAATTGCCCTCCCAGCCAGGGTTCTACGTTGGATGAAGCACCGGCCCCGAAAGACTCAACGTTTCGGCTCGAAAACTTCGCCGGATACGCCTCTCGGCTCACGGCTTACCGCTCCGGCGGCCTCTCGCCGTCTTACGCTTCTCATCGGCACGAAGGTTCGCGAAGAACAGGTCCCACACCTGTTCCGCCGTCTTCCGCAGCGAAGAATCCGGGTTCAACGCCCACGCCAGAACCACTCCCAGCAGGAGGATCTGCGTGAGCCGCGCCAATTCCTCCGGCGATTCGTCCCGCCGGACCTCGCCGCTTTTCTGCGCGCGAGCGAAAATCTCCGCCAGCAATCGCCGTCCCGCGATGAGGCGCTTGCGCAGTTCCGCGCGCACGGGCTCGCACGAAGCGTGAGCCGCATAAACCGCGCGAAGCAGCGCGGCGCTCTCCGCCGACTGACCCGCCAGATCGGTGGCCAGGTCCTTGAGGGCCGGCAGCACGGGGCCCGTCTTCGACCGCGCGTGGGCGCGTTCGATCACGGCGAGCCGCTCGGCGCCCAGCGTGGCCAGCACGTGCTCCTTCGTCGGAAAATAATTGAAGAAAGTTCCCTTGCCGACGTCGGCCGCCTCGGTGATGTCCTCGACCGTGGTCTCGAGAAACCCTCGTTCGGCGAAGAGCCCGAGCGCGGCGCGAAACAGGCGCTCTCGAATTTCCGTGCTCCGGCGCTCGCGGCGCCCCACTCGCGGCGGACTCGCCTGGCGGGCGGCTGCAATGGGCGATGCCATATCTCGATTCCTTAGGTGACCTAAAACCGTACATGACTATAAGTCATATTTTCGGTTCAGGCAACAAAGTCAGGGAATTGCGAGCCAGTGGCCGGAGTGTTTGGAGGGCTGGTCCCGCGCCGGAGCGGGTGGCTCGCGGCGCGGATTCCGCCCGTTGCGTTACTTCGATTTGTTCTTGGGGCTGTGTTGGTTCAGCGTCGCCGTCAGCAGCCGCGCTGCCGACGGAACGGGGACGGCGCCGTGCAAGACGATGTCCTTTGAGGAGATCTTCTTGTCATAGACGCGCGCGTTCGCGTCGTCATCCGGGCGTAGCGTGGACCCCTCGAGCGAGATGCCCGCAAAGAGCCCGCGCGAGCGCGAATACGTGAGCACCTCGGCGCGCATCGTCACATCCGTATCCGCCTCGGCGGTGCGCCCCTTGGGACCGGCAGCGGCGGAAGCGTCTCCGCCAAGTTTCACCTTGCTCGTGAGAATGGCGTTCGCTCCTTCTTCGTTCATCACCAGCAGGACGAAGTCGGTCGCCTGGCCGCCCAATTGGAATCCAAAGCTGATTCCTTCGAGCGCCATCATCGATGGAGCGCCCCACGGGCCCTGAAAGTTGTCGCCGCTGCGGCAGGTCATTGCGCCGCGGCCGTAGCTCCCGCCAATGCCGATGGCGCCCTTAATCACCGAAGGTATGACGATCACGCAGTCCGCCTTATCGATCAACGACTGCGGGATGTTATCGGGAATGTTCATGATTTGCTTCAGCACCTGCCCCGAATTCCGAAGCCGGTCCTCGTCCTTTTCCTTGTCGTCGGCGCGCAGCGGGGCGGGACTCAAAAGCGCCGGCAAGCCGACCATTACCGCCACAAGCCAGAAACTGAAGATTTTCTTTATCATGATTGCTTCCTCCGGAGGCTGGTAACCCATGATACGTGTTCCGAGCAGCATGGCGCAACCTGCACGGCCACCGGCAGTCGCGCGCGGCGCGATTGCCATATAATTGGCGGCTTGAGTCCGCGCGGCACATATCGGCTCAGTGAATTCGGAAGAAATCCCTCGCTGATTTGGCTCGCACCCGCGTTTTGCGTCGTTGCTTTGTTAAGTTCGGCTCCGCGCGCCGCCGCGCAGGGCGCGTCTCATACAAGACAGTCCGCTGCGGCCCCGGTCACCGGGAAGCCGCGCCCGGATGCTGCGCGTTTTCGCGCTCGCGTCGATGGCGTTCTCAGGGAAACAAATGCGGGGCGTGACTACTGGGGAATTCTCGTAGTCGACCGGGCGACCGGGGAGACGCTCTACGAGACGAACGCCGATCACTTCTTTACGCCTGCATCCAACGCAAAAATCTTCACCACAGCGCTCGCACTGGCGACCTTGGGTCCCGAGTATCGCTTTCACACCACGCTCGAATCGAAAGCGGCGCTCGGCGCCGACGGGCGTCTTGCCGGCGACCTGATACTCGTCGGGCGCGGCGACCCGGATTTGTCGAATCGAAGGATTCCCTACGCGGGATTGCCCGAGCGCGAGGGCCCCGTTGAAAAGGTTCTCGCCGAGATGGCGGACGCAGCCGTGGCGAAAGGGCTGCGCGAAATCGACGGCGACGTTGTCGCCGACGACAGTTACTTCCCCTACGATCCGTATCCGGCGGATTGGACCGTGGGCGATCTGTTCTTCCGATTCGGCGCTCCCGTGAGCGCCATCGCGTTCAACGACAACACCGTCTCGATTGAGGTGCGGCCCGCTGCGCAAATCGGTGAAGACGCGATGGTTTCAACACAGCCCTCCGCTGCGATAGATACGTTCGGCCACGAGATCACGACAGGCCCCGCCGGCGCAGAGCCGGATCTGGCCGTCGTTCGGCAGCCTGGAACGAGTTTTCTGCTGCTCCGCGGCACCGTTCCGTTCGGCCACGCGCCGGTTGAGCTTGACTTAGCGATGACGCAGCCCGCCGAAACGGCTGCGGTCACATTGAAACAACTCCTTGAGGCGCGCGGCGTGCGCGTGACTGGGGGAATTCGCGTGCAGCACGCGCCGCCTCCTCAGACGACGGCGTCCGGCGATCCGGTTCTTTTGCGCGCTGCGCAGCCGCCCGATCCGAACGACACCGTACTTGCAGAGCACGGCTCCCCTCAGTTGCTCGAAACCGTTCGCGTCACGAATAAGGTGAGCCACAATTTGCACGCGGAGCTGCTCTTGCGCACCGTCGGGCGTGAGAAGCTAGGCTTGGGATCGACCGCCGCCGGGCTGAAGGTCGAACGAGACTTTCTGCACCAGGCTGGAGTCGCCGACGGAGACGTGGTGCTCAGCGACGGCTCGGGCCTCTCCCGCGAAGACCTCGTCACGCCGCGGGCCGCCGTCACGCTGCTGCGCTATGCCGCGCGCCAGCCCTGGGGTGCCTTTTACATTTCGAGCTTCCCGATTGCAGGTCTCGACGGCACGCTCGAAAATCGCATGAGGGATTCCGCAGCTTCGGGGCTCGTCCAGGCGAAGACCGGGGAAGTTGAGCACGTCCGCGCGCTATCCGGCTACGCGACCACGCTGCGCGGCGAGCATCTGATCTTTTCGATTTTCTACAATAACAATCCGCAGAAAGGCGCTGACACCGCTGCTCCCATCGACGCAATTGTCACGGCGATGGTCGAGACGCTGGGTACGAACCGCCCGCCCGCGAAGCACCAATGAAAAAACGATCCAAGATCGTCACTGTTTTCGGCAGCTCGCGCCCTCGCGCCGGCGACGTTCAGTACGCGCAGGCGCACGCACTCGGCGCCGCGCTCGCCGCGAATGGCTTCGTCGTGTGCAGCGGAGGCTACGGCGGCGTGATGGAAGCAGTGTCGCGCGGCGCGAAGGAAGCGGGCGGCCGGACCATCGCCGTCACGGCGCGATTCTTTCGCTCGCGCGCGAATGAGTGGATCGACGAAGAGGTCCGCGTCGCGACCTGGCAGGACCGGCTCTTCGAACTCGTCAAGCGCGGCCACGGCTATGTCACCTGCCCGGGCGGGACGGGAACACTTGTCGAGCTCGCCGTAGTCTGGGAGATGCTCAATAAAGGCGCGATGGCGAAGAAGCCGCTCGTGGTCTTCGGCGATTTCTGGCGGCCTGTGATCGAGCGGGTGCGCGAAGTCGAACTCAGCCACCCGTCGCGCTGGGGCGAGCGCGAAGAGCCGCTGATTCACATGGCATCCTCTCCCAGCGAGGCGGCCGAGCACCTCTCGCGTCATCTCGGCGTGCGCTCGAAGGCGCGCTGAATTCCCACAGCCAGCCGGGCTAGAATGTGTGATTGAGGCCTTCGTGTCCCGCCCCGTAGAACAGCTGCTTGAATTCGACCGGCTGAAGGAAATTGTCAGCCGGGCGACCACGTGCGCGCCGGGACGCCGCGCGATTCAGGCGCTCGCGCCGCAGCAGGACGTTTCCGCGCTCGAATCGGAATTCGTACTGATTCTCGAAGCCATCTCCTATTTGCGCGCAGGCTCCGAATTGGGCTTTGGCTCGATGGCCGATCCCGAAAAATGGCTCGCGCGGCTGGCGGTTCCCGGCTCGGTTCTCGCGCCGGCGGAACTCCTCGACGCCGTATCGCTGATGGAGACTGCCCACGGGGTCCGGCAGACCTTCAAAGGCGAGGGCGAGAAATATCCGCGCCTCTCCGATCGCTCCGCCGCGCTTGTCGATTTTCGCTCGCTCTCAAGCGCGATTCGCCGCGCCGTGCTCCCCAACGGTGAAATCAGCGACGACGCCTCGCCCCAACTGAAACGCATTCGCGCGAATATCCAGCAGGCCCGCGAGAAAATTCAACATTCGCTGGAAAGCATTCTGCGCGCGCGCGGCGCACCGGCGGGCGAGGACTACATCACTCTGCGCAACGATCGCTTCGTGATCCCCGTGCGCGCTTCCGAACGTCGGGGCGTTCCGGGCGTCGTTCATGGCGCGAGCGGCACGGGGCAGACCGTGTTCGTCGAGCCACTCGACGCAATCGACCTGAACAATCGCCTCGTCCAGCTCGGCGAAGACGAAACGGCCGAAATCGCGCGTATCCTCGAGGAACTCACCGAGCGCGTCCGCGCCGATCGCGGCCCGCTCGAAGCGACCGCCGCTTCGATCGCGCATCTGGACTCGGTTTTCGCGCGCGCGCGATTTGCCCGCGAATACGATTGCGCGGCGCCAGAATTCGCGTCCGGAAATTCATTGCGCCTCGAATCCGCGCGCAATCCCGTGCTCGAAGCCACTCTGCGCCCGCAGGGGCGCAAGGCCGTGCCGCTATCGCTCGCGCTCGGCGGCGAGGAAACCGTGATGGTTGTCAGCGGTCCCAACACGGGCGGCAAGACTGTCTCGCTCAAGACTGTTGGGCTCGCTGCGCTTTCCGCGCAGTCGGGGATTCCCGTCGCGGCCGAGCGCGCCGAAATGCCGGCGTTCGATCGCGTGCTCGCGGATATCGGCGACGAGCAATCGATCGCTGCGGACCTCTCGACCTTTTCCGCGCACATGCTGAATTTGAAATCGATGCTTGAGGTGGCGACGCCGCGCTCGCTGATTCTCGTCGACGAAATGGGAACGGGCACGGCTCCCGAAGAAGGCGCCGCACTGGCCGTCGCGCTGCTCGAGGAATTTCGCGCGCGCCGCGCGCTGACGCTCGCGACGACGCACCACGACCGCCTGAAGGCATACGCCTCCACGACGCCGGGAATCGTCAACGCCGCGATGGAATTTGACGAAGAGAATCTGCGCCCGACCTACCGCCTGCTCGTCGGAGTGCCCGGCACTTCAAGCGGAATCGAAATCGCTCGCCGTCTGGGCATTCCCGCGCGCGTCGTCGAACACGCGCGCGCAAGCCTCTCGCCCGAATCGCGCGAGGCGCGCGACTTGATCGCCTATCTGCATCGCAGCCGCGACGAAATGGAAGAGGTCAAGCGCCAGGCTCGCGAAGAGCTTGCGCAGCTCGAGGCCGAGCGCCGCAAGCTGCAGACCGAATGGGTCGAGCGCCAGAAAAAGCGTATCGCGGAACTCGAGCGGAGTTTCCTCGAAACGCAAAAGCGCCTCGAAGCCGAAGTCGCGCGCCTGACCGAAGAGGTCAAGGACCGCGCATTGCGCGCGCAGCTTGAAAAGCAGGCGGGCCGCCGAATGGGAAAGATCGCATCGGAGTCTCGCGCCGATGCCGACGCCGCCGTCGTCGAGACGCTGGCCGCGTCGCAGGCCGATCTCGGCGTAGCGGTCGAAGCGGCGGGGAAGTCCGTCGCCCCCGAGGAGCTTTCAGAGGGGGCGCGCGTCCACGTTAAGACTTTCAAGCAGCCTGTGATCTTCCGCCGCCACGACGGCCGCATGGCTGAAGTGGAAGCTGGGCCCTTGCGCATGAAAGTGCCGCTTGCAGACATCACCGGAATCGCAAGCGACGCAAGAGCAACGAAAGCGGAGCCTGCAGCGGGCGGCGCGCGCGGAATCACAGTTCACGCGCGGCCGAGCGATG
>Ga0335078_10005634_pt1 | contig 18514 bp, 12 predicted proteins | sample Lox_Sample_32_FD_206711 | JGI IMG/M metagenome (GOLD analysis project Ga0335078, IMG submission 206711) | Soil microbial communities from Loxahatchee National Wildlife Refuge, Florida, United States - Lox_Sample_3.2 | ecosystem: Environmental > Terrestrial > Soil > Wetlands | place: USA... | reverse complement strand
GGCGCGGCGGTGACGAGGCGGACCGGCTCGCCATCCTCCTCCAGCACGCCCAGCGGCTGGGCCGGATCGGCGGCTGGGAGGAGAACGTCCGCAGCGGCCAGGTGGACTGGACCGAGCCGACGTTCGCGCTGTTCGGCCGGCCGCCCGGCGACCCTGTCGCGGTCGCCGACCTGCCCGGCCACGTGCTGCGCGAGGACATACCGGCGGTCGAGGGCTTCCGTGCGGCGCTGCTCACCGGCCGGATGGAGAGCACGGCCGCGTTCCGCGTGGTCCGGGCCGACGACGGCAGCGTGCGGCAGATCCGCGCCTACGCCGAGCCGGTCACCGACCCGGCCGGCGAGGTGATCGCCCTGCGGGGCGTCTACCAGGACGTGTCGGCCGACTATCACACCCGGCTGGCGTTCGCCGCGGCGCGCGAGCAACTCGCCGACACCCAGGAACGGGCCGAGGAGGAACACCGCCTGGCGCTGCGGCTGCAGGAGGCGATCACCCCCCGGACGGCCGAGCCGGTCCGGGCGCCCGGCCTGGACGTCGCGGCGCGGTACCGGCCGTCCGGCCCGGGAAACCTGGTCAGCGGCGACTGGTACGACACCGTCCAGCTACCGAGCAGCAAGGCGCTGCTGGTGGTCGGGGACATCGCGGGCCACGGCCTCGACGCGGTCACCGGGATGGTCGCGGTCCGCAACGGCCTGCGCGGCCTGGCGATCACCGGGGCCGGGGCCGGCGCGCTACTGGGCTGGCTGAACAGCGCGGCCTGCCACTTCACCGACGGCATCATCGGGACGGCCATCTGCGGGCTGTACGACCCGGCCGACCGCTCGCTGCGCTGGGCCCGGGCCGGGCACCTGCCGCCGATCCTGGTGCGCGACGGCCAGGCCCGGCTGCTCGACCTGCCCGATGGCCTGCTGCTCGGCGCGGACCCGGATGCCCGGTACCCGGAGGCGGAGACCTCCCTGCGGCCGGGCGACACGCTGTTGCTGTTCACCGACGGCCTGATCGAGCGGCGGGACGAGCCCATCGACGACGCGCTGCACACGCTGCTCCGGATGGCCAGCCGCCCGGTCGGCGACGTCAGCGTGTTCGCCGACTACCTGATGGAGCGGGCCGCCTCCAACACCGGCGACGACGCCTGCCTGGTCGCCGTGGGGGTGCGCTGACGTGCCGGGCGCCCCGGGTTTTTTGCCCGCGGCCGCGAAGATCTGCCACCCGCGGCGCATAGCCGCGACGTCCCTGGGAACCTGTGCCGGGATGGGCGGAATCACCGTGGCGCGTGCCGCCGGCCGGCAACGGCGGCGCCGCGCCGGTCACGGCGGCCGCGGATGAGTTCTCCGGGGCCGCACGGCCCGGCGCCCGATGGCCCGCTCCGCCACGCGGCCTTCTTCTACCACGGCCCGGCGGACTACACGGCAGGGATCGCCGCCTTCGCCCGGGCGGGCCTGGCCCGGGGCGAGCCGGTGCTGCTCGCCCTGCCCGGGGACAAGGCCCGCATGGTCGGCGCGCACCTGGACGGCGAGCCCGGCGAGCTGGCGTGCGTGGACATGGCCGAGCTGGGCCGCAATCCGGCGCGGATCATTCCCGAGGTGCGGTCGTTCACCGACAAGCATCCCGGCCAGCGGGTCCGTGTCGTCGGCGAGCCGGCCTGGCCGGGCCGCTCACCCGCCGAGATGTGCGAGGTCACCAGGCACGAGGCACTGATCAACCTGGCGTTCTCCCGGGCGCGGGCCGCGATTTTGTGCCCTTACGACGCGGCAGGGCTGGCGGAGTCCGTCCTGGCCGGCGCGCGGCGCACGCACCAGGAGATCAGCGAGCGCGGGCGGGCCCGGCCGGCGGCCGCCGCCGGGTGGCCCGGTACCATCCCGGCCGAGTGCGACGCCCCGCTCGGGCCGCCGCCGGCCGGCGCGGAGGCCCTCGCCTACCACCTGGACCTGGCCACGGTGCGGCGCCTGGCCGACAGCTACGCCCGCCGTGCCGGGCTCAGCGAGGAGCGCACGGTCGACCTGGTCCTGGCGGCGAATGAGCTCGCCGCGAACACGATCAGCCACACCCCGGGGGGCGGGGTGATGCATCTCTGGCATACCCCCGAGGAGATCGTCTGCCAGGTGCACGACCTCGGCCGGATCACCGATCCGCTGGCCGGCCGGGTCCGGCACGGTCCCGACGACCGCGGCCACGGGCTGTGGCTGGTCAACCAGGTGTGCGACCTGGTCGAGCTGCGCACCGGCCGGGCTGGCACCACGATCCGGATGCACGTCCGCCTCGGGCGCTGACCGCGGAACCGGGCCCGGGCGCCATGGTCCCGGGCCCGGCCGCCGTCAGGGCCGGGCCGGCTCCCCGGCGGCTTCCGCCCGCTCGCGCGGCGGGCCGGCCACGTTGATCTCGGCCAGCGTGCCCCAGAGCACGCGGTAGTCGCGCAGCGCGGTGCGCAGCCTTTCGGTGTCCGCGTCGCCGCCCTGCCAGGAGGAGGCGATCGACGCCTGCCGGGTCCTGACGGCCGTCGCGAACTCCTCGGCGGCGGCGTCCACGGCGTCCGCGGCCAGCTTCACCGAGCCGCGGGGATCGTCCACGAACGTCACCAGGATCTCGCTCCAGCGCGCGCCGTCGGCCGGTGCCAGGCCGGCCGTCGCCGGGTCGGCCGGTGCGGGCGCGGCCCGCGCCGGCGCACCCGGTGCTGGCCCGGCCGGGGCCGGGCCGGCCGGTGCGGACCCGGCCGGGGCCGGCGCACCCGGTGCGGACGCGGCCGGTGCCGACGCGTCCGGTGCCAGGTCGGCCGGTGCCGACGCGTCCGGTGCCAGGCCGGCCGGTGCGGACGCGGCCGGTGCGGACGCATCCGGGGCCGGGTCGGCCGGTGCGGGCGCGTCCGGTGCCGGGCCGGCCGGTGCGGACGCCGCGGGTGCCAGGTCGGCCGCTGCCGGGCCGGCGGGAACCTCCTGGCCCGGCGTGGCCGGGCCGTCCGCCCGCGGCTCATTGTCCATGAGCACTACGTCGTCGGCCGTGGCCTGCGCCGGCGCGACGGGTTCCCGCCCCTGACCCGGGGCTGGCCTGGAGTCGGCCGTGCGCCAGAACGCCGCCTCCGCCTCAGGACCGCCCTCACGGGCGGTCTCGGCTCGCGTCCCGTCCCCTTCCCCGGCGGTCGCCGCGGGCGCCTCACCCGCGGGTACCTCGTCCGCGGGTACCTCGTCCGCGGGCATCTCGTCCGCGGGCCTGTTCTCACGGTTTCCCCAGATCGGCATCGGATCCTCCTTCGTTGAGTGGTTCGTTGAGCAGACTCGCGAGCAACTGCGCCAGGTGGATGCCTTCCCGGCCGAGGTGGCCTGCCTGGATCTGGGTGCGGCAGGAGAACCCGTCGGCCAGCACGGCCGTCTCCGGCCGGGCGTCCCTGACCGCCGGCCACAGCCCGTGCTCCGCGCAGGCTGCGGACACCTCGTAGTGCCCGCGCTCGAAGCCGAAGTTCCCGGCCAGCCCGCAGCAGCCGCTGTCGAGCACGTCGACGTCCACGCCACTGGATCGCAGCAGGCTGGTGTCCGCGTCGAAGCCCATGACGGCGTGCTGGTGGCAGTGCACCTGGGCGATGGCGCTGCGGCGGCCGAGCACCGGTCGCGTCGGCGGCTGCCAGCCTGCCTCGGTGAGGATCTCGGCGAGGGTCCTGGTCTGCCGGGCCAGCAGCCGGGCGTCATCGGAGCCGAGCAGGTCCGCGGCGTCCGACCGGAACACCGCCGCGCAGCTCGGCTCGAGCACCACCACGCGGCTGCCCGCCCGCAGCGCCGGCCGCAGCGCCCGGATGGAGCGGTTCAGCGCCCGGGCGGCCACGCCGAGCTGGCCGGTGGAGATCCAGGTCAGCCCGCAGCACACCGGCCGGCCGGGAACCTCGACGGTGAATCCCGCGTCCTCCAGGACGGCCACGGCGGCCTGCCCGACCTCGGGATGGAAGCTGTTGGTGAAGGTGTCCGGCCACAGGACGACCCGCTCGCCGGCCTGCCTGCTGCCCCGCCGGGCGTGCCAGCGGGTGAACCGCTCCAGGGCGAAGGCCGGCAGTTCCCGGCGCGGGTCGATGCCGCCGGCCAGCCGGATGAGGCGGCCCAGGGCCGGTGCCCGGCCGGCCGCGTTGACCAGGCCGGGCGCCCGGGCGGCGAGCAGGGCGGCCGCGGGCAGCCAGCCCATCGAGTAGTGCGACGCCGGCCGGACCCTGCCCTTGTAGTGATGGGCGAGGAACTCCGCCTTGTAGGTGGCCATGTCCACCTCGACCGGGCATTCCTTGCGGCAGCCCTTGCAGGCCAGGCACAGGTCGAGCGCGTCGCGCACCTCGGCGGAGTGCCAGCCGTCGCGGATCACCTCGCCGCGCACCATCTCCATCAGCAGCCGGGACCGGCCGCGGGTGGAATGCTCCTCCTCGCGGGTGGCCCGGTAGCTGGGGCACATGACCCCGCTCTCGTCGCCGCGGCACTTGCCCACCCCGACGCACCGTGACGCCGCGTGGGAGAACTTTCCGCCGTCCGGAGCGTAATGGAAGAAAGTCACCGGCTCCTTCGGGAACCAGCCACGCCGGGTCAGATGTGAGTCCAGCGGGTTCGGCTCGGCCACCTTGCCGGGGTTCATCCGGTTGCCCGGGTCGAACGCGGCCTTCAGCTCGCCGAACGCGCGGATCAGGTCCGGGCCGAACATCTTCACCAGCAGTTCGCCCCTGGACTGGCCGTCGCCGTGCTCGCCGGACAGCGAGCCGCCGTAGCCGACCACCAGGTCGGCGGCGTTCTCGACGAACGACCGGTAGCGCGCGATGCCCTCCGCAGTGCGCAGCTCGAACGGGATCCGGGTGTGCACGCAGCCCTGGCCGAAATGCCCGTACAGCGAGGCGCCGGCGTAGTCGTAGCGCTCCAGCAGCTTGCGGAAGTCGCGCAGGTAGCCGCCGAGCCGGTCCGGCGGCACCGCGGCGTCCTCCCAGCCCTCGTGCGTCTCGTGCTTGCCCGGCGGGTAGGCGGTGGCGCCCAGGCCGGCCTCGCGCACGTCGCTGAGCTTGTCTTCCACCGCCGGGTCCTCGGTATAGGCGACGTGCGGCCTGGGATGGTCGCCGTCGGACTGGACGTCCTCGATCAGCGCGTGTGCCTTGGCGTCGGCCTCCGCCTCGGTGTCGCCGCCGAACTGGACCATCAGCCACCCGGAGCCCTCCGGCAGCTTGTCCAGCGCGTCGCCGGCCAGGTGCTCCGAGCGCTCCAGCGAGATGAGCGTGTCGTCCAGGCCCTCACACAGCAGCGGCTTGTGCGCGATCACCTTCGGCACCAGATCGGCGGCGTCGGCGATGTCGGGGTACCCGAGCACGACCAGGGACCGGCAGCGCGGCACCTCGAACAGCTCCAGCTCCGCGTGCAGCACGGTGACCAGGGTGCTCTCGCTGCCCACCAGCGCCCTGGCCACGTGGAACCCCTGCTCCGGGAGCAACTGGTCGAGGTTGTAGCCGGACACCCGCCGGGGGATCTTCGGGTAGCCGGTGCGGATGTCGCCCAGGTAGGCGTCGCGGATCTCGCGCAGCCGCCGGTAGAGGTCCGCCTTGCCGCCGCCGGCGGCGAGGATCCGCTCGTACTCCTCGTCGCTGGTCTGGCCCGTCCAGGTGCGCAGCCCGCCGTAGGTGAGCACCTCCAGGCGGCGCACCGAGTCGGCCATCTTGCCGTAGGCCTGGGCGGTGGAGCCGCACGAGTTGTTCCCGATCATGCCGCCGATGGTGCAGCTCACGTGCGTGGACGGCTTGGGCCCGACCATCAGGCCATGCGGCGCGAGGGCGTCGTTGACCTTGTCCAGCGCCGCGCCGGGCTCCACGATCGCGGTCCGCGCCGCCGGGTCGACCGACACCACGCGATGGCAGTACTTCGTCCAGTCGACGACGACCGCGGCGTTCACGCACTGCCCGGCCAGGCTGGTCCCGCCGCCCCGGGAGAGCACGGGGGCGTCGTTCTCGCGGCAGACGGCGACCGCGGCCACGGCGGCGTCCACGGTCCGCGGCACGACCACGCCGATCGGGACCTGCCGGTAGTTCGACGCGTCCTGCGCGTAGGCGCTGCGGCTGCCCGCGTCGAACCGGACCTCGCCGTCGACCCGCTGCTCCAGTGCGGCCTGGAGGCGGGCGACGTCCACCTCGGCCGCCGGGGCCATGACCTGCGCCACTGATTCAGCCATCCTTTCACCAGGGCTGCCCGTCAGGGCCCGGCGTGCTTGAGCCGGACGGTGACGGCGTGCGTGCCGGGCGGCAGCGTGACGGTCCCGGTCCGCTCGCTCACCGTGCCTGTGCTGGCGCCGGCGATGTTGCCGACGAAGGCGGGGAGCTGGAACAGCACCGGCCCGGCCGCAGGCTGGCCGGTGAGCCGCAGCGTGACGCGCGGGCCCGAGCTGCTGATCGCCAGGCCGATCCGGCGGCCGGCCACGGTGGGCACGTTCGCCAGGCGGATCGTCTGGCCGGCCCGGATCCAGAAGTCGGGGACGCCGCGGCCGACGATCAGCGAGCCGTCCGAGCGCTGCGCGGCCAGCGAGTCGAGCAGGACCATGTTGGCGTTGGCCATGCCCCAGGCGTGCGGGGAGGACCCGTTGCCGGCCTCCGGGTGGGTGCCGGCCCAGGGTGACCCCGGGTTGGGGAACTGCTGGCTCTCCCACCATGAGTACGGGCCGCTCTGGCCGTTCGCGATCATGAACTGGTAGCTGAGGATGCCCTGGTCCCGGTGGGCGTTGCTGGCCAGGCCCCATTCGCCGTACCCGGCGTTGTAGGCGGTGCTGTAGTACTGGGCCGGGTAGCCGCCGAACGTGCCCGGGGGCAGCTTGCCGGCCAGCCGGGCGAAGCCGTAGTCGTAGGTGGCGTCGATCAGCGACAGGCCGGGGCCCGAGCGCGGCGCGCCGAACAGGTACCCGTCCCAGGCCCAGCGCCCGAACAGGAACGGCGCCGCCCAGTTCGCGTCCTCGGCGTTGGCGCAGCGGTTGGCGGTGTTCGGCTCGGTCATCGAGCACGGCAGGTAGGACAGGTGGTTCGCGGAGATCGTCTTATCGACCGTTGTGTTGGTCGCGGCGAGCAGGCTGGCGTACTGCCCGGCGGCCCAGCGCGCCTGGCCCGCGTTGCCGACCTGCTGGGCGAGCCAGCGGTAGGCGGCCAGGCCCATCAGCGCCTCGTAGTTGTCGATGGTCCAGAAGCCGTGCGCGTCGATGTCATTGGTCATCTCCATGATCCCGCCGGGCCCGGTGCGGTCGGCGGCGATCAGGTGGGCCGTGTCCTCGATGCTGGGCTCGGTCTGGCCGGCCGGGCCCTCGTGGTCGAAGTTGGCCTTGACGAACTTCAGGTCCCCGGTCTTCAGCAGGTAGATGGCCCAGGGCCACGGGTAGGTCCAGACGCCGTCGTCGTACTGGGTCTGGGTGCCGATCACGTACCTGGCCCGGTCCAGCAGCGCGTGCGCGCCGGTGAAGTAGCCCTGGGTGAACAGGTTGGCCAGGATGCCGATGACGTCGTGACTGAACTCGGTGTCGTACCCGTTGGCCCCGGTCTTGAGCTGGTCCCCGGCCCGGATGATCTGCGTGTAGATGAAGCCGGTCCGGTAGGCGTCGGCCAGGTGCTGGTCGGGCAGCCGGGTGATCTGGGCGATCGTGGCGAGCTGGCCGTTCCAGTAGGAGCGCATGTGGGCGAAGTGGGCGTCGAAACCCCCCGCGGCGGCCAGGGCGCCGGCCGACGGCCACGGATAGCTGCCGCCGAACCGGTCCGCCGCGACCGCGTAGTCGTGGTTCACCGCGCCGTGCGGCGAGACGGTCATCGAGGCGGCGCCCAGCGGGACCAGCCCGGGCGAGGCGTCGGGGCTGACCCGCAGCGGCCGCGCGCCCGGGTTCCGCACCCGGACCCGGCTGTAGATGACCACGTAGGCGTGGCCGCCGATGCTCACCTTGTCGCCGAAGTTCGTGATGGAGATCCGGGCCCCCCCGGCGCTGAAGCTGGTCACCAGGGCGGGCAGGTAACCGCCGGCGTTGGCCCACGTGGTCCTGCTGTCGTGGTAGATGCCGTAGCCGTAGGTGGTGCCGGTGACCGGGGCGGTGCTGCCGCTGCCGGGCGCGCCGCTGGCGATGACGAAGAAGCTGCCGCCCAGGCAGGCGGTGACCGCCTGGCTGTTCCCGGTCCAGCCGAGGACGCTCGCGTCGCCGAACGTCCCGTAGATGGTCTGGCTGCCCGCGGGGCCGTTCGGGGCGCAGCTGTACGGCGCGGGCGCGGCCGGGCCACGGGCGGCCGCCGGGCGCACGCCCGCGGTCGCCTGCGCCGCGCCCAGCGTCCCGGCCAGCAGCACCGCGGCTGCCAGCGCGCCCAGTCGCGCCCCGTAGGACATCCTGGCAGTGCCACAGGCACGCGTGCCGCTCATGAGATCGCCCTTCCGCAGGCCGCTCCACCGTTCCGGGCTGGCCCGCTACCCGCCGCCGGGGGATCTAACCGCCCGGGCCCCCGGACGCTTGCGTTCCGCGCGGGCAGGACGGCAGAATGCCCTCAGCGGTTGTCCCCGTGGGGGCAGCCGCTTCCTGGGTCCAGAGACGCGGCCCGCCCCTCTTTGACATGACGGGTTGGTGATGGGCCGTGTCTTCGCAGCGTCGCCTTGTCTGGGTCGGCCGCGTCGCCGTGCTGGCGCTGCCGGCGGAGGTCGACATGTCCAACGCCGGCCAGGTCCGGCAGGACCTGCTGTCGGTGGTGGCGCAGCATGCCTCCACCGTGATCGCGGACATGAGCTCGACCACGTTCTGTGACTCGGCCGGCGTGACGGCCCTGGTCCGGGCGGCGCGGCAGGCGGCCGCGGATGGCGCCAGCCTGCGCGTGGTCGCCGCCACGCCCGCGGTGACCCGGGTGCTCGCGATCACCGGCGTGGACCGGCTGATCCACGTCTACCCGAGCGCCGCCGCCGCGGTGGCCGACCCCGGCGACCAGCCACGCCAGAGCCGTCCGCGGCAGGCCGGCGCCGGGCACCCCGGCCAGGAGGGCGCCGGGCTCCCCGGGCAGGCAGACCCCGGGGGCCGCGCCCCCGCTCCCGGCTGACCGGGCCGCCGGCCCAGGCGGCGGCCCTTAGTCGTCCTCGAACGCGTGCGGCTGCGGCGGCTCGCCGCTCACGCTGGTCACGATGGCGCTGGCGACGTCGCGCAGCTTGACGTTGCTGTTCTGCGACGCGCTGCGCAGCATCTCGAACGCCCTGGCCTGGGTGCACCGTTCCTGCGCCATGATCACCCCGAGGGCCTGGTAGATCACCGCACGGGAGGACAGCGAGGAGCGCAGCTGCTCGGTGAGCTCGGAGTACGAGGCCAGCCGGAGCATGAGCGACAGCGCGCCCGAGGCGTTCTCCGCCAGGTTCTGCGCGTGCCGCGTCTGCGCCTGCCCGAACGCCGCCGGGCTGCGGGCGTACAGGTTGAGCGCGCCCACCGGCTTGCCGTCCGCCAGCAGCGGCAGCGCCAGGCAGGAGCGGATGCCGCGCGCCTGCGCGGCCGCCTCGAACCGGGGCCACTGCTCCTGGCTGGCGGTGTCGTCGATGTGCACCCGCAGGCCGGCCCGCATCGCGTGCAGGCAAGGCCCGTCGTCCAGCCGGTACTGCACCTCGTCGATCTCCGACGCCAGCGGGTCGCTGCACGCCACCGTGGCCGGCCGGCCGGTGGACCGCATCGTCATCCCGCATGACAAACCATCTGTGACCAGGCGGGCAGCCAGCGTCGCCAGCTCCTGCAGGAACTGTTCCAGGGTGTCGGTGGCGAGCAGCGCCTTCTGCAGCTCGGTGAAGCTCCCGTCCCCGCCGGAGTCTTCGGAGTGCACTTGGTCTCTGGTCACGTCCATCCCGGGGTCCCTACCCCGGGGCCGGGAATGAAACGGGCCCGCTGTGGTAGTGCCGATCCCTATGGACGCCAAACAGCTTCGCGACCTGGGACAGCAGCTACGGGTGGACGCGGTGCACGCCGCGGCGGCCGCCGGGTCCGGCCACCCGACATCCTCGATGTCAGCGGCCGACCTGATGGCCGTGCTGCTCGCCGGGCACCTGCGCTACGACTTCACCATGCCGGGCCATCCCGGCAACGACCGCCTGATCTTCTCCAAAGGGCACGCCGCACCGCTGCTGTACGCCATGTACCGGGCGGCGGGCGTCATCCACGACACCGAGCTGCTCAGCTTCCGGACGCTGGGCAGCAGGCTCGAGGGCCACCCGACGCCCCGGCTGCCGTGGGTGGAAGTGGCCACCGGCTCGCTCGGCCTCGGGCTCGGCGTGGGCGCGGGCCTGGCGCTTGCCGCCGCCCGGCTGGAGAACGCCCCGGTCCGCGCCTGGGTGCTGTGCGGGGACAGCGAGCTCGCCGAGGGCTCGATGTGGGAGGCGTTCGAGTACGCCGGGTACGAACGGCTGGACAACCTCACCGCGATCATCGACGTCAACCGCCTCGGGCAGCGCGGCGAGACCCGGCACGGCTGGGACACCGCCGCCTACGCGCGGCGGATCGGCGCGTTCGGCTGGCACACGATCGAGATCGACGGGCACGACGTGGACGCCATCGACGACGCCTTCACCGCCGCGGAGAGCACCCAGGGGCGGCCCACCGCCATCATCGCCCGCACCATGAAGGGCAGGGGCGTGGCCGCGGTGCAGGACACCGAGGGCGCCCACGGCAAGCCGGTGCCCGACGCCGACGAGGCCATCGCCGAGCTCGGCGGTATCCGGAGCGTCCAGGTCCCGGTGCGCCCGCCGCACGACGTCGCCGGGCGGCGGGCACCCGTTTCGCCGAACGGCGGCCCGGTCAGCCTGCCGGCCTACGAACGCGGCCAGCAGGTCGCGACCCGGGCGGCGTTCGGCGAGGCCCTGTCGGTCCTCGGCGGCGCCCGGCCCGGCCTGGTCGTGCTGGACGGTGAGGTCAGCGACTCCACCCGCACCGACGACTTCGCCCGCCAGCACCCGGACCGGTTCTTCGAGTGCTACATCGCCGAACAGCAGATGGTGGCCACCGCCCTGGGCCTCCAGGCCCGGGGCTGGGTGCCCTTCGCGGCCACGTTCGCCGCGTTCTGGACCCGCGCGCACGACTTCATCAGGATGGCCGCCATCAGCCGGGCGAACCTCAAGCTCGTGGGGTCCCACGCGGGGGTCTCGATCGGCCAGGACGGCCCGTCCCAGATGGGGCTCGAAGACCTTGCCCTGTTCCGCGCCATCCACGGCAGCGTGGTGCTGTACCCCTGTGACGCGAACCAGACCGCGGCCCTGCTGGCCGAGCTGACGGCGCACCACGGCATCGGCTACCTGCGCACCACCAGGGGCGGCACGCCGGTGATCTACCCGCCGGGCGAGCGGTTCCCGATCGGCGGGAGCAAGGTGCTGCGAGCCAGCGACGCCGACCAGGTGACGATCATCGCCGCCGGCGTCACGGTGCACCAGGCGCTGGCCGCGGCCGACCGCCTGGCCGCGGACGGCATCCCCGCCAGGGTGATCGACCTGTACTCGGTCAAGCCGGTGGACACCCAGGCGCTGCGGGCCGCGGCCGAAGCGACCGGCGCCTTCGTGACCGCCGAGGATCACTGGGCCGAGGGCGGGCTGGGCGACGCGGTCATGGCCGCCTTCGCCAACGGTCACCAGCCGCCGCGGATGGCCAAGCTCGCCGTGCACGCCATGCCTGGCTCGGCCACGCCGGAGGAGCAGCTGCACGCGGCCGGGATCGACGCGAAGGCCATCGAGGCCGCGGCCCGGGCGCTGGCCGGCCAGCGCGTGGCGCCGTGAGGGCGGCGGCCAGCCGCGGCCGCGGGACGCGCGCCGGCGGCGGGCCCGGCGCCGTGGCGGCGCCGGGCCCGCGGGCCACGATGCGTGCCGACGAGCCGCCGCTGACGGGGGTCACCGCCGCGGTCTACGTCATCCCGACGGACGCGCCCGAGGCGGACGGCACGCTGGCCTGGGACGCCACCACGATGGTGCTCGCCACGGCCCGCGCGGGCAGCCACACGGGCATCGGCTGGACCTACGGCGCCGCCGCCGCGGACGGCGTCATCGCCGGGGTGCTGGCCGGGGCGGTCACCGGCCGGAGCGCGCTCGACGTGCCCGGTGCCTGTGCGGCGATGATCCGGGCGGTGCGCAACATCGGGCGCCCGGGGATCGCCGCCACCGCGATCTCCGCGGTGGACATCGCCCTGTGGGACCTCAAGGCGCGGCTGCTCGGCTGCCCGGTGGCGGACCTGCCCGGCCGCTGCGCGGACAGCGTCGCGGTGTATGGCAGCGGCGGGTTCACCAGCTACGACACCGGGCAGACCCGGGACCAGCTCGCCGGGTGGGTGCTGCGGGACCGCATCCCCCGGGTGAAGATCAAGATCGGCGAGAGCTGGGGCGGCAACGAGCGGCGGGACACCGAGCGGGTGGCGCTCGCCCGCGAGGTAATCGGTGACGGCGCCGAGCTCTACGTGGACGCGAACGGCGGCTACACCACCGGGCAGGCGGTCCGGGCCGGTGCGCGGCTGGCCGGGTACGGGGTGAGCTGGTTCGAGGAGCCGGTGTCCTCCGACGACGTGGCCGGGCTCGCGGCCGTCCGGCGCCAGGTGCTCCCCGACGTGGCCGCCGGGGAGTACAGCTGGTCGCTCGCCGACTCCGCGCGCCTGATCGCGGCGGGCGCGGTGGACTGCCTGCAGCTCGACGCGACCCGGTGCGGCGGCTATACCGAGTTCCTCCGCGGCTGCGCCCTCGCCGCCGCGCACAACCTGCAGGTCTCCGCGCACTGCGCGCCGAACCTGCACGCCCGCGTCGGGGTGGCGGTGCCCAACCTGCGGCATGTGGAGTACTTCCACGACCATCAGCGGATCGAGCGGATGTTCTTCGACGGCGCCCTGGATCCCGGCGGGGGGATCCTGACGCCCGACCCGGACCAGCCGGGCCTCGGCCTTACCCTGCGGCAGGCAGACGCCGAGCGGTACCGGCGCGGCTGAGCGCCGGGGCAGCACCAGCGCGGCCGGACGCGAGAACCAGCACCGGCGCGGCTGGGCGCCAGGGCCCGGGCCGCTCAGCCGGGCGGGTCGCCGACCCGCAGCGCGAGCATGGTCATGTCGTCGCGCAGCTCCCCCCCGCACAGCTCCATGACGACCTCACGGACCCGCGTGACCAGGGCGGCCGGCCGCTCCCCCGCGAGCGCCGCCAGCTCATCGGTGAGGCGCTCCTCGAACTGGATCATGTCCGGGCCGCACGCGCTGGTCAGCCCGTCGGTGTGCAGGAACAGCAGGTCCCCCGCCTCGAGGTCGAGTTCCTGGGTGGCCGGCTCCGCGTCCGGGAAGATGCCCAGCGGCAGCCCCCCGCCGTCCAGCACCTGGGTCCGGCCGTCGGGCCTGACCAGCACCGGACCGGGATGGCCCGCGCTGGACAGGGACAGGTGCAGCCGGCCGTCCCGCCAGCTCAGATGGCCCGCGTCGGCGGTCACGAACCGGCCGCCGAAGTCCTCCGCCAGCATGATGTCGTTGATGCCGCGCAGCACGGCGGTCGGGTCCGGGTCCCGGTGCGCCAGCGCCCGGATCGCGTGCCGCGCGGCCGCCGTCACCGCCGCCGTGTCCGGGCCCGTCCCGCACACGTCGCCGATCGCGATGCCCCAGCCGCCCTGGGACGGGTAGACGTCGTAGAAGTCCCCCCCGGCCTCGGCGCTCTCGGCCGCGGCCACGTGCGTGGCGGCGATCTCGGCTCCGGGGATCTGCCGCAGGTTACGGGGCAGCAGGCTGGTCTGCAGCGCGTCCGCGACCTCCACCCGGTGCCGGAACATGCGGTCCACCCTGATCGCCAGGGCAAGCTGCTCGCCCAGCTCCTCCACCAGGCCCACGTCGGCCATCTCGAAGTGGCCGTGGCCCGCCCACCGGCCCAGGGTCAGCGCGCCGTAGGCGTGTTCGCCGTCGGACAGCGGGACCGACAGCACCGAGGTGGCGCCCAGCAGCATGAGCAACGGGACGCCGTCCGGGCCGGTGCCGAGAATGCCGGGATCCTCGGCGTGGGCGATGAGCAGCGTGCTGCCCGACTCGTGCACCTGGGCGGGGCCGGACCCCGGTTCCGGGTCCACCGCCGCCACGGCCCGGGCGATCTTCTCCGCGCGCTGGTCCTCCGGCCCGCTCACATGCTGGCGGCGCAGGCGCTGGCCGCGCTCCACGTCGACGATGACCCAGGCGGACAGCTCACGGGCGAGCAGCCGGGCGTACCGCTGCAACGCCACCGGCTCGCTGTAGGTGATGTTCTCCAGCAGGATCCTGGTGGCGGCCATCACCAGGTCCAGCCGCCGGGTCATGGCCTGCATGACGTCCGGCGCGGGCCCGGCCCGCTGGCCCGCCCGCGCCCGGGCGCGGCTGCCGGACGACCCGGCCCCGGTCTCCCTGACCACCACGACGAAGTGGGCCGCCCCGCCGGCCGGGCTGACCGGCTGCACCGCGAGTGCGTGCTCCACCGCTCCGCCCGGGGTGAGCAGGGCACACCGGAACTGCCGTGTCTCGCCCTTGCGGGCGGCGGCGGCCAGCTGGGTCTGCACGGCGGGCCGGGACGGCAGGTCGACGAACGCCAGGAACGACTTGCCGGTCGGGTACCCGGGGCCGGCGCCGATCAGGTCGCCGGCCGCCGCGTTGACCCGCCGGACGGTGCTGTCGCTGCCCAGCAGGAACAGCGGCACCGGGGCCTGCTGGAAAACGGTGTGCAGCAGCCTGCGCTCCGCGTGCGCGGCGTCCGCGGACGAACCGCCCCCGGCGCCGGCCACCACTCCCGCGCCGCTGCCCGTCGCGGGCAGCGCCGAGAGCGCCGCGTCAAGCTCGGCGAACGCGGCGTCCAGCAGCGATCCCGGGTCGGCCCCGGGGAGCGCGGCAGCCTGCCGGAGCGCACCGAACCTGGCCTTGAGGCCAGCGATCTCACTGCCGGCCCGACCGGGGCCGGGCGACTGCTGTGTAGGCCCCAATCTCCACGTCCCTGGGTTGCGGTCCAAGACTCAAGCCTATCCGCGGACCGGGCGGCGGCCGGCCGCCGCGGTCCCGGCAACCTTGATCGTGGTGGCCTGGTGGCAGATACGGCCGCGAGAACACCACGATCCCCATGTCGGGGCCGGACGGTGCCTAGCTGCCGACCGCTTCGGCGCCGGGGCCGGCTGCCGCGCCGGTGCCGGACGGGTCCGCGGCGATGGCGGCGGCCACGCTCTCATAGAGCGGCAGCCGGTCCGCGAGCCCGGTGATCCACAGCGTCTTGGTGTACCGGTACCGGGCGCCCGCGAGGGCGAGCGTCCCCCCGGCCGCGGTCAGCTGCTTCCAGTGCCCGACGATCACCGCCAGCGAGCCGGTGTCCATGAAGTCCACCGCGCTCAGGTCGATGATGATGTGGTCGTTCTCCCGGCGCGCATCCGCCAGGCACTCGTCGAAGCGGCGGCTCGTCACGATGTCAAGCTCACCGCTGACCGCGACGACTGTGAACCCGTCCCGCCGCTCGGACGAGAGCCGGATTCCTTCCACCTACACCCCCGGACATGGCCCAAGACAGGTGATAACTGCCTCATCGTATGCTCATTCTGGCGCGCGGGGGGCGCGGGCGGCATGCGCGGCAGGCCCAGGGCCGGAAAGCGAGCCAGGCAGCTCACCCGGGCGCGCGGGGGCGCCGGTGCATGATCGGCGGCCGGACGGGAAGCAGGCTGGAAACAGGCCGGTCATGCACGGGGAGGGGTATACGGTGTCCGTCGGCGGCGACGCGCCCGCGCGGGCCGGCCTTGACGCGCCCGGAGCTCCCGGCGCGGCCGACGGCGGCAGCCTCAGCCACCTCGCCTATCTCTACGACGACGAGCGCGACTTCGTGTCCGACATCACCGCGTTCGCCGCCGCGGGGCGGCGCAACGCCGAGCCGGTCTTCCTGGCGGTACCGGGCCGCAGGGGCGCGCTGCTGCGGGAACGGCTGGGCGCCGAGTCCGGCTCGCTGCGGTACGGCGCCATGGCCGAGACCGGCCGCAACCCCGCCCGGCTCATCCCGGAGCTGAGAGAGTTCATCGACCAGCACCCCGGGCACCGGATCCGGTACGTGGGCGAGGCCGTCTGGGCCGGCCGCACCGCCGCGGAACTGCGCGAGGCCACCCGGCACGAGGCGCTCATCAACCTCGCGTTCGCGACGACGCCCGCCACCATCCTGTGCCCCTACGACCTCACCCGCCTCCCGCCGTCGGCCATCGGCGGGGCCCGGCACACCCACCCGGCCATCCTGCGGGACGGGCGCACGCGCGCCGCCAGCGGCTACGCCGGGCTCGGCGTCATCCCCGCCGAGTGCGAGGCCCCGCTGTCCGACCCGCCCGCCGGAGCCGAGATCATCGACTACCGCACCAGCCTGCGGGAGGTACGCGCCCTGGTGGCGGACCACTCCAGCACCCTGGGACTGCCCGGCGAGCAGGTGACGAACCTGGTGATCGCCGTGGGCGAGATCACCGCCAACACCCTGCGCCACACCCGCGCGGGCGGGACGTTCGGTATCTGGCACACCGCCGATGAGATCATCTGCCAGGCACACGACCAGGGCTGGATCACCGACCCGCTGGCCGGCCGCACGCGCCAGCCACCGGAGGCCGCCGGGCACGGCCTGTGGGTCGTCAACCAGGTGTGCGACCTCGTCGAGATCAGGACCGGCCGGGCGGGCACCACGATCCGGCTGCACATGCGCCGCGGGCCCCGGGCCTAGCCCAGGGGCCCGCGGCCGCGGTCACGAACCGGACGGGGCGCGTCCCCCCGGAGCCGGCACGGCGTCCTCCCCGGCATTCTGCGGGCCGAGCAGCTCGCCGAACAGCGCCCGGTAATGCAGCATGGCCAGCCGCAGGTCCTCCGTGGGGACCTGGCCGGCCTCGGCGTCCATGCTGATCTGGTGGGCGGCACGGTAGTGGTCCAGCGTGTCGGCGTGCTCGACCGACAGGTCCGCCATGACCTGATCGTGGTCCTCGGTGGGGTAGCCCCGGTCCTTCATGACCGACACCACGAGCAGCCCCGCCTGGCCGACCGCCTGGCGCGGCTGGTCCACGAAACGCTCCTGGATGGCGGTCCATTCGGCCGCGTACTTGACCCGTACCGTCTCGTCCAGGGGATGGATATCCAGGCTGCGCACGCGGCGTTCGCGTTCTGCCAGCTCGGCATCGGCCTTCCGCTGGCTCTGCGTCTCGCTCAGCACGCGGTCGTACTCGGGGCCGAAGCGCTGCCTGAGCTTGCGGCGGCGCATCACGGTCATCATGCTGATAACGAGCACCACCAGGGCAACGGCCACGATGATGGCTGCGATCGCTCCGGGTGACATGGGACCCTCCTGTCGGCGGGGACTGCGTACCCGCCACCGACTGCCCCGTGCTCACGTCCTCAAACGCGACGCGGCCCGGGCGCTAGCGACCGGGCACGCCGCGGCAGGTGATCAGCGCGCCGGCCAGGAACGCGCCGGCGGCGATGGCCAGCCCGGCCCGCAGCCCGGTGACGAACGCCGCCGGGACCGGGACCAGCGAGCCGAGGATCGCCACGCCGAGCACGCCCCCGGCCTGGCGGGCGGCGTTGACGACGGCCGACGCGACCCCGCCCCGGTCCGGCGGTGCCGACTCCAGCACCGACGAGGTTGCCGCTGGCACGGTCAGCGCCATCCCCGATCCCGCGGCGATCATCGGCACGGCGAGCATCAGGTACGGGCTGTGCGCCCCGGCCACCGCCATCGCCAGCAGCCCGGCCCCGCCCAGCAGCAGGCCGGTGAGCATCGGGACCCGCGGGCCGGTGTGCGCCATGAGCCGCCCGGACACCACGGAGGCGATCATCAGCAGCACCGCCTCGGGCAGCAGCGCCAGGCCGGTCCGCAGCGCCGAGTATCCCCTGACGTCCTGGAAGTACAGGCTCAGGAGGAAGAGCTGGCCGTAGAAGCCTAGGTTGATCAGCAGGCCCACCGCGGCCCCGGACCTGAACCCGGGCCGGCGCAGCAGCCCCAGCGGCAGCATCGGGTCGGCGGACCGGTGCTCCACGGCGGCGAACCCGGCCCAGGCGGCGGCGGACACGCAGCAACCGCCCACCACCAGGGGGGAGGTCCAGCCCAGGCGGCCGGCCGCCACCAGCGCCGCGGTCAGCGTGCCCAGCGCGACCACGGCGAGCACCTGGCCGCCAAGATCCACCGCGCGCGGCCGCGGTGGTGTCAGCGGCGTGAAACGCGGCACCGCCGCCAGCGCTGCGAGCGCGAACGGCAGGTTGAGGACGAACACCCCCCGCCAGCTCCAGGCGCTGACCAGCAGCCCGCCGACGACGGGCCCGGCCGCGGCACCGGCCCCCGCGATGGCGCCCCACAGCCCCAGCGCCCGGGCCCTCGCCCGGGGATCGCGGTAGGCCGCCTGCAGCAGCAGCAGTGACGAGGGCACCAGCATGGCGGCTCCCGCGCCCTGGGCCAGCCGCGCCGCCACGAGCACGCCGAGCGCCGGTGCCAGCGCGCACGCGGCCGAGGCGGCCGCGAACAGCGCCAGGCCGGCCGCGAAGACGCGCCGCCCGCCCAGTCGTTCGGCGAGCGCGCCGCCGGTGAGCAGCAGCGCGGCGAAG
>Ga0335078_10005633_pt1 | contig 18519 bp, 15 predicted proteins | sample Lox_Sample_32_FD_206711 | JGI IMG/M metagenome (GOLD analysis project Ga0335078, IMG submission 206711) | Soil microbial communities from Loxahatchee National Wildlife Refuge, Florida, United States - Lox_Sample_3.2 | ecosystem: Environmental > Terrestrial > Soil > Wetlands | place: USA... | reverse complement strand
GTTCCTGTACGAGAACCTAGCGATCGAAACCAACATCATCCACGCCGCGCACGGCGCCGGCATCGACCGCGTCCTGTTTCTCGGTTCGTCCTGCATCTATCCGAAATTCGCACCACAGCCGATCAAAGAAGAGGCGCTGCTCACCGGCCCGCTTGAGCCGACCAACGAATGGTACGCGATTGCCAAGATCGCCGGGATCAAGCTGTGCCAAGCCTATCGCAAGCAATATGGCCGCCGCTACATTTCGGTCATGCCGTGCAACCTCTATGGGCCGGGCGATAATTTCGATGCACTGAACAGCCATGTGCTGCCGGCGCTTATCCGCCGCTTTCACGAGGCGAAAGCGGCCGAGCTCGCCGAAGTCGTGGTGTGGGGTACCGGGACGCCATTACGCGAACTTCTTCATGTCGACGATCTGGCGCGAGCGGTGGTTTTCTGCCTCGACCACTATGATGCCTACGAGCACATTAACTGCGGCGCCGGCAGCGATATTTCGATCGCCGGGCTTGCCGAGCTGGTCGCCCGTGTTGTCGGCTATCACGGCAAGATCGCGTTCGATCCGAGCAAGCCCGACGGCACGCCGCGCAAGCTGCTCGATTCAAGCCGCATCGCCGCGCTGGGCTGGAAGCCCGAGATCCCGCTCCAGGACGGCATTGCCGCGACCTATCGGTGGTATCTGGAGAACAAACCAGCCAGCAAGACGCTGGCGGCATAAGCGTCAAATCCTGCCGGTCACCGCCGCCGCCAACAGCCCGAGATCGCCGAGCAGCGACTGCCGATAAATTCCCGACCGCATCAGTCCGCAGACGCGCGGAATGAGGCTCTGCTTTCTTGCGCGGCGGAACAGATCGAACGTCTTTCGATTTTCCTCGGTCATCAGATTTTCGATGCGCTCGAGCGCCGCGACGTTCATCTCGGCCCAGCTTTTATAGCGGCCCTGCCACAGCAGGCGTGCGCGCAGCACCTTGGCGAGGGCCGACTCGTTCGAGCCAATCACGTTGCGGCCATGCATCCGATAGGAAACGGTAGGTACGCCGTCGTAAAGAATCGTGCCGCCGACCGCTGTTATGAGAAGATAAATCCACCAATCATGCGAGGCGACTTTCACGTCGGGCCCGGCCTTCGTTAACAGACCACGCATTTCTTCGTTCAGCACCATGGTATTGCCGCCGGCGAGACTTTGCGCCAGCGCGTTACGGAAATGCGGCGTCTTCCGGTAGTAGGTCGACAACCCGATCTCGACGCCTTGCTCGTCGATGAGGCGCGTGCGCGAGCAATAGACCACGGGCCGGTCGCCGGGCGCGGGTGCGAGCAGCTCGCGCGCGCGTGACAACTTGTGCGCGTCCCAAACGTCGTCCTGATCCGACAGCGCATAATATTCCGCCGCGATGGCGGGATCGCAGATCAACGACAGAAAATTCGCCACAAAGCCGCGGCGCGGCCCCTGCCGGATTTGGACGCGCGACGCACCATGCTTGTTCTGAAACTCGGCAAGCAACTCTGGCGTCGCGTCATCCGAGCCGTCGTCGGAGACGTAAAGCCGCCAATCGGCGAAATCCTGCGCCTCATATGACTTGAGCTGCAGCGGCAGAAACCGCGCCCCATTATAGGTGCACAGCAGGATGGCGATGGGACCGGCCGGCTTCGGCCCGGTATCGACGCCGCTCGCGGCGGAAGGCTGCGCGACACTCGCGGACATCATACGCACAGGCAGCATCGTGTTTGAAAAGTGGTGCCCAGGGGCGGAATTGAACCACCGACACCTGCATTTTCAGTGCAGTGCTCTACCAACTGAGCTACCTGGGCGCTTGAGGGCCGCTCGAGCATTCGCACGGAGCGGGCCCGAGCGGGGGTTGCTTATAGAGGCTCACCCCCTGCCTGTCCAGGACAGGCTCATGAGCAACAAAAATCCGCGTTTGCGCTGTTCAATGCGCGACATCGTCGCCCGATGGGGGCAACGTGTCGGGCAAGTCGTCGCCCTCCTCCGCCGCCACAACCGGCACCGCATAGACGCCCGAGAGCCAGCGGTTGAGATCGACGTCGGCGCAACGCCGCGAGCAGAACGGGCGAAACCGCTGCTCGGCCGGCTTGCCGCAGATTGGGCAGACATTGCGTTTTGCCGGATCGGCCATCAGCGAGATATGGGGCGCGTGCGGCACGGCGCCAGACCGCGCCGGTCCAGCGCTGCTGGCTTACGCTCCGGCGTTGAGCCAGCCGAAATGAATGGGATAGCCTTCGCCGCCCAGCATCGCGATCGTCTCGTACAGTGGCAGGCCGACGATGTTGGAATAAGAGCCGACAATCTTGACCAGGAAAGAGCCGGCAATACCCTGCGCCGCATAGCCGCCGGCCTTGCCGCGCCATTCGCCGGAGGCAAGGTAAGCCTCAATGTCCTGTTCGGACAGCCGCTTGAAGCGCACGCGGGTTTCCACATGGCGTTGCCGGAACGTGCCCTTCGGCGTCACCAGGCAGACAGCGGTATGGACGCGATGATTGCGCCCGGACAGAAGCCGCAAACACTGCGCCGCTTCGTCGAGCATCTCCGCCTTGGGCAGGATGCGGCGGCCTACCGCCACCACGGTATCGGCGGCAAGGATGTATGAGCCGCGCAACTCGTCATCGAGGTTGACCATGGCGAGCGCGGTTTCGGCTTTCAGCCGCGCCAGCCGCACGGCGCAGGCGCGCGGCAATTCCCCGCGCTTGGGCGTCTCGTCGACGTCGGCCGGGCGCAGCGCGTCGGGATCGATGCCGGCCTGATTGATGAGCGCGAGCCGGCGGGGCGAGCCAGAGGCTAATACGAATTTTGGCCGGCCGATCATTTGAACCGGTAGGTAATTCGGCCCTTGGTCAGATCGTAAGGGGTCATCTCCACCAGCACCTTGTCGCCGGCGAGCACACGAATGCGGTTTTTGCGCATACGGCCGGCCGTGTGGGCGATGATCTCATGCTCGTTCTCGAGCTTGACGCGGAAGGTGGCGTTCGGGAGCAGTTCCGTCACCACGCCGGGGAATTCCAGGAGTTCTTCTTTCGCCATTCGCTGTCCGAATCCGCTGCAGTCCGGCCGCAGGCGGCCAAAATTTGCGCGGAACCTAGCGGATGCCGCGCCGCTTCACAACTACCCGCCCGCACCATCATTATTCATTGCGGCGGCGTGCCGTTGGCGGCCAACACTTCGCCGGCCAGATAAAGCGACCCGGTAATGAGGATGCGCGGCGCCGGCTGCAGATCGAGCTTGCCGGCAGTGTCGAGCGCGCTTTCGAGATCGTCGCGGGCAAGCGCCGGCAGGCCGGCGTCACGCGCGATCTCCGCCAGCTTAGGCGCCGGCACCGTCTTGTCCTGATGGATCGGCACCGCGATGACGCGGCGGGCGAGCCCCGAAAAATTCTTCAGAAACCCGGCACTGTCCTTGCTCGACAGCATGCCGACGATGAGAACGAGCGGCCGCGACACGCGCTCCTCCAGATCGGCAAGCGCGGCGGCGATGGCGCGGCCGCCGTCGGCATTGTGGCCGCCGTCAAGCCACAGTTCAGCCTCGGCCGGCAGCAACCCTGCGAGGCGGCCATTCGCCAGCCGCTGCATGCGCGCCGGCCAATCGGCGCGCGTCATACCGGCCTCGAAGGCGGCGGCGGGAAGCTTCAGTCCGCTTGCCCTCAGCGCAGCGATCGCCGCACCGGCATTCTCGAACTGATGGCGGCCGTAAAGACGCGGCGCCGGCAGATCGAGCAGCCCATCGCCATCCTGATAAACCAGCCGGCCGCGCTCCTCGGTCGCGGTCCAGGTTTCGCCAGCGATCGAAAGCGGCGCGCGGACGCGCGCCGCCTGTCGCTCGATCACCGCGAGCGCCTCGCGGACCTGACTGGAAATAACCGCAGGCACCCCGGGCTTGAGGATGCCGGCCTTCTCGGCGGCGATCTGTTCGATCGTGTCGCCGAGAAAGTCACGATGGTCGATCGAAACGCGGGTGATGACGCTGGCCAGCGGCCGCTCGACTACGTTGGTGGCGTCCAGCCGACCGCCGAGCCCGACTTCAAGCAGCAGCACGTCGGCCGGATGACGCGCGAACAACAAAAATGCCGCCGCGGTCTCCATCTCAAACACCGTGATCGGCGCATCGTTATTTTTAGCCTCGCACTCGCGCAGCGTATCGACCAATTCCTCATCGCTAACGAGATTCCCACCGACGCGAAAACGCTCGTTGGGATGCACGAGATGAGGCGACGTGTAAACGTGCACGCTTTTGTCTGCCGCCTCCAATATGGCGCGCGCGAACGCGACAGTCGAACCCTTGCCGTTGGTGCCGGCGACATGAATGAGCGGCGGCAGCCGGCGTTCGGGATGATCGAGGGCCGCCAGCAGGCGCTCGATTCGGCCGAGCGACAGGTCGATGCGCTTCGGATGCAGTGCCAACAGCCGCGCGGCGACGGCTTCGAGCGGCGACGGCGCGGCACGCGGATCGCTCACGCCGGCGCCGCCGACGCCTCTGGCGCGGGCGCTGCCACGACCGGCAAGTGCGTCAGCGCGGCGGCCGCGGGCGCTTTCGTCAACAGCCGGCATAGTCGGGAAATGGTGGCGCGCAACTCGTGACGGTGCACCACAATATCGACCATGCCGTGATCGCGCAGATACTCGGATTTCTGAAACCCTTCGGGCAATTTCTCGCGAATCGTCTGCTCGATGACGCGCGGTCCGGCGAAGCCGATCAGCGCGCCGGGTTCGGCAATCTGCACGTCACCGAGCATCGCGTAGGATGCGGTGACGCCGCCGGTGGTCGGATTGGTGAGCACGACGATGTAGGGCTTATGCGCCTCGCGCAGCCGCTGCACGGCGATGGTGGTGCGCGGCATCTGCATCAGCGACAGAATGCCCTCCTGCATGCGTGCGCCCCCCGACGCGGCGAACAACACGAACGGACAAGCCTTCTCCACCGCGGTTTCAAGACCCTTGATTACCGCCTCGCCCGCCGCCATGCCGAGCGAACCACCCATGAAATCGAAATCCTGCACGGCGATCACGACGGCCAGCGAATCGAGCTTGCCGTAACCAAGCTTGACCGCGTCCTTCAGCCCTGTCTTGGTCCGCGCGGTCTTGAGCCGATCGGCATAACGCTCCTGATCGCGAAACTTCAGCGGATCGGTTGCCACGTCGGGTACGGCGATATCGAACCAGGTTTCGTTGTCGAACATCGATTTCAGCCGCGCCATCGCGCTCATGCGCATATGATAGTTGGAAACCGGAATGACGAACTGATTGGCCTCGACGTCCTTGTAGAACACCAGCTGGCCGGTCTCCGGGCACTTGATCCACAGATTCTCCGGCACCTCGCGGCGCAGAAACGAGCGAATTTTAGGCCGCACCTGAGAAATCCAATTCATCGCTCGTTCACCTCACTGCAGCACTGACAATCCGGCGCCCGCGAAACATCCTACCATGACTTTTGCGGCAGATATATTTTCACGGGCCTTCGCGCAACCGCGCGGGCTAAGCCCGGTCGACACGACCGTGGTCAGGGCAATCGAGTTTTCCCGGCCCGCCGAACGCGCCGAAATCTATTGACGCATGTCAAACCCGGCCACCCCGATGAGCGTTATCAATGACTGAGACTTGGGCATTTCTGGCCCTTTGAGGAAGCCATGCCAAACGCCGCCGTAGACGAAGACGATATACCCGAACTGTCGATCCCGACTGACAAGCTATGTTTCATCATCGAGAAGGCGCGGGAATTCGACGTCAAGGACGAGGTCACCGATCCCGATGATGCGTCGAATCCGAGCGACGACGCGATGATCGCGGTGCTCGAGGACCACAAGGACGATCCGGTCGTCAAGGAAATCACCTCCGTCATCCACGACATGAGCGTGGACGAGCAGGTTGACCTGGTGACGCTTGTCTGGCTCGGACGCGGCGACGGCACGCTGGCGGATTGGAGTGAGCTTCGCGCCGAAGCCGCGCGTGCGCACAACAACCGCACGGCATCCTACCTTCTGGGCATGCCGCTCCTGCCGGACTACCTGGAGGAAGCGCTATCGCAATTTGGCATCAGCATCGAGGAATAGTTCCCCGTAAGCGTCAATGGGTTACCAGCGCGACGCCGCTGGCAACAAGTGCGGCTGCAATCCCCTTTTGCGCCAACTCGCGTCCCGACAGATTTTCGCGGCCCAAGCGCGGACACACTGCGCTGAGCAGGACGCCGAACGCGAACACAAACAGCGTCGTGGTCGAACCGATCGCCTGCACGATGCTGAGCGGCGCGAACAGCAGCGCGTAGCGGTTGCCCAGCCCGCCGCCGAGATTGATCAGCTCGTTCGAGGCATTGATTGACAGCAGCGCACCGGTGTTGTGCCGCAGCAGCGCGGCGAATTCCCTGCGGTATTGACCGATCATCAACAGCACCGCGCCGAAAACGGCTTCACCGACGAACAGCCAGAACGTTGTGGTCCAGAACGCCACCTTGATGGCGAAGACCTTGAAGATCAGCGTCGCGACCGCCAGGACGAAGCCGCAGGCCAGCATCAGTGCGGCGAGCCGGAGCTTGAATTCGTGCCGCTCCCCGAACCGGATCGAAACGATCAGCGCGCCCACGATGATCAGCATGCCGCCGGCCATCTGCATCGGCGACAAACTTTCGCCGAGCACCAGATAGGCCAGCACATAGCCGAACAGCGGCGATGCCTGGAAGAACGGCGCCACCACCGACGCCTCCTCCGACTGCAGCGCCCGCAGATAGAACAGCATGCCGCCCATGTAGAGCAGGCCCGAAACGCCGATGATGGCGATGCTCTTAATGTCGAGCCGAACGACCGCCGGCTCGAAATACCAGATGAACGGCAGCATCACGACGCCGATGAAGGCCGTGAACACAAGCAAGACGGCGACGTTGCTCTCCTTGAAGAAGCGATCAACCAGATACTTGTCGAAATGGACCGAGATCGCCCACAGCACCGGACCAGAGAATGCAAAAAACAGCCAGGACATCGGTCTGAGACAATGTTTCCCGGGCGCAGCGCAGCATAAAGCGAAGCCAAATGGTGCGCCGCAAACCCGGGACCGTTGCGCACTCGGTGGTTGGAACGATCCCGGATCAGCGGTGCATCACTTCGTGCTGCACCGCATCCGGGAAACGGGGCTACTCCCCCGTCGCCCTTTGGCCGAGCGCGTGGGCTGCCTGCCGCTCGGACGGCGGGTCGATGTGGAAATCGATTACGCAGACGCCGCCCTTCTTGAGCACGTCGACGCCCTTTTCGATCGCCCCTTTCACGTCTTCGGCCTTCGTGATAGGCCCGATGCCGACCGCGCCCTGCGCCTCCGCGAGTTTGGCGATGTCGGGCGACGGGTCCTCCATGCGCAGACCGATCCAGCGGTTCTTGACCTCGCGGCCGCGCGTGCGCGCGACGCCGTCCTGGTGGAGCTCGTCGTTGAAATAGGAGCGGTTGTTGTTGATGAGCACGAGCAGCGGAATGCGGTGATGCGCCGCGCTCCAGATCGCAGTCGCGCCCATGCAGAAATCGCCGTCGCCGAGCATCGAGATCGCGTAACGGCCCTGCTCGGCCAGCGCCAGTGCCGAGCCGACCGAAATGCCCGGACCCGAACCGAGGCCGCCGCCGCCGTCCTTGCCGAGATACGCCATGCCGTTCTGCAGCGGCCAGACGTCGAACGGCCAGCCGCGGCCGAGCGTGCAGAAGGTCACGTTCTCCGGATCGTTGAACTGATCGCGCAGCGCACCGGCGACCTGCTCCATGCTGATCGCCGCGCCGTTGGCGGCCTTCGCCTTGGCGGGCACTTTGACCTTCCACGGATCCTTGCGGCCGCTGCCGAGCGCATCGTTCAGCTCGGCCACCACCACATCGGCGGTCGACGCCATCGCCACGTCGACTGGCGGCAGCGCCTGATATTCCATGTTGGCGCCGGTATGCAGATTCTGATCGAGCGAGCAGGCGACGATCTTAGCGCCCACGGTGCCGACACTCTTCGCCTGCCGCAGCGCGCCGCCGAGATCGACCCAGTCCAGCGCGAGAATGACATCGGCCTCGCACAGCAATTTGCGCGCGTCCTGGCCGAGCGCATTGAACGGCGGACAGTAATGCGCCGGATGATCGGTCGGGAACGTGGCGCCCTGTTTCAGGTCGGTCAGCACGCAAGCGCCGAGCTTTTCCGCAAGTTTTACGCGCGGCGTCCAATATTCGGCTTTGCGCGACCCGCGGCCGAGCATGATGACCGGCTTTTGCGCGCCCTTGAGCAACGTCACGGCTTCGTCGACTGATTGCTGCGACGGGCGCGGCGGCGCCGGCGGCTGGAAGCGCTTCACGTCGGGCCATTCCGGTTCTTTGTCGAGTTTCTGTTCCTGAAAACCGGCGTCGAGGCAGATATAGACCGGGGCGGTCGGCGCCGCGCGCGTCAACAAATTGGCGCGCGTCATCGATTCAACCAGCGCGTCCGGCGAGGTCGGCTGATCGTCCCACTTGATGATAGATCGGATGTAGGCGCCCTGATCGCGCGAGGTGTGAATCCAGTCGATCCAAGGACGACGTTTCTCGGCGGCAACCGGACCCGTGGCGCCGAGAACGAACATCGGTGCGCGGTCACACCAGGCGTTGAACAGGCCCATCATGCCGTGCAGCAGCCCGACATTGGAATGCAGCACGCAGGCCATCGGTTCGCCGGTCGCTTTGGCGTAACCGTGCGCGATCGCCACCGAATGGTCCTCGTGCAAGCACAGGATGATGCCCGGATTCTCGTTGCCGAGATGATTGACGAGGCTGTCGTGAAAGCCGCGATAGCTCGCGCCGGGGTTGAGGCTGATGTAGCGGATGCCGAAGCGCCGCAGCATCTGCGCGGCGATATCGCTGCCCCAGGCTACGCGCGCGTCCGGTTTTCCTTCCAGTCGATCAAGCTTCATTCCCCTCACTCCATCGTTGGGGACCGCGCCCCGCCCACCCGCGGCCGGTCATTTTGCCGTTTCCAGCTTCCTGTACGCGGCGACGATATCCGGCGTAGCGTCTTTGGCCAACTCGTCAACCATGGCCTGCAGCCGGGCGCCGGCAATCGGCTCGCCGACCGGCTGCTCGGCCTTGCGCGCGTCGGATTGGTAGGCCGGGTCGGCCGCCATCGCCATGAAAGCCTTGCGCAGAATATCGGTCCGTGCGGCGGGAACACCCGCCGGCCCGACCAGCGGCAGGCCGAAATTGTCCGGCGCCTCAAGCAGCATCAAGAGCGGCCGCAGGTCCGTCGGAATAACGTCGCTTAGAAGCGGCACGCCGGGCAGATGTGTTCGCGTCTGCAGAATCGGCCGCACCAGCTTCTTGTCGATCAGGTCGTGGCGGCGGGCAAAGGAGTCCTCGACCGTCCAAAAGCCGTCGATCTCGCCCTGTTCGAGCGCGACCAGCACCCGCGCGGTCGATACATAACCGGAGATGATCTTGACTGGATAACCCTCGGCCGCCAGCAGCGCCGGCACCATAGCGGTCGGCGTCGTCGCTCCAAGCGTTCCGAAAGTCAGCGGCTTGGGCGACCCTTTCAGCGAAGCGAGGTCGTGGACTCCGGTCGCGGTTCGCACGTAAAGCGCGGAATTCACCCCGCCGGGGCTGCCGATATAGCTGAGCTTGTCGACGTCGAACGCCACACCCCGGCTTCTGAGCGCACCCTCGACGTACCAGGAGCGGCCGGGCATGGCGATTGTCAGCCCGTCGGCAGCGACCCGACGGGACAGATAATTCATCGCCACGAGGCCCGCGGCGCCTTCCATGTTCTGCACCAGGAGCGCCGGCGCGCCGGGAATGAAGCGGACCAGATGCCGGCCAACGACCCGCGCGGTGGTGTCGACGCCGCCGCCCGGCGCAAAGCCAACCATCATGGTCACCGTCTTGCCGGCATAGAAATCGGCAGCGCGCGCGCCAAGCGCGCCACACGCGAGCGCGATCGCGGCGGCAACCGGCATGAGCAAGCGTCGCCGTGGCAAGCATTTCCGTAGTAAGCCTTGCGCTGGCATGTGATCTCCCGGGCAACGGCAAGCATAGCTCGCCGCTCTGAAATACGATACCAAACCAGAAAACGGAGAAGGATGGGGAGTTGGCGTGACAGGAAGTAACGCGAGGACGGGATCGGCGAAAAGCGTATTGCAGCCTGCATCGGTGGCGATCGTCGGCGCGTCGGAGCGGGCGCGCTGGCCCAGTCAGATTTACGCGAACCTTCGCGACTTCGGCTATGCGGGCCGCATCGTTCTGATCAATCCGCGGCAGCAGAAGGTCTTCGGCCAGGACTGCATTCCGTCGCTGCGCGACCTGCCCGAGCCGGTCGATCATGCCATGGTGATCGTGCCAGCCGCGCACGTGCCCGGCGTACTGGCCGATGCCGAAGCAGCCGGCGTCAAATCCGCGACCGTCTACGCCGCCGCAGTCGGCGATGGCGAAGGTGAGGCCTCGCGCGAGCGCGGCGCTTGGCTGAGAAATTTCGTCGCCACCAGCAAGTTGCGCGTCAGCGGCCCGAACTGCATGGGCTCGTATTCGTTTCGCGAGAAGCTGTTCGCCTATCCCAACACCGAGCTGTGCAGCGTACCGCCCGGGCCGATCGGCGGCGTGTTTCAATCCGGCGGCACGCTGCAGTTCTGGCTGAAAAGCGCTGCCGAACGCGGCATGCGCTTTTCCTATGCGGTGTCGTCGGGCAATGAGGCCGATCTCGACCTCGCCGATTTTGTCGACTTTCTGGTCGACGATCCACACACCAAACAAATTGTGGCATTCATCGAAGGCATTCGGCACCCGAACAGGTTCATGCGCGCCGCCGGGCGCGCGCTTGCGGCCGGCAAGCCCATCCTCGCGATCAAGACCGGCGCCACACAACGCTCGCGCTCCGCAGCGCAGTCGCATACCGGCGCCATCGGCGGCGATTACGCGGCGTATCTGGCGATGTGCGAGCGCTACGGCATCGTCAATTGCCGCTCGCTCGACGATCTTTTGGAAACCGCGCTGGCCTTTCAATGCGGACGACTGCCGAAAGGTCCGCGCATCGGCTTTGTCACCACATCGGGCGGCACGGTCGATCTGCTCTACGATTACGCCGAAAGCGAAAACGCGGTGATCCCGGAATTTTCTGCCGCCACCAACGAGGCCCTGCTGCCCTATATGCAGGAGGGCATCAGGCCCAAAAATCCTCTCGACGTCGGCATTCCGACGACACTGAAGGATGCCGCGGATCAATTGGAGATCGTCGCCCGCGACCCGGGCATCGACATCGTGGCTTGGGCGTCGCCGCTCCCCGGCAAAGGCGGCAGCTGGAACGACATTCACGAACTCCAGCGCGTATTGAGCGCAACCGACAAGCCGGTGATCGCGTTCGGACGTATGATCCATCAGGTCACGCAGGACGGGCTCGACGTGCAGGAGAAAGCGGGCTTCCCGTTCCTGCAGGGCCAGCAGCCGCTCTTACGCGCGCTCAACGCGCTGTGGTTTTTTGGCGCGCGCGCCGGCCGCACGCCGCCGGCGTTGCCGCCCGCGCCGCAAAGCGATCTGACGCCGGTCAATCTCGAGGCGACGCTGAAGCGCTATGGCATCGCACAGCCGCAAAGCCGCGCCGTCGCCGACGCGGAACAGGCCGCCGAAGCCGCGGCGGCGATTGGATTTCCCGTGGCGCTGAAAATCCGCTCCGCCGATATCGTGCATAAGACCGAAGCCGGCGGCGTCATGCTCGACCTGCGCAGCCGAGAACAAGTCGTTAGCGCCGCCAATGCGCTGTCGAAAGCCGCGCACGTCGCCCATCCGGATGCCAGGATCGACGGTTTTCTGGTGCAGGAGATGGTGTCGGGCGTTGAAGCGATCGTCGGCGCCCATACCGATCCGCTCTATGGTCCACTGCTGCTTGTCGGCTCCGGCGGCGTCATGGTCGAATTGGTGCGCGACATCGCGCAACGCCTCCTTCCCGTCGAGGCGCGCGATATCGTGGCCATGACTGACGAGCTCAAGCTCGCCCGCCTGCTCGCCGGCTACCGCGGCAAGCCCCCGGCTGACCGTAAGGCGCTCGAAGCCACCGCGCTCGGCCTCGCCCGTTTCTATCTCGATCACCGCGCGCGCATCGCCGAGATCGAGCTCAATCCGCTCATGGTGCGTCAAGACGGCGCAGTCGCCGTCGATGTTCGCGTGGTTTGGAACGCGGGAACATCTGAACGTTAGTGCCGCCTTAATATTAGTGCCGCATTAAAGTCCCATAGACGGGCGATATCTCTTCGAATCCCAATTGAGATCGGCTGCGCCGCGGCCGCGGGTTCCATCCGTAAGCGGCGCGACCGTGCGGGGCGACGAATATCTACTTGCTGAGCCCGGAGGATGATATGGCCACCTGCTCGGATGACGGTCTCTCACCTGCTCAAAAATTGCTCACGATGACGCTGGGTACCGTGCAGACGCAGCTGCTCAACGTTGCGGCGCAGTTAAACCTGGCCGATCGCCTTAAGGATGGACCGAAGTCGGCGCCGGAACTGGCTGAAGCAACCGGCATGGACCCGCCGACCTTTGCGCGGCTGATCGCGTCCTTGGTGCATATCGGCGTACTGGCGGAAACCGCACCGGGCCGGTTCTCGTGCACGCCGATGGGAGCCCTTCTACAGAGCGATGCGCCGCATACGATGCGCGATGTTGCGCTCACATATGGCGGAGAGTGGTTCACCAATCCGTGGCCGCGATTCATCGACAGTGTCCGGACTGGGGACGGCGTTTTCGAATCCGCATTCGGAATGAAGGCCTACGCCTATTTCGACAAAAATCAGGCTGCGCGCGCCGTGTTCCAACGTGCCATGACCAGCCTCTCCGACCAGGAGAGCGTCTTCGTGCGCGACAGTTACGACTTTTCGTCGTGCCGCATCGTGGTCGACGTCGGTGGAGGGTACGGTCAGCTTTTGAGAGTTTTGTTGCAGTCCGTGCCGTCGCTCAAGGGCATCCTGTTCGATGTGCCGGCGGTGGCCGACGGCGCCCGCCGGGCTTGGCAAGCCGAAGCGTTCATCGAACGCTGCGACTTCGTCGGCGGCGATTACAACGAGTCGGTGCCTGCCGGTGGCGACCTGTACATCCTCAAACGCATTTTGCAATCACGAACGAACGATCAGGTCGACACGCTCCTGCAAAACATCCGTCACGCTATGGCACCTGGGGGCCGGGTTCTGATTGCCGAACCGGATAACAGCTCCGCCTACGGCAGGCTGCTGGACATGCACATGCTGGTCAATTTCGGCGGGCGTCTGCGTACCGGCGCTGAAATAGACGCATTGTTGGCTCGGAACGGATTTACACCGGGCCGCACGATCAGCACCGGCTCCAGCACGACGCTGCGCCTCGTTGAAGGCATAGGCCCGGCTGAGCGGGAGGAGAGTCCGCGCTCGGTCAGCGAAGCTGCCGTTTGATAACGAGATGGCCCGGTCGACGCCGGCGTGCTGAGAACGATTGGCTCCCATCGGAGCATGCAGCTTAACGTCCCGCCGCCCTGATACGAGCGGGCCGGATTTGCGATTGCCAATGCCACCACCTCTAGTCGCCACAGGAGTGGCCGCGGTGCCATGCATCGACGGCCAGTCGTAACACCCTGCCCCGCGCGCATTGCAGAGGAAAATATGATTGGATGGGCGCAGACGAGGGCGAGGAGACGCAAGAATGGACTTCGAACTTCCCGAAGAGCTGCGCATGTTTCAGCAGTCGCTGCGGCGCTTTGTCGACACCGAGATGATTCCGATCGAGCGGCAGACGACGCTCGAGGGCGGCGAGAAACTCAAACCGGAATACTACGAGCGCTTTTCGCAGCGCGCCAAGGATCTCGGCTTCTGGATGATGGACGTTCCGGAGGAGTATGGCGGCACAGGCCTATCGATCCTGGCAAAGGCGATCGTCGAGGAGCAGTTGTCGCGCTCCATCGCGCTACCGGCCCGCGGCGGCGGCGGCATCGCCGGGCCGGCCGTGCGTCACATCCTGTTCGAGCTCAAAGGCGAGATGAAAGAGAAATATCTGCTGCCGACCCTGCGTGGCGAGAAGAAAGTCTGCTTCGCTCAGACCGAACCCGACGCCGGCTCCGATCCCGGCGGCATGCGCACCGTCGCGGTGCGGGACGGCAACGAATACGTCATCAACGGCGTCAAACGCTTCATCACCGGCGCCGGCGATTCCGACTTCATGCAGCTGATGGCGGCGACCGATCGCACCAAGGGTTCGCACGGCGGCATTTCCTGTTTCATCGTCGACATGGACACCCCCGGCGTCAAACTCGGCGCGCAATACACCACGATGATGGGCGACCGGCCGTGGGAGATCGTGCTGGAGAACGTCCGCGTGCCGACCAGCCACATGGTCGGCGAGGAAGGCCAGGGCTTTGGCCACGCGCAAAAATGGCTCGGTGGCGGCCGTGTCAAACATGGCGCCCGCGCGCTCGGCGTCACCGAACGCTGCCTGGAAATGGCGACGTCCTACGCCAAGCAGCGAGCCACCTTCGGCCGGCCGCTAGCCGATCGCCAAGCGGTGCAGTGGATGCTGGCCGACATGTATATCGAGCTGCAGGCGGCGCGGCTTCTCGTCTACAAAGCCGCGACCCGCCTCGATAAGGGCGAGGACGCGCGGCAGGACGCCTATGTGTGCAAGTATTACTGCGACGAGATGGCGTTCAAGGCGGCCGACATGTGCATGCAAATCCACGGCGGCATCGCGCTCACCACCGATCTGCCGATCGAAAAGTTCTGGCGTCAGCAACGCAGCTTCCGCATCACCGAGGGTGCCAGCGAGGTGATGAAAATGGTTATCGCCCGCCACGTCCTGAAGACCTACGGCTGACGGCAGCGCCGCCTCGGCCATTGGCCGAGGGTTGGTCTGGAACCGCCAATCGCCTTTGCCGGTTGCGCGAGCACGCGGTGACATCCATGTGGAACATGACGAAAGCTTAATGTTCCAGGGAACCCGCTGCCCCGGTCCGGGCGCAATTTCGCCTTTGTGCCCAATAGAGTACGGGCCAGCGGCGGCGGCACAGGCGAGCGTTAACCATAGCGGTAAGCCTGGAGTAATAAAGTTCTGCGCAGTATCGTAATGGCTTAAAGCTGCTGCGATGGTCCTGCGCCTGCGAGGCCGAGAACCGTGAAGCAACGTCTTCTTGCCGGAGTTCTGACGATCGGTGCGCTTGTCGCACCGGTGGGCGCCCACGCGGCCGATTTATCGGTGGCGCCGCTCTACAAGGCGCCGCCCGTCCAGTACGCGCCAGCCTATAATTGGAGCGGCTTTTACCTCGGCGTGAACGGCGGCGGCGGCTGGGGCGATTCGCACTGGCAGGGCATCGGTCACACCAACCTTTCAGGGGGGCAGGTCGGCGGCACTGCAGGCTATAATTGGCAGTTCGGTCAGACCGTGGTGGGCCTCGAAGGCGATCTCGACTGGAATCACCTGACCGGCACGCTGGTCTCACCGGCTTGCCCGGGCGGCAGTTGCTCGACCAGCGATTCCTGGTTGTCGACTGTGCGCGGCCGCGTTGGCTACGCCTTCGACCGCGTCATGCCCTACGTGACCGGCGGTCTCGCGGCCGGCGATATCCACGCCACCACGCCCGGCTTTCCCGGCGCCACCAACACTAATGCGGGCTGGACCGTCGGCGGCGGCGTCGAATTCGCCCTGCCCGGCAACTGGAGCGCCAAGGCAGAGTACCTGCACGTCGATCTCGGTAGCTTCAACTGCGGCGCCAATTGCGGCGGCGCGCCGAACGAGAACGTGTCGATGCGCGATAACGTCTTCCGCGCCGGCGTCAATTACCATTTCGGCTGGGGCAAGTAGTTCGAGCGCCCCGCTTTCGCTGCCTCCAGGCTAGGCTCCCATTGCGCGTCGCAGATTGACTCCCGGCCAGCGCTTGGTGTCAGTTCTCGGCCAGCCTCACCGGGTGCCGAGACTGAGCCATGAGCAAAGCCGCCATCGACTTCGACAAATATCGTTTGCGCAACTTCGTCGATCGCCTTATCGCGCTCGGCGAGGTGGACGTTTATGAACAACCCGTCGCCTTGACGGCAGTAAGCACTATCATCGAAGGCACCGAGAAAGCGGTGTTGTTCGAAAGGGCTGGCCCCGAACAGGTGGAGCTCGTTGCCAAGACTGCGGGCAACCGTAAACGTCTTGCCGCGGCGTTCGGGACAACCGAAGACAAGCTTTACGACGAATATTTCAAGCGTCTCGGCAGTCCGCAGCCGCTCGTGGAAGTGCCGTCCGGCGACGCGCCGGTGCATCAGATCAAGATTACCGGCAAGGACGTCGATCTGAGCAAGCTGCCGTTCCATCCGCAGCATGCCTATGACGGCAGCTGCTATATGAGTTCGGCCATCGATTACGTGGTCGACCCGGCGACCGGGCGGCGCAATGTCGGATCCCGCCGCTTGAGTCTGCGCAATCGTTATGAGTGCGGCACCAATGTCACCGCGCCGTCCGACCTCAAGCGCATCTACACCGCCTGCGTGGCGCGCGGCCAGAAATTGCCGGTGACCTTCACCGTCGGCACGCATCCGCTCGATTTCTTCGCCGCGACCACGCGCCAGCCGGGCGACGAACTCGGCCTCGTCGCCAATTTCCGCGGCGAGCCGGCAGCGGTGGTGAAGAGCCTGACCAACGACATTCTGGTGCCCGCCGATGCCGAGATGACGCTCGAAGGTTATCTGGATGAGCGCGGCTACGTCGAGCCGGAGGGCCCGTATGGCGAATATATGGGCTATTACGGCGCCATCCACATGGACCCGGTGTTTCACTGTACTGCGATCACCATGCGCTCGGACGTGCTGCATCACACGCTGCTGCACGGCACGGCGTTTCTGCTCGATCAGACCGACAGCGCCAATATCTCGTCGATGCGCGTCGAAGCCGATGCGATGAAGATTCTGAAAGCGACCGTGCGCGAGCCGATCGCGGTCTATCTGCGCTCGGTGTCCGGCGGCGCCAACACGCTGCGCGTTTCGATCAAACAACGCTCTTATGGCGAGGCCAAGCAGGCGATCGCCGCGCTGTTTGGCGGCATCATGCGATTGAAGCACGTCTACGTGTTCGACGAGGACATCGACATCCACGACGAACGCCAAGTCGACTGGGCGATGGGCACGCGTTTCCAGGCCGACCAGGACATGGTGATCCTCACCGGCATGCTCGGCATGACCATGGACCCGTCGCTCAATGGCCGGCGCACCGGCGCCAAATCCGGTTTCGACTGCACCAAGCCGTTCGGCCGCGACGGCCAGATCCCCATGACGCGCTGCGCCTCGCGCGTGTTCAAGGGACCGGCGCGCTATCAGAATGTCGAGCAGGCGCTGTCGGCCTCGCCGATGTTCTATGCCGATATCGTCGATGCGCTCGGCAGCGACGACGGCCGCGAAGTCGCCTGCGCGCTCGACGAACTGCGCCAGGCCGGCAAGCTCGGCCGTGATCGCGACGGCCGCTATCACCTGCAAGCCGCGACGCGCGGCTCGACCGGCATCGTCGGGGCGCTTTATCACGACCCGAACGACGGGGCGTGACGGTCATTCCGGGGCGGCCCGAAGGGCCGAGCCCGGAATCCATAACCCCGGCAGCGCGGGCAGCATCTCCTCGCGCGATCCCTTTCTACATCGGCAGTGACTATGGATTCCGGGCTCGCGCTTCGCGCGCCCCGGAATGACGGACCCCGATTGCCAAGCGCTGCGCACTCGTGCAGACTTTTCGCAATACCACCACAACACGAACGTCAGGGAGCGAAGCATGATGAGGACGCGAAGCCTCTATCTGAGCGCGGCAGCAATCTGCTTTGCCGGCGCGATGGCGTGGACGCCCGCGCAGGCGCAAAACGTACCGATCAAAGGTCATGACATCGGCGGCGTGGTGACGGGCGCGCACGGGCCGGAAGCGGGCGTCTGGGTGATCGCCGAGACTCACGATCTCGCGACTCGCTATGCCAAGATGGTCGTCACCGACGATCAGGGCCGCTATGTCGTGCCCGATCTGCCGGCCGCGCATTACAAAGTGTGGGTGCGCGGCTACGGCCTGATCGACTCGCCGAAGGTCGATGCCGATCCCGGCAAGCAACTCGATCTGACCGCCGTGCCGGCGCCGGATGACGCCGCCGCCGCGCAGTATTATCCGGCCATCTACTGGTACGCGATGATGAAAATCCCGACCGCCGACCAGTTCGGCGGCAAGAGTGACATTCCGCCGAAGATCAAGCTCTCCGACTGGCTCAATGCCATGAAGAACAACGGCTGTATCGGCTGCCATCAACTCGGCGATATCGCGACGCGAACGATTCCGGCGACGCTCGGCAAGTTCGAATCCTCGGAGGACGCCTGGGCGCGCCGCATCCAGTCCGGCCAGTCAGGACCGACGATGGTCAACATCATCGCCGGCCAGTTCGGCTCGGTGCCGATCAAATATTTCGCCGATTGGACCGACCGCATCGCGGCCGGAGCGCTGCCGAGCAAACCGTCTCGCCCGTCCGGCGTCGAGCGCGACATCGTGGTGACGACCTGGGATTACGCCGATCCGAAGCACTACACGCACGACGAAATCTCGA